>TARA_R110001632_G_scaffold83134_2_pt1 | contig 10249 bp, 10 predicted proteins | sample TARA_R110001632 | Tara Oceans TARA_R110001632 (sample SAMEA4398266) | marine metagenome | biome: Polar Biome; feature: [SRF] surface water layer (ENVO:00010504); material: water (ENVO:00002006), including particulate matter (ENVO:01000060) such as... | depth 5 m
ATAGTGATGAGAATATGCTTCATATTTTGTCTTATTTCGTTGTTTTTTTATTTTGCTAATTCTTTATCTATTAAATTAATTAATTCTTTAAGATTCCTTTTAGCAAAAAAATACTGACGACGCTTATACCTCCTATAATCATGAGTTTGATCGAGTAACAATCTAAACTTATGATCTTTCTTAAGTGACTCAAAATCTAAAGGAACAAAACCTATAGTCCTTATTCTTTTTTTACCAAACCTTGTTCTTTCATAAGGATATCTATCACCATCTTCATAAATTTCACCACTTAAGGTGTCACTTTTAAAGGTGTGTTCATACTTTAAAGAATAATCTGTATTGAGTTTAAAGTGTTCTAAATAATATTCATTCCAAGTTTCAGAAATGTCTGGATTAAAACTATTGCCTTTACTCATTCTAGGAAATCCGCTTTCATAAAGACCTTGTGTTAACCGTCGAATGGTATCATTGCTAATAATATCTAGTCCTTCTTCTTTAATTCTACTATATGTAGCAATACTTGGGTAGATGTATTCGTCATCTTTAATAAATGCAAAATCAAAACACATACGATTGTTATACGCAACATCTTTTTCTATGTACTCTATAATATTATAATGACTCATACTTCCTAATTCAAGAACGTTAAAGTCACTGTAGATATCTCCATAAACATTTAACACCTCTATTTTTAACTGTTCTAATAAGGTTTTCTCTAATTGAGCTCTATTGTTAAGTTGGTTCCAATTATTAATCTGAACTGCAATGAGAATACCAACCACGACCAAAATAATTTCACCAATGGCATATTTAAAATACCTGCCTGTTTTGCCTACCTGTCCGGTAGGCAGGTTTTCCATAAGTAAGTTTTGACGGATTTTTCTAAAGAATTTAATCATTGGTATATGTTTAGCTATTTAGTTTGTTTTTAATTCTTCATCAATTAACGCAATAAGTTTATTGTTTTGAATAATCAATGAATTTGTTCTAATTTCTCCTCTATTAATTCTCCAATATTGAATCGCCAAAATATTAGCAAACTCTTTTTGCTGTAACATGCGTCTTGGATCTTCAGTAAAAGGGGAATTAAAATAACGGCTATCTTCTTTATTGAACTTTACGTCAACATCATCCCACATGATCCATTTATTAGCGTAGGGTATAAATTGATTAGCAAACTCTTGCGCCCAATCATTTTCTTCTCCTTGAAGTCGATTAAGAAGTGAAGTCCATTTGCTTATATTTTGTCTTATATTTTTGTTTGTTAAAAGATTAAGTTTTCCTGAACTTTTAATATCACCAAGAGCGTCTTTGGAAACAATACATTTATTAGTTGCACTAATGCCTCCGATTAAGCGATTGGTCTTGTCAATAGAAACAGTCGTTAATTTTGGGCCAATCATTTTTCTAAGAGTATCGCCAATTAATCTTCTTTCTTTAATGTTATCAAGACATTTCTGAATGGATATTTTATTTTCTTTAAATTCACTTAATAGCGCGTTAAGTGAAGTTCTCTCTTCCTGTTTTAGTTGTTGATTTTCATTCCAATTATTAATACTCAAAGCAATTAAAATACCAATTACCACAAGTACTATTTCTCCAATCGCGTATTTAAAATACTTGCTTGCAGCAAAGGCAGGCTTACCAGTTTTACCTGATCGTCCGATAGTCGGGTTTTGTTCCATAAGGTTGTAGCGTATTTTTCTAAAGAAATTAATCATTTTTTATTCTTTAATTTCTTGGTTCAATAAATTCAAAATCTCCAAGATGCGTTTATGCAAGACTTGAGACTGTAGGTTTGCTGCATAATTAACTGAAACAGCTACAGAGATAATTCCTTCAAGCTCCTTTGCATTTAAAATCTCACTTGTTTTTAATGTTTTACTTGATTTTGGTTTTTGAAATGGGTTTATAAAAGTCCCATCCAATATCCATTTAATATTTTGTTCGTCTTCCCACCATTTATGTAAGCCATCTCTAAGTATTCCAAAATCATTGAACAATGGAATAACAGATTCCCACATTTTTGTATGCCAGATTTTTTCAATTTCTTGAACAGCACCAACGTTAGATGGCCATGTAGTTAGTAATTGGTTTAATTTTTTATTCTTAATTAAAAGGATATTACCAGAATTAATTAGGTTATTTTGAATAGGTTTAAATGTTGGTGCACCAATCATTATATTTAATTGAGAATTAAGGCTATCATTATTAATATTTAGCGGTTCATCAATATGTTGTAATACTTTATTGGCAGCTTCAATTATTTTTTTTCGATTAGTGATTTTTTGTTCTAATTGTAAAAGATTAGCATAGTATTCATCTTTTAATTGATTTAATATTTGTTGCTCTTTGGTGTTGTTTTTTCTTTGCTCATTCCAGTTATTAATACTCAAAGCAATTAAAATACCAATAACAACAAGCACAATCTCACCAATAGCATATTTAAAATACCTGCCTGCGGCAAAGGCAGGCCTGCCAGTTTTCCCTTGAGAAACTAAGTTTTGTCGAATTTTTCGAAAGAATTTAATCATTGGTTAGTGGTTTAATTGCTTGTTTAAGCAACTAATTTAGTAAATACAAACCAACTAGAAAATCTGTTGGTGCCTGAGTAGTTCGACATGTGATACAGTGAGCATATAGAGCTGCTAAATGTAACACTCGTCGAAGGATAGAATAGAACTAGCAATTAATGATACCTGTCTGCCGACAGGCAGGCACATTGTTGTGTTTTCGTTATTGGGGTTTATTATTGCTCTAAATAGCTGTCAATTTGCTTTATACAATTTTCGATATCCTTGATTGTTCTTCTCAAATCACTGCTTGCCATATTTCTTCCAGTATTGGCTTCAAATATTAATGTCTCATATTCAGGATCATTAATTAGAAGATTATAGTTATTTGGAATACCTAAAGCCCTGCCTCTAGATAATGAATCTGATTTAACAAGTATTGTTCTAAAGTTTTTTTGATAATAAGGGAATAGAAGACGAGCTGCATTACGGCGAGTATCTACTTTTTTTAAGATTCTTTCATAATCTTCCTCATAAATATCTGTGATAATCATGCGAAGTGAATCAGATTTAATTATTTCTAAATCACCAGATTTTAAAGTTTCGTAAGTTGATGTTTTTGGAAATGAATAATCGAATTGCACACTCTTGTAAAAATCTATATTCATTGAATCCACTAATTTTGGCTTATTCTGAATGTAATAATAAATATTTCTTGTTGATTGACGAAATTCTACACTCGATTCATAGTCATATTCTAGCCCTTTAAGTGAAGTCATCATTTCGGATTTAAGGCTATTAAGTAACGCCAACTCATTTTCACTACTTTTCCGCTTTTCATTCCAATTATTAATTTGAAGAGCTATCAAAATCCCAATAACGACAAGAAGAATTTCCCCAATGGCATATTTAAAATACCTACCTGCGGCAAAGGCAGGCTTTCTAGTTTTACCTGCTCGTCCGATAGGCGGGTTTTGACCCATAAGCAAGTTTTGTCGAATTTTTCGAAAGAATTTAATCATTGGTTAATGGTTGGTTTTAATGAAGCACGTTGTTGTGTATGGTTAGTTGCGTTGGCTAGGAACTAAGTTAGCAAAAGAAAACGAACCAAAGGATAATCCGAAGAATTTTACAAATTGGCTAGAACTACACAATGAATTATATATGGTGTTAGTCTTTAGTTATTTAGTAGTTTTAGCTAATGCATATATTTACTGTAACAATTAGTGCAAATAGTTGTCTTTATTTAAAGTATAACAATTATAATATAATGAAAATTAACACAAAAATTTTAGTTTTTCTAAGTCTAATCTTCCCGCTGATACTTTCTGCACAAGTTGAATCAATATTTAATGACATTAGATTGAACCAGTCATTGCAAGATGTAACTCAAAAATTAAGCAAAATATCCGAAAGTTCAAATGTCATTTCCGTTGATAAACCGAGTTTTCCATTAGCCATTAGCAAAGAAGATCATTTAGTTTGTTCACAAGTAAAAACTGACAATGGAATAATTAGTAGCGTTGTATTCACTTTTGCTGATGACAAGCTAAAGTATATTGAAGCCAGAGGAAATGCACGTAAGACCTTGACTAAGATGCTTACAGACACTACAAGAACGTATCTCGATTATGATGTCTACGTTGCTGATAAATTATTTTTGAAGAAAAAGAAAGATGCTGCTTGGATATTGACTCAGGAAGGAATGCATACTGGTTTGTTCGCTTGGGAAAATCCATACCTAAATCCAGATACTAAGAATGAAATAAAGTCAAAATATTCAAGTGAAATACCAGCATTTATTAAAATGGGCGCATCCTTTGATGAATTAAAGCACGTATTAGAAGCCAATAGTAATTTTACAAATACAGAGAAATTAGATGGAACTGATCCAAATGCACAATTTCAAATCAACTGTTTTGGGGTTAACTATTTAGGGTTTCCAAGAAAAATTGAAGCTCGGTTTGGGAATGATATTTTAAATGCAGTTTGGTTATTAACAGGAAAAGAAGAAGAAGGCAGAATTAGAAAAGCTTTAATCAGTCAGTTTGGTGACCCTATTTTTGTCAACGATAACTGGGAAATTTTTAATAATTGGCAGGTAGGATTGAGAAAAGATAAACCAGAGATATTACTTCTAGAACAGAAAATTGGATTAGAATATAAGACGAGCTATTTTAAACAGTAATTGTAGTGGAAGTTAAACTTAATGAAGGCTAACGCGTTTGTGTATATTTCATTTAGACCTTCCTCTTAATCAACTTGGGTAGCAATAAATTATATACGGTGTTAGCAATTGTTACTTATGCTTAAAAATCTCAGTTGAATTAACCCAATATACTTCACCTTTCGTTACTCCTCCCCATCCACTATTTGAGGGAGAACTATATCTTTTCGAGAAGAAAAAATAATTATTATCCGGAGACATATAGGGACAGAAATAAACCCAATCTTCATTTATTTTCTCCCCAAGGCTAAAGAAAGTAGGTCTTTGCCATTTACCATTCTTTTTAAATGATATAGCAAACCCCTTTTCATCAGAATATGTATTAGAAGTTATTAAGAAACTCTCATCTGGTGAAACATAAGTACTTCTTTCTCCTTTTTCAGAATTTACATCAGAACCAATATTAACAGGAGTGTCAAACTTCTCATCTCCTAAATATTGAGCACGATAAATATCACTTTTACCTAAACTCCCAGGTCTATTAGATGTGAAATACAAACTTCCGTCAGCAACTACAACAGGGTATGATTCTGCATATTCATCAGTAGATACTGGGTATCCAACCTTTGTAGCTAATTGCCATTTACCACCAACTTTTTGACTTTTGTAAATGTCAGGCTTAGACTTTTTCAAACGGTCTTCTGGGCTAATACCAAGAAAATACATGGTGTTTCCATCTTGACTAATTGAAGGGTCAATTGCAACGGACTCTTTTTCTTTGTCAGTAAACATTTGTATAGCCTTTGGGGTATTCCAATCACCTTCAACTAATTCAGAATGGTGGATAACAAATTTTTTATTAATAATTCTTGTAAAAAACATTTCGGTAAAAGAAGTGTTAAACACTGTATTAATTTCAATGCTGTCCGTGTTCACTATTGACGGTGCAAATAATTTTGGAATAGCAGTAGGTGGAGTTTGATCTAAATACGGTTGATTAGAATTAGTTTGTTTACAACTGAGCAATATTAAATTTAGTCCAATTACGGATAATAGAAAGTGTTTTTTATTCATTTGTTGTATTTCTAATAATTGCTAACGTTCTTGTGTGTTTTTAGTTGTGTGGTTAAGCAACTAAATTCGTAAACAAATCACATATAGAAAATTTTCGTGGTCACTGAGCTTGTCGAAGGATAAGCTAAAACTAGCAATAAATTATATACGGTGTTGGCAATAGTTGTTATTCTAGTTCTTAACTAATTCTGTTAGCTTTTTCTGTGAATCTTTATAACCTAAATTAATTGCTTTTTCGTAACTTTTCATTGCGTCTTCTTTTAGGTTATTAGCCTTATATCCATCACCTAATGAATCCCAAAGATTGCCATCTTCAGGGTATAGTTGAACATTCATTTTAAAAAGTTCTATTGCCCATTCCAAATTTTCATTTGATTTTAGTATTAAATTCCCAATTGTATTTAAAACCCCTGAATGTGTAAAATCATCAGCGTAATCAGTTTGAAGTAAAGTAAGTAACTCATTAGATTTATCTGTTGAATATTGTTTTATATAATTCATTGTCAATGAATATACATTGTTCTTTATTGTTTTAGGAGAATAGCTTTTATCAAAAATTATTTTTGCAACTGCATAAGCAATACTCTCTACTTTTGAGCTATTTGCATTTGTTGAGTATACAATATATATATCTTCTTCAGGATACCATATTATAGTATGTGAAAATGTTCCATTAGAGCCATTATGTGATATTCTTAGTGCATTGGATATTGAGTTATTAACTACCCAGCCATAACCGTAGTTATGAGTCTTTTTAGAATTCATTGGAATATAAGGCGTTGTTAATTTTTTAAAGGATTCCGATGTCAATATTATATTCGTTTTTAAAGCTTTGTGCCAAAGTAGCATATCATTTTGAGTAGAGTTAATTCCTCCATTCCCTTTTAAGTGCCAATTAACAAATCCAGTTTCTTGATAAAGCGTAATTGTTGGCTCCGTTTCTATTACATTTCTGTTATATCCACGAGATAGCTGTTTTGTATCCCATTTAGGCATAAGATATCCTGTTTGTTTCATGCCTGCTGGTGTAAAAAGATGTTCGTTTAAGAAAGCTTCATAAGGTTGCCCAGAAGCTAATTCTATGATTCGTCCTAAGATGCTATATCCAGTATTAGAATATGAATACTTTTCTCCAGGTTCAGATAATAATTTGCTTTCGAAAAGTTTTTCAAAAAAGTCCTTCTGTGAGATTTCTGAAAAGTCTCTTCCAAGAGAATCTAAAAAGCCTGCAGAATGAGTTAATAATTGATGTATGGTGATGTTTTGTTTTTCTATTGGTAGATTTTCGAAAAACTTGCTTAACGAATCCGATAATTTTAGTTTTCCTAATTCAACAAGCTTCAATATTGCCGTTGCTGTGAATTGTTTAGTGTTAGAACCAATGTCAAAAATAGTGTTTGGGTTATTAAGAGTTTTAATGTCCTTATTGGCCTCTCCATAACCTTTATTAATAATCATTTCTCCATTTTTCACAACAGAGATTGCTCCTGAAAAACCATTTTTAGAACCAGCAGTTAAATAGATGTCTATTTTAGAAAAAAGAGCTGTTGACTCAGTTTTCTGTTGAGCGCTTAAATTGAAGACTCCTAATTGTATTATTGTAATTACTGAAAATAAAAAGATTGTTTTCTTCATGATTGATTTCTAAGTTTTCTGGTAAGACGAATAGAAATCAAAATAGGTTACACTGTTTTCAAAATTATTACCAACGGTTTATTTTTTATAAACTCCACTTTTAAGTTCTAGTTCACCAGTTTTTAAGTGATTAAGAAGATTCATTAATTTCGGTTTAGTTGTTTCTCCCATAAGAACGTTTAACCCCATTTTTGGAGGCCCAAATTTTTTCAATTTTGCAACGAGTGCATTGAAAAAATCAATTCCGGCTTGGGTCTGGTTGTTAGATTGCTCTTTAGTTAAACCAAATTGCATTAATAAAGCATCCATATCTGTTTCTTTGAAAAGAAAACTCATGTCTGATGTACTTGCCCATGGCATAGGATAATTAACTTCTCCATCTTCTTTTTTTAAGATATCATAATAAAGAAAGTATCCCCCTGGTTTAAGTACTCTACTTATTTCGGAATAGAGCTTTTCTTTGTCAGGAATGTTCATTTGAACATGTTGTGTCCAGACCACATCAAACATGTTATCGCCAAATGGAAGGTTTGTAGCGTCTCCTTGAACAAATGAAGTCTTACTATCTAACTTTACAAGTTTAGAAAGTTCCTTCGCTGTTCTTATATATTCATTACTAAGATCTATTCCTGTAGCTTGACAATTATATTCATCAGCCAGCATGCGACATGGGCCGCCAAGTCCACATCCTACATCCAAAACTGATGCACCTTCTAGGTTTATACTTTCAGCAAGTTCTTTTGATACTGCCGCGCCTCTTACATGAAATTCATCAGCCCCAGCTATGTCAGATCTTTTGACCTCGTTTATGTCAATTTCCTGTTCTATTAAACGATTTACTATATCTTCATAAAGCTCTTCCTTCAGGTAATGGTTTTCTATATTTTGATTTAAGTTTTCCATCCTGTTTGATTTTGGTTTATTATTACCAACGGTTTTGTCTATGCTTAGTTGCGTTGGCATTTCGTTGTTTTTCTAAAATTGTAAGAGTCTAAATCACCATTTCCCCAAGCGTTCCTTAATAGACTTACTGATAAATTCTTATGTAGTCTAGTTGCATCGAACTTTCAACGAAAGCTGAATCAATATCTGGTTCTATTGCTATATTCAAAATTATATAGTAGTCAGAATCATAAGGCCATGTGTCAGAATTCTTAATGGATGGTTCGTATATAAAATGATCGATACCATCAATACTAAATATCATTTTGTCTGGCGTCCATTCAATTGCATATAGATGAAATTGATTTGAGACATTCGACACATTTTGCCCTCCAAGATTTTCGACCTTGTAACCATAACTTGATCCATTATGAACAGCACTTGATACATAGTTTTGATTCTTTCCCCAATGTTCGAGAATATCTATTTCGCCACAAGTTGGCCAATTCACAGTTCCAAACCCTTTATTATCCCAGTAGGCACCATCTTCATTTATATTTTTATTCAACATCCATATAGCTGGCCAAGTACCAATACCTTCCGGTAATTTTGCCTTAATCTCCACGCGTCCATAGGTAAAAGCGAATTTTGAATTTAATCTAGCGGATGTATACTGCTTTATTTCACCCTGGTCATCAAATATTTCTCTTTTTGCAACAAGATTTAATAATCCATTTTTCAAATTAGAATTATCTTCTCGATTGGTGTAATGTTGAATCAATCCACCATACCAATTTCCTCCTGGGGGCAGCTGCGTTTGATGAAACCAATTCGCCGAATTAATTGATCCATTACCAGTAAACTCATCTGACCATACTAAAGTGTCAAATTTAGAATTTTGATTAATTGCTTCATTACTCTTAGGATCATCTTGAAAGGTGTTAATCTGATTGTAAATTAGATATGAAAAGAGAATTAATCCTGTAATTATAGAAATATAAGAAAGTGTTCGTTTTATCATTATTAAATTCAAATATTTAGTTTTTGGGCGGTCTGCCAATGAAGGCTAACGTATTTGTAAATGGTTTGATGCGTGTTTAAGCACTAAATTTAGTAAAAAAACACTTACCAAGAAAGTCCTCTTGGGCTTTCGTAAGTAAGCCTAAAAAAGCAATAAATTATATACGGTGTTGTGCTTTCGTTATTGTTTTAATTTATTCAAAATTTCGATTGCTTTATTAGACTTTTCTTTTATCCTATTTCCTCTTGACTCCATAAAATAGTAAAGCTCTGAGTTGCTTTTATACTTAAGATGTTGGTGTATAAGCCAGTTTGTTTTATTGGTTTCATTTATAGGTTTACCAAGTTTTTGATAAAAATTATATGGATACCCTAAATATTTGTCTCTCTCTCTTCCCTCTGCAATTGATTTACTAATTACTTTTTCTATTATTATAATTAGTTGTTTTTGTTCTGATTCTAACTGAATTAGAACATTTCGCTTATTTTTATTTAATAGATTGGAATTTCCTGAAGCTTGCATGTCTGTAAACGTATGGTTTACAGGAATGTATCTTAAATAATTTACAATAGTATTATTAGAACTATCTATTAATTGGTCTATCGGGATATTGCCTTGATTGAAAAAAGAAAAATAATTTAAAATATGGCTACTTTCGTTTTTCGCAGTTTTGATTAAGTCATTTATGTTTAAAGTATCCTTTACAATATCATTTATAATTTGCTCAATATATACTTGAGATTTAAGAATGGTTTTTCTTTCCTCATTCCAATTATTAATACTCAAGGCAATGAGAATACCAATAACCACCAATACGATTTCTCCAATTGCATATTTGAAATACCTGCCTGCAGCAAAGGCAGGCTTTCCAGTTTTGCCTATCTGTCCGGTAGGCAAGTTTTCCATAAGTAAGTTTTGGCGAATTTTTCTAAAGAATTTTATCATTGGTTAGCGGTT
>TARA_R110001632_G_scaffold97176_4_pt1 | contig 10167 bp, 5 predicted proteins | sample TARA_R110001632 | Tara Oceans TARA_R110001632 (sample SAMEA4398266) | marine metagenome | biome: Polar Biome; feature: [SRF] surface water layer (ENVO:00010504); material: water (ENVO:00002006), including particulate matter (ENVO:01000060) such as... | depth 5 m
TTATCTCCAATTTTTAATGGGTGATAAAAAAAGATAATAATACTTGCTGTTATATTTGATAACAGAGACCATTGCGCAACAAAAGCAACTCCAAGTATTGCTAAAATAGATGCTAAAAAACTAGATAATGATTTTAAATCAATCCCTAAAATTAAAGTGACACTTAGTATAAAAACTAGATAATACATGAAATAAAACATATTAAGAACGACCTTCTTTCTGTGTGGCTCTAATTTTTTCACCAAAGAAACCTTCCTTGTAATTTTTTTTGTGATTGACATTAAAATGATCAACAATAAAAAAGCGATTGCAATAAAGGTTATTTGCATTTTAAGTTCTAAGTCTATATTCATTTGATATCTATTAGCTTCACAAAGTTATGCTATTTATTGATTATGGATTCATTGAAGCCATCGTATTTACCAGACTAGCCTTAGAAGTTAAATACTCGTTAAGAACCTTTATTGCCTTTAACTTAGAATCTATTAATTTAGATTCTCTAGAATTTACTAGAAATATAGAGCTTTCACCTAAGAAAAACTTTCGCTCTTCCGCAGTTAATAACACTTGATAATCGTCCACTATTTTAATAGCAAAATCGTTCTGTCTCTCTAAAGAATTAATTTCTTGAGAAATTGACTGTATTTTATTATTTAGCGAGACTTTGGTGCTAGCAATCTCATATTCTACATCTTTTAATTTTAGTTTCGCTAACCTTAAATCTCCACGTTCTTTTCTTAAAAGTAACGGAAACTTAACTTTAATGCCCCCTTTGTATTGATTTTGATCTAACGAATTAATGAACTCAGGTGTTTGAGTCACAAAATTATATTCTAAATCTACTTGTGGCAATAAATTATTCGCTTTTAAGCGTTTTTCAATGTTTAATCCCTGATACTTATTCTCTAATGAAATTAACTTAGGATGCTCATTAATGTTTAAACTATCAATGCCTAAAGAATTAATACTTAAGACAGCATCAATCTTTTTAAATGTACTGATGTCTGGAGTAATATCATCTTGTAACTCTATAGGGATATTTTTTTCTAACCATAGAAAATTGGACAATTCTAACGCCGTTTTTATATATTTAATAGTAGCTCTTTCTAAGTTTAACTTTCTATTATTAACAATAATGCCAGACTCTAAGGTGTCTATAGAAGCTCTTTCACCTTCTGAAAAACTTCTTTTTACACCGTTAAATCGCAACTCAGCATTTTTTAAGAAAGAAGTATACACCTGTCTTTCATCATAGGACTGCAACCATTTAAAATACGCTTTAGAAGCATCAAATAAGACCTTATTTACTAGTAATTGTCTGTCTGCTTTTGCTTGCTCTTTAAAGAATTTTGCTTGTTTAAGCATGCTCATCCGTTTATTCATTAGCAAGCCTTTTGCCAATGAAACAGAAACTCCAACACTGTATAAACCATCTACAGGAACATTTGCTTCTGGATTTAAAAAGAAGCCACTATTTTCTTCAAAATTTGCTTTTAGTTCTATTCCGTACCAAGTTGGCACCTTAAATGTTGCATTTAGTTTATTGTAATACTCAGTCCCTTTAAACTGTTTTTTATCATAATCTACTACTAATTTAGGATCAAAAGCACCTCTAGATTTTAATAATTTAGCTTCGCTTTCAGCAATGACTAAATCGACCTGTTTTACAATAGGGTGAAACTTTTTTACATATCCCAAATACTCTTCTAAACTCATTATTTTTGAATCGAGTTCTTGAGAGAATGAAGTCGCTATTGAAAAGAAAAACAATAAAAATAAATATTTCCTCATTCGATTATTTTTTACTTTTTGAATTGATGGTTTCATCGGTTGGTTGATAATAGTTAGGAGGGAAGCCATTTAACTTTCTCCATATCTCAAACCAAATAGGAACATTTTCTAATAATGCCATTGTTCTTGCACCAGAACCTGCTCTTAAAGCATCTGGCCATTTTGGGGTGTCTTTATCAGGAGCAATTAGCACTCTGTATTTTCCATTAGGACTAATGAAGTTTTCTATAGCAACCACTTTTCCTGTAAAAGTTCCGTAGGATGCATCTGGCCACCCGCTAAATACAATTGCAGGCCAACCATCAAACTGAATTTGAACACTTTCACCTTTATGAATTAACGGCAAATCTATTGGCTCAATAAATGCTTCTACTGCGATATCTATCTTAGAAGGCATAATGCCAACTAAAGGCTCTCCTTCTTTAAAAGTCTGACCAATTCCTCCTCTTAATGCTCTGTTGATGTATCCATCTTGTGTAGCTTTGATATAATACATATCATTTCTACGAGAATAATTTGAAAAGGAATTCTCAAGTTTAGTTACCTGAGCTTCTGTATCAAACTGACTAGACTGCGCGGTAAATTTGTTGCTTTCTGCTTTTGAAATCTTATCGGTATACGAAGCTTTAATTCTATTCAATTCAATTTTAGCGTTCAAAACACCATTTTTACTTGCTAATAACTTGTTTTCTGCTGCAATAATTTTAGCCTGAGTTTCTTGTAGTTTTAACTTTTTTTCTTCAACGTCTTTTACAGCTTTTAAGCCTTCTTTTTGTAATGTTTCTGTACGAGTATATTGTCTTTCAGCAATAGAAAGGTTTGTTTTTGAAGCTTCAAAATTAATGCTATCACTCGCTACTTTTAATTTTGCTTGTAATAGTTTGTTTTTTGTCTGCTCCGTTTTTAAAACTAATTCTTGCTGTAAAGAGGCAACCTGATTTTCTAAAGATTTCACCTTATTCTCATACGAGTTTACTGATCTTCCTTTCGCGTCTATTTGCAGCTGCGTTCTTTGCATCAACTTTGGATCGAAATAATCACTTTTAACCTCTGAAATAAATAAGATAGTATCTCCTTTTTTAACAGAATCACCTTCATTTACATACCACTTTTCTATTCTTCCAGGAATTGGTGATTGAATCGTTTGTGGTCTTTGATCTGGCCTAAGGGTTGTAACGTTTCCAATACTAGTCACATTTTGTGTCCATGGTAAGAAAAGTATAATCAATAATATGATACTAAAGGCTTTTAAAAAACGATTAAAATATTTGTGATCTTTCTTGAAAAACACCTTTTTAACGGAGGCATACTTCTCTAAGTCAACAGTTTGATTCAATTTATTATTTGAAATGTTTAGCATTTTTTTATTCTTTTAATTCTCCGTTAACCATCGTATATACTTTCGAACAATTTTTTACCCAATTCTTATTTTGACTTACCACAACTAATGTCCAAGGTCTATCTTTATCTGATAAAAATTTCATTATTTTTTCTGCTTTGTCAGCTTCAAAATGCTCTAAGGGTTCTTTGAGAATTAATAATTTGGGTTTGTTTACAATGCTTCTTGCTAAAACAATCTTTTTTGCTATTGAAAAAGAAATTTGTTTTCCTTCAGGATATAACATTGTTTTTAAGCCATTAGATTGCTCTTTAATAAAGTCTCTTAACTCTGTATTATCAATTGCCCAGTTTAAATCTTCATTACTAATAGTTTTATCCCCAAAGGTTATATTCTCTAAAATAGTTCCCTCAAAAGGAGTATCTTCTGCTAAGGTCTGTCCTATAAAACCTCTATAATGATTTAATTGAATTGTTTTTAACTTGGCATTATTAATATAAATATTTCCAAAAGTAGGTTCTATCACTCCGGCTATTAATTTAAGTAAAGATGTTTTTCCTGAACCACTTTTACCATTTATAATAACTGTGTCCTTATGATTTATAGTTAGATTGATATCTTTTAAAATTGGATTGTCTTTTTCTTCAACGATATAAGAAACATCTTTTAATTCAATATTCATTTCATCAAAAGAAGGTTTGTCTCCATCTTGAGCTTCTAAATCTTTATCTACAACCTGACCTAGTTTTTCAAGTGACGTAAGCACATCATAAAAAGATTCTAAGCCAAGAATCAATTTTTCAACAGAGTTAATCACTGTTATAATAATAATCTCCGCAGCAACAAACTGACCAATATTCATTTGTTGATTGATTACTAAGATTCCACCAATTAACAGGAGGCCTCCAGTTACAAGTATCTTAAAACCAATCATTTGTATGAACTGTATGATTAATATTTTAAAATGACTCTCTCTGTAATTTAAGTACTCATCAACAAGCATGTCATTTTTATCTAAGGCTAAACTTGTTTTTCCAGACAATTTAAAACTGACAATGGCTCTTGCTATCTCTTGAATCCAATGAGCTACTTTGTATTTATATTTTGATTCCTGTAAGCTAGTTTCTAATCCTTTTTGAGCTGTGAATTTAAAAACTCCATAGACCAACAATAATAACAATATGCCATAGATAATAAAGAAAGGGTGATAAAATGATAATAAAATCAATCCAAATAATATCTGTAATAATGCCGCAGGAAAATCAATTAGAATTTTTGACAAACCTTTCTGAATTGTTAAAGTATCAAAAAAACGATTTGCCAATTCTGGTGGATATTGATTTCTAAATTCACTCATCTTGATTTTCGGAAACCTGTAGGCAAACTCAAATGAAGAACGCGTAAATATTTTTTGCTGAATATTCTCAATAATTCGCATTTGTGTTACTTGTAAAACACCAACAAAGGCAACACCACCAGTAACTAGAACGACTAATACAATCCATGAAGTACTTATTTGTGCTCCTTGAATTAAATTTATAATTGCTTGGATTCCTAATGGCAAAGAAAGACTTACAAGTCCTGCAAAAATTGCATAATAAAAAACTTGTAACACATCTTTTTTATCTAGTTTTAATAAACCAACAAAGCGTTGCCACGCTGTTAAAAAATTATCTGACATTCTAAGTGTTTTTTAAAGTTGTGTTTACTGTATGGATTAAAAATTCTTTGATTTTATCTGAAGAGTCACAATCTGTAATAGATGCGAAGTGATCTTTTAAAAAACTTTGGTGCAAGGCTCCTTCAATTACTGTGCTTGCCAAACTCAATGGATATGGATACACAGGGTTAATTTCTATGATAATCTCTTCTAAACGTTTTATTAAGCGTTTGAATACTGAAAAATAACCTTCTTTATTTTCTGAATCTACCTCTTTGGTTAGGTATGATTTTGAAAACTCATTAATTACAATTTGATTTAATAAAACTTCGTTGATGTGACTATAATTAGAGTCCTGATTAATAGTCTGAGTTAATATTTCTATAGATTTTTCAATCTTTTCTGTTGGATTACTAACGTTATACGTGCTAAAAACTAAATGATATTCAATCCAGCTCCAATACCAGGAAGTTAAGTAGAGTAGTAGTTTGTGCTTATTTTCAAAATATCGATAGATAGAACTTTCATTAGATTTTATTTCTTTTCCTAATTTCTTAAAAGTAAAAGCTTCAATACCAATTTCATTAATTAGTTTGATACTATTCTCAATGATTTTCTTCCCTAATTCAGAGGTTTCAGGGTCTTTATTATATAAATTTTCATTTACCTGAATTTTAATTGTTGATAGTAGTCTTTTCATGTTAAAATCATTTAGAGTGCAAATATAATAGTATTACTATTAATTAAGTGGGTAAAATGATTATTTAATGAAAATTTAACAAATAAATTGAATAGCAATATTCAAAAAAAATCGAGATCCCTAATAGAAATCTCGATTTTATGAATTAAAAAATACTATTATATTACTTAATATCTTTCAACATTTCTTGAATAGAACGTTCCAGTTGTTGATCACGACCTCTATCTATAATACCAGGCATATTCTTCACTAAAATTGTTGGTTCTGTTTGATTATTTTCCATCCATTCGCCAGCTTTATTTTTTGCACTCACAGGAACAACACCCCAGTAAGAACCGTTTGGTAAACCTTCCCAACCTGCAAAACTACAAGTTCCAGGAACTGGCATTCCTACAGTTTTTCCAATTTTCAAATCAGTATAACCAGCAGCATAACAATGTCCATCTGAATACATGCTTTCATTAAAGATAGACAAGGTTGGTTTTGTCCAACGAGACGTAGGTTCACCACCCACAACTTTCGCTTCTGTAGCATAACTGATAAAGGGAACTCCTGTAAAGAACATCGCTAAATCTGCAACTAAATCACCACCACCATTAAAACGTGTATCTACAATGATTGCTTTGCGATCTGCATATTTCCCCATTATATCTTCGTAAATACTTCTATAAGGGCCATCACCCATTCCAGGAATGTGTACATATCCTAATTGACCTTTACTCACTTTATCTACTTCTAATTCATTTGTTTTTACCCAACGTTTGTATAAAAGACGATTTTCTGCACCTAATGAAATTGGTTTGACAGTAATCGTTTGTTTTATCTTAGTTTTTGGATCCAAGATATCTAACAACATAAATTTTCCTGATTTCCTATTCAAATATCTTGCAACGTCTTGATCTTTATCAATAGTAATTCCATCAATTTTTTCGATGATCATTCCTGCAGAAATTTTAAACTTAGCTTTGTCTAAAGGCCCTCCATTGATTATTTCGTCAATTAAAACACCATCACCCTTATGGCTATAATTCATAAAAATCCCTAATGAAGCTGTAGCATCTCCATTACTAATACCACTTCCTCTAAAACCTGAACCAGCATGAGAAACATTTAATTCTCCTAGCATTTCAGATAACATTTCAGAAAATTCATACCCATTACCAATAGAAGGTAAGTATTTTTCATATTCTGTTTTCATTTTTTTCCAATTGATTCCATGAAAATCAGGATGATAAAAAACAGCATTGGTACGAATCCAAACATGGTTAAACATGGCAACTCTCTCTGCATTTTCATCTAATTGCATTTCACTATTGATCTTAACGCCTTTTTGTTTTCCAGTTTCAGGGCTAATTTTTGATATTTTACCGCTACTCAACAGATATAAATTCTTCATTTCTGTATCCCATTGTAAACTTCCAGAACGTGCATTTAGTTTCATCACCATCTTTGTTTCTTTTGTACGAAGGTTTGTACTCCAAAGATTAGAACGTCCTTCAAAACTAGCTAAATAGTATAATTTATCTCCTTTTTTAGAAAGTACTGCATCACTAAGGCTAGAGGAGTGGATGGTTAATCTACGAGATCTATCTTTCATATGATTCCAATCAAAGGTAAGTGCTTTGATTTCTTTCTTTTTATCCTTATCCTTTGCTTTTTTATCGTCTTTCTTAGGATCTTTTTTATCCTTCTTTTCTTTCTCTTTGTTCTTTTTTTCTTCTTCTTCAATAGCTTCCATCAATTTGAAGTCCTCATCACTTAAGCTGAATTTATCCCAAGCATCTTGTGTAAAGAACATACTATATACATCACTTTGAGAACGACCACTAGTTGCATATGATTTCAATCCATTTCTATTACTAAACCACAGCATTTGTTTTCCATCATTTACCCATTTAGGTCTGTAATCATAATACCCACTTTCATTTAAATTTACTCGTTTAGAACCATCAGCAGCAATTAATAAGACATCACTATTGCTTAATGTTTTACTCCAGTCGACTAATAACCATTTGCTATCTGGACTCCATGTGAAATATTTATCTCCATCACTCATATGGAATAAATCTTTTGGAGTCATTAGAGTGACTTCTTTTTTAGAAGTAACATCTATAATTTTTAAAGTTCTACGGCCTTCAATAAAAGCAATCTTTTTACCGTCAGGTGAATATTGAGCTAAGTAGTTGTCTAGTTTGTTTTCAATCAAAACTTCTTCTTTGATGAGTGTAGCGGCATAAAAGAAAGGTTCTTCTTTTCGTGTTTTTTCTGTTTTATAAACACTCCATTTTCCGTTTCGTTCACTACTGTATATCACAGATTTACCTTCTGGACCCCATGAAACAAATCGTTCACGTTCTGGAGTATTCGTCAATCTTTTGGTAAATGACTTGTCAACAGACGTCACAAATACTTCACCTCTAGCAATGAAAACGATTTCTTTTCCGTTTGGAGAGATAGCCATTTCATTAATCCCTCCGTTTACAGAGATAAATTTATCTGAATTGTCTTTGTCTTGAGTTCTAATACTTACTTTTACTTTAGAAGGTTTTTTTCCTTCTTTCATGGTATATAATTCTCCATCATATCCAAAAGAAAGAATTCCATTCCCCATACTTAAAAAACGTATTGGATGTAATTTGAATTTTGTGAGTTGTTCACTTTGACTTGGATTGTCCAATGATAGCTTATGAACATTGTATGTTCCACTTCTTTCACTTAAAAAGTAAATGCTTTTCTCATCGGCACTTAGGATAGGTTGTCTGTCTTCTGCTATGTGAGAAGTAATCATTTTGTGTTGCTTAGTTTTTAGATCATAGGTCCAAAGATCTCTTGCAATCGATGAAGTGTGATGTTTTCTCCATTCATTTTCACCACCTTTTTTATCCTGATACACCATCATTTTTCCGTTTTTCGAGAACTGAACATACTCAGCAGGAACAGTAAGAATCTGATTTACTTTACCAGTTTTCACAGGAACACTATACAATTCAGATTGTGACCCATGTGGATATTGTCTGTGATTTACATTATCTTGACGTAAAGCTCCAAAAACGACCTCTTTATCATTTGAAGAAAATGTATAAGGAGTTTCATTGTTGGAATGGAATGTTAAACGTGTAGCTTGGCCACCATTGGCATCCATAACATAGATGTCGAAATTTCCATATCTATCAGAAGCAAAAGCGATTTTAGAACCGTCTTTACTCCAAACAGCTTTATAATCATTCGCACTGTGATAAGTAAGTTGAATAGCATCTCCACCTGAAGATGGAACTTTGTATAGATCGCCTTTGTAAGTAAATGCAATTTGTGTTCCGTCTGGAGAAATTGCTGAATGACGCATCCAATTTGGGTTCTCTTGAGCACTCAATGAAAGAGTAATAAAAAGGAAAAAAAGAGTTAGTTGTTTCATGTGATTAAAATTTGAGGACTAAGCTAATAATTTATCAGTAACAGAACTCAGATTTCATCAAAAAACTATTCGTTTTTTTTCAACTTACCATAATTATTTAATGATTTTCTTTTGAAAAATTAAACGCTTGTCTTTAGCAATTCCTCTTATGATATATACTCCCTTTGCTAAATTTTGAACTTCAATTAACAGCTGACCATTATGATTACTTTTCTTTTCTGAATATATAACAGCACCCGACATAGAAATTATTTGAATATCTAATGTTTTCAAATATTCAGTTTTGATATTCAATTCATTTTCAATAGGAACAGGATACATAAAAATTTCATTCTCTATCGGTTGTTCGATACTTAATGTTCCAGAAAAATATTGTTCTGCTAGTGCAAATGATTCTTTTCCAATTTTATCGCCAATAATTCTACCTCTAATATCATCAATAGGTGGGTGGATTCCTCCCCAAATTCTTGACAAACTTGTTTGATCTGATGCATCTTGATATGTTGCCCATTGTAATGTAAAACTTTGAGAAGGTCCCTCTTCAAAGACTAAAAATTCATTTTGAATCACATCAAAAGTTCCCATTCCTCCTGGAAAGAATTTACTACCTGTAATTAAAGTCAATGTTTCTGAAGCTGCTCTAGAGAATGTAGAATGACCAGACAAATACCCCGCGAAAGGTGGAGTTACAAAAGTTGGACGTTGATAAGGCCACCAATGGGTTCCTAAAATCCAATCGACGCCTGCTATATCAGTATCTGGATTAGCAATAAAATCTGGGCCTTTCCAAGACATTACTTTAATTTTTCCAACATTTTCATCGGTGGTACCTGCTAATGGATCTCCAATTTCAATTAATTCTATTAATCCAGAAATTAATGGCAATCCATGTGGATCAAAACTAGCCAACCCTGGATCAGTACTTTGTCCTTTTGTAGCCATATATCGTATCGCAGAAACAGGACGTATAAAATCATAATACCCTTTAATTCCCCATGTGTCTACAGCAGAATCATGCATAGATCCACCTAAGGCTAAATAACTCTTTATATCCCATTCCAAATCACTTAATACAGCTCCTTGTCCGCCAAATTGTTTTATAGTTTGAGGATGATCACTTACATAATTTAGTACAGTAAACCAATGACCAGGAGGTGTTTCAGAATCTGGGCCATCTGCCCAAAACTCAGCTAAAACCCGAGCGTAATCTGCTCTTTTAATCATCTGTGATACATACGGTGTATTGGTGACTGGGTTTATAGTAT
>TARA_R110001632_G_scaffold225316_2_pt1 | contig 10160 bp, 8 predicted proteins | sample TARA_R110001632 | Tara Oceans TARA_R110001632 (sample SAMEA4398266) | marine metagenome | biome: Polar Biome; feature: [SRF] surface water layer (ENVO:00010504); material: water (ENVO:00002006), including particulate matter (ENVO:01000060) such as... | depth 5 m
GTTTGATATTGAGTTTATTGTTGGTGATGTTATTGGCGGCTTTTTAATTACAAGAAGAGACTCAGCAGAAACCCCATCTACATTAGCATTAGGGTTAGGGTAATTCCTTTTAGTATTAATCTGTCTAGGCGGATTAATATTATCTGTAAAAAATAATAAGTTTTCTATGAGATTTACACCCGTAATAAGATACTTATCGTTAAAATTTAATGTAGTATTATTGGTAGCCCCATCTCTTACGCTAATTACGTGATACGTAACAATAGATGTTTTCGTATTATAAGACACTATCATATCTACCTTCCCTGTAGGAGAGGTCGTTAGAGGCTCTGTGCTTGAAGTAATAAACCAATATATAGTCTCGTTAGCCCCATCTTCAAATGCTCCTATACAGCGTGCTCCTACGAGCTCTATGTCATTATATCTTAACTCGACAAGTAGCTCATTCCCTTTAGCGTTTTCTATTACACCTATCTCAGAGCCTTCTGTAGACCCCATCCGAACATTTAATGCGTCAATGTACTCCCCGTTTGGAACGAGTCGTTCATCAACCATTTTATTCATCTTACCTAAAATAAAATTTCTTGAAATATTTGCCATATTACTTTATCCATTTATCTTGACCTCTCATATTCATTAGAAGTCTCCCCGGATGTATATTACTTATTCTTATTTTTGCGTTTCTTAATAGAGCTGTTTTACGTTTCATCATTCTTCTGACAATATACTCCTGAACATTTAGTTTAGAACCAAGTATAGCATACTCAATAGCTGCATATATATACTCCTCAAATAATTTGTTTACAGTAATAACGCTATCGTCACCTCCCTCCATACCGTCAGACACGTATTCAAGTATAGCTAAGTTATTGCCCATACTTGAGCTAAAGTTTATAACCCCTGCCTTGTTGTCTATCTTAAATGTAGGATTAGCATTTGCAGTTTCAGTATTTAAACCAAATCTTGCTCCTATGCCATATTCAAAATACCAATTCCCATCTAGATTATATCCGGGTAATCCATTAAACATCCCGTTATTTGAGTCTAGATAAATGCTTTGTTTTGTTCCAGCTATTCTATTACGATCAATAGTTGAGTTTTGAGGAGATAATATATTACCATTTGCATCAAACAAAATTTTACCTGTATCATCCTGGGTATATGCATTAGAACTTAGTACTTGGATGTTCTCAGTTAAAGGGAAAAGAACGCCATCTTTATACATAGAGATTCTAACCCAATTTACATAATCAGATGGTAAAATATATCTTAATGAATCATCTACATTTAATTCTAAAACTTTTGTTTCTTTAAAAGCGTCATAATTTAATTCTTGAATTGCTCGCTTAGCGTGGAACAAAATCTTAAATCTTTCTTCATTGTTTACAAGGCTATGGTTTCCTGCATACATTAACATAAAATTGTTAACTATATCATATAGACTTACATATTGGTACGAACCCCAATTCTCATCTTCAGGGGTTGCCCCTCCATTATCGTAATATTGTTCTTGTGATATATATGCCATTATTTCTCTTCTTGATTACTTTGTTGTTCTTCTCCCTGAGCAAACTGGTATACCTCACCTTCTCTAATGGATATGCCTGCGTACTGAAGTATCTTTAATATTAATCCGACCTCATCATCTAATGGTATCTCAAAATCTTGATAATCTGCGGCTGTTGAATTAAATACAGGCTCTCCATTAAGCAACGATGCATATGTCCACTTAGGTTCTGCAGGATATCTTATATACTGTGCTTTAACCTGACCTATACCATCAATAATAATAGGGTACGCAGTAAGTTCATTAGCCTCTTGTGTGTATGAAGGGAAGGTCAAAGTAGGGGCTGTTAATATTGAGTTGCTAAGCATTGTTATTTTGCTATGAGTAACTTTCTCTGCCTCCTCTAACTTAGATAATTTTTTATATATAGAATATTTTAACCCACTTGCATTAAAAGATGTACCTGTAACTGTTAATTGAGTAGCGCTATCCACTGTAATAACTTTAACGTATTGTACCCCACCATTCTCAACTGCAACAATATCTCCTACAGCAATTCCTGAAATAACAAAATCTACAGCAGAATCAGTAACCTGAGTTCCCCCAGCTACAAATCCCGTAGTTGTTGAATTAACCAATATATCTTGATAAATTAAAGCTTTATTAAGCAAATAATAATCGTGTCCTGTTGTTGTTATAGAAGGGAGAGAATACATATTCTCAAAGTTCGATACCAAGCCATTGGTTACTGAAAATATCTCAATAGCCTCTTCAATGCCTTTTCTTATATCCGCATATCCTGTACCTGAAGTACGAGCATTTTCTTTATTAATCTGATAATTGTACTCGTAAAAATAATTCTCAAATATATCTAACTGTGCCTGCTTGGCAAACAAATTAAAATCTGATGGAGATAAATACCCATAATTATTTTTATTGAGCACAGACAAAACTGTGTTCCTTACTGTGTTTATCATTGTAAACTTTTATACAAAGATAACAAAAAAAAAGAGTCCGATGGAAATCGGACTCTTATGATTTTGAAAGTTAATTATTCTTACGCAGAGTATTGAACTTCAATTTGAGCAACTCCTGTAATAGCATACTTAGGGCTAAGCGTGTAGTAAGGCTTAGTCCAACTTGTTTGTAAAGCTGATTCAATAGCATCTACAATACTGTTTAACTGCTCTTTAGTTTTAGCCGTGTCTGCTGCTGTTGTAGCTGTAATCTCAAATCCTAAGACTTCAGATACTCCGGTTGCTTTGTGACCTACCAGAGCGTAAAGAATTTTAACTTTAGTGTTTGCTCCTACTTCTACTCCAATAATGTTCTTGATTGGAATTAAGTGAAAAGCATCACTTAGATTAATTTTTAAAAATTTTTCCATAATAAATAATTTGTTAGTTAAAAACGCCATCTTCGTGATGGCGACTGTACTGCAAATATAAGACAAAAAAAACACCCACATTTTACAATATGAGTGCTTTATGTAAATTATATAATGCTTTATTCTTCTAACAGGTTTTCCAGCATTTTAAGTATGTCTATACCTTCGTCGCTTTGTAAATAAGAGGCCACTATAAACATAGCTTCTTCCCCGTAAGGAACTGCGAGCATTCTTGTCTTGTTAGACTTAGTGTTATACCATACCTCTTTTTTGCTTTTTCTAAAAGTTAAGAATCCTTTGTCAAAGAACAAAGCTACATTAGCCTGCAGTTTCAACATAGGATCTCCCAATATAGATAAAAAATGCTCAGGCTCTCTCTTGGCATATACCAATATATCTCGTCTTAGTTCTGAGTTAGAAGTTTTAGTTGTATCTGTTCCAAAAAGAACACGACTAACGTTTTCTATCATATCTATAGATAGTTGTCTTGCCTCAATTAAAGCATCTACCTCTATGTTAAGCATCTTTACAATCTCTGCAGCATCTTTTGCCTCGTCAATTTCAACAAACTTCTTGCCGTTAAGTGGATGTAGATATAAAAATTTTTGTAATATTTGGTTTTCTTTAGGAACGTTTAAAAATCCATCCTCAAATATAATTGAGTCTAGGATAGCGTTACCATCTTGCTCATCTTCAAATGGGCTTTTTTGATTTGTTGCGTAACGTAAGGCTCTGTTTGTCTTTAAATCTTCATCGAAGTACATTACAGAATATCTACGTGAGTTACGTGTTGGCAGCATATAAGATAGAGGAGCTGCGTCTCTTGTAAGCTTATACTGCTTACTTGTAAGTGTTTCTTTTTTTTTCATTTGATATAATTTAATTTTTAATAATAAAAAGGGGTCACAAATAGTGACCCCTATATTTAATTTACTTAGTCAGAAAATAAGACAAAGTTGTTTGCTCCTAAAGTACAAACTGCTCTCTCAGAAAGGAAGTTAACTTCCATTGCATCAAGGTCATTTGTTTGTGCTCCACCTGCAGAACCTGTTATCCAAGTCTTGTAGCGTCTGTCTTCAGTTTCTGAAGCTCTATAACGAACGTGTAAGAATGGACGCTTAGCGTTCTTCCCTAGTATTTGATCATAAACAGAAGTAGAACCTGCAGGAACTAACAATCCGCTTACTGAACCTAATCCTGTAAGACCACCTCTCATTGTAGGGTCGTTTAGGTATTTCCAATCAGACTTGTAGAAGTCATAACCTCTACGGAATCCTGTAAACCCAAGATTTAAAGACATCTCCTTATCGTTGTCAAAAAGACCATAAGAAGTACCACCTGCTCCATAAGAGTTTTGAGCTGCAAGCATATCATCAATATCGAAAGAGAAGTCTCTATCAACAAATAATACGTTCTCTTCGATAGCTCCTTGCTTGTCTAAACGAGCAACGATATCATCAAATTCAGCTAATGAAGTTGGGTTTCCACCGCCCCACACGTTTCCTCTGTTGTTCACAGTATAGAATACGCCTTCAGAACCTTTGTTACCAACTTGATCATTTGCTACTTGAGTAGCCGCACCTGAAGTTGCTTCTGCAGGAACTGCTTCAATCATTGCAGTCTCAAGATAATCGTCAAAACGAAGTCTTGTTTCGTGCTCTGATTTCATATACCATAGGTATCCTGCTGCACCATTCTCAGTAGTAACCTCTACCCATCCGATTTGTGCCATATCAGAACCTGATACTTGATACTTATCTTTTATGATGATTGGAGAGTTTTCAAATATTTCATCATCAGCCTCTAAAGAACCTTGCATTCCGTTAGTTCCTTTCTTGAACTCAGAGCCATAAATAAATACAGTTAGTGTATCTGCTGCTGCAAAAGCTTGACCTGTTGCTTCGTAGTATGATACATCAATAGTGCCATTTACTAAATCTACGCTTGTTACAATTGCTTTGTTAGAACCTGTTCCTGCATTATCAGAAATGTGAACAGTTTGACCTGCTCTAATTGCTAGTGGAGCTGTATTAGCTGCTGGTGTTGGTATTAAAACATCACTAATTGTTATTGTTGCGTTATCTATTCCGGGTGCTGAACCTGAAGCACAGTTTACATACTTAGTGTGTAGTCTTCCTTGCTCAGCCCATTTGATAAGGTCAGAGTTAGAAGGCATTTCTGCTCCAACCATTCTAAGGAATGAGGAGATTGTACGATTACCATAACGTTCAAATTCTTTTTCATAAGTATCAGGAAGATACTGATTTAAGAAATCAAAGTTAGTAATATAATTTGTGGATAGTGGCACTTGCTGAGCACTTGGCTGCAATGCGAATCCGGGTGTGTTTAATGAACCTGCCATTTTTTCGTTTTTTTAAATTTTTATAATTATTTTTTACTTCTAATTTTTAGACCCCTCCCTGAATCAGGGTTAACAGATCTAAATTGAGTCCCCCCTTTGGAACTTACTTCAGGTGTATTGCGGTCAGACATATTAACGTTTTTAGTCTTACGCATTAAATCATCAGTGCCTTCAGCTTTACCTTGCTCATAAAAATGCTTGGCAAACTTTTCAGGGTTCATCGCTACGGCTAATGCCCTATGGTATCCAACTGCATCTGTAAGTAAGCCATCCTCGTTTAAAAACTTCTTTATAAAGTTTTGTGGACTTGAATGTAAACTTTTCAATTCACTTGAATCTCCCGGAGTAAAGTTGACTTTCTTGTTCTCATCAATAGCAAACTCAAAACCTTTGAACTCGCTTCCGAAAACTTCGTCTGTCTTTGTCGTAAACCAATCTGATTTACGCTTGGCTTCCTCTTCGTAGGTATTTGCCTCATCAACATACTGCTTATACTCCTCTAACGCTTTTTTATCTTCTGAAGAAATAGAACTCCCGCTTGACTCAAGAGGAATCCTGTATTTTTCTTTTTCAGACTCAAAGTAATCTTTGGCCTTAGCAATTGCTTTCTTTTTAAAGAGTTTAGCTTTTCTAATAGTTGTCTCATCGTCAAGGTCCTCATCATATGAATAATCTTCCATCATATCATTAATGTCCTCCTTGTCAAGACCCTTCTCAGTAGCAACTAAATAGTCTCTTAATATCTTATCAGGATTGTCGTTATCAAAATCTTTGTTTAAAGCAACAAAGTCCTCAAGACTACGCCCTGTTTCTTGTTTGTATTTATAGTAAGCCGCTACATCTTCAGGTAACTCCTGAGTCTCTTCACGTACTTGGTTTAATTCCTCTATCGAACTAATCTCTCTACCATATCTTTCCTTCATAAAAGAGATAATATCCTCCTCATTTACCCCTTGTTTTTCAGGTATATCTATCACAGGCACATCTACCTGTGGCGTATCTTCTTTAACAGAGTCGTCTGACACATCACTAAACTGTGACTCGTGTTTCTCAAGCAAATCCTTTTCAATTTCTTGAACAGATTTTTCATTTGCTTCTACAATTTTTACTTCTTTAAATTCCATTTTATTTAATTTTAATTTTAATTTTTATTTAGACTTTTTTGATAGACGATATGCCTTCATAGCCTCTCTTTTATCTTTCCCTTTTTTCCAACTCCCCGCTGCAAATCTTTCTGCTTTCTTCTTTTTATTAAATTCATAAACTTCTCCTGCATCTAAAGCTTGTTTAAAAGATTGTGATTTTGAAGGGCTATTGCCTTTAAATGTAATAGTAGGAGCTGCGTAATATTTAGTTTTGCCATTTCTTTCTCCTTCATAGGAAGCCATTTTTACAGTAGCATTTCTTCCTGAACTATTTCTAGGTAAGTTTCGTAAATGATTTTTTCTATTTTTTCGTATTGGCTTACTCATTGGCTATCTTGGACTAAATTCAGATAGGTCAAAACCATCTAAGCTATCCTCATTTGATTCAAAACTCATTGGAGGTAAGTTATTTTTCCTTTGGTTTATTAGTTTAGATTGCTCCGTATTAGCTTGACTAATTCTATCAGACTTAGCTTTTTCCCTTGACTCCTCCCTCTCTCCTAAAGCCCCAACTTCCATACCGCGTAACTGCATATTCATTTGGAACTCCTTATCCATTAACATAGATTTTAACTGAGCTTCTTGCTGCATCTTAGCCATCATCCCCTCAATCTCAGCTTGCTTTATTTGCATCTTAGCCTGAGTTTCCATTTGAATTGTTTGCATTGCCAATTGAGAAGACATCTCCTGAGCTTTAAGTGTTTGCTCTGATTGCATAGTTTGTTGCTGCATTATCATCTGCTCCTCCCTATCTTGCTTAGCTTTACGCTTAACTTTCAGTAGTTGGTTAGCAAGCTTGAGGTTTTTAATCTCACGTATATCAATAGCATCTTCAAGGTCTATCCCACCTTTAGATAAAGCCATCTGAACATTCTGCTCAAGCTGTGCTCTCTCTTCCTCATCAGGAGCTACCTCTATAAAGATACCAAAATCGTATATATATAAATCAGATATGTCGTGAAGTATACTTACGTTATACTTACCAATTTTATTAGCAAAGTCATCTTTAAAATCCGCATACTCTAAAATGTCAGCCACCCTATAAGTTAAAGCCTCAGATAATGTCCTGAACATATATAAACTGCCGTCAAGAATATGTCTTGTCGCTGTGTTTGAATTTAAAGCGGCCAACTTCTGTACTCCAACTAAAGAATTAGGGTCAGGAGTACTTCCATCCCTTGCCTCATTTAGCCCTGTTACAGAACGAATCATATTCATATAATGATTATAATTGCCTATAAGCATCTGAGTCTTACTTGCTCCTGAGTTAGATGTTAACTGCTGAATAGGAACTCGTGCCTGATTAAACTCTCCATCTCCTGTATAGCTTCTGCCAATCACACTACCTGTTTGAAAGTATAATCTTAATGCGTCTTCAGGGTTGTAAGCATTACCTGTTCCTAGGTCTACTTCATTTAAGCCATCTGCATCAATAAAGACACCGTCAGGTACAACCTTAGCAATTACTTGCTGCAGTTTCAAGTGAGTAATCTGTATAAGGTCAGCAAAAGGAATCATCCTTCTAACTAACGACTCTATTGCACCCTTGTACATACGTGGGGCTGTGGCTACGTAATTAGGTATTGCGTGCTGAGAGGTAGACTTTGGTCTTACCATATTCTCAGCTAACTCCCATTTCAAAAGGTAGTTAGTCCCCATTACCATTACACCATCATACCATACGTCAATAGTTTTAGATACCTTTTCAAAAGACCCCTCTTCCATCATCTCTTCAGGTGGGTTAAATTGGTCGTCCTTCTCAACCATTTTCACATTACCGCTGTCATTTATTTTTTTCTTATAAGTAAATGTGTGCGTGGTCTTGTAATTGAAATACATTAATGTAACTGTATCCCTATAAAATATATCATTATCGTAGTACTGTGCTACATTATAGTAGTCGTACCAACTTTGACCTTTTTTAGAAATCTCCTCTAACTGCTCATTAGTAATAGATGGGTCGATTTTTTTAATGTCAATAATTGGCATTGTTTTAATCTCACCCCAATAAAAGCAATCCTTAAAATGAGGGTCTTCCGTATAACTATATACTACATTTGCAGGATCTACATATTTTATTTCAACACCTGATCCTGGGAGAAACTCGTGTTTAGCACAAGAAATCCCTAGAACCGTAAGGTCATAGTCTAATCTCTTTCTTAAATCAAGATAATGGTTCTCTTCAAGTATAGTGTTTATAGCCTCTTCTTCTGCAATCTCAATAGCAGGCTTGTATTTAAGCTGCATATATAAAGATAACTCCTCATCTGTTGAAGGTAATTCTTCAGGAGAAACTGTAAAAGGATTTGCTCCTGTTTTTTTCTGAATAGTCTCTAGAATTGGTTTAGCAATCATCTGACCTTCAATAAGTTCTTGATACTTACTTCTTTTAGATTGAGACATTGCATCTTGTGCAAAAGCCTTAACCTTAAAAAGCCTATCGGACATCCCATTTACTACAATATCTACAAACTTTGGCATAATAGGGACAGGTGTCCAATCTAAATTTAGATAAGACAGGTCTCCATCAACCGCCAACTCATTCTTATATTTCCCAACAGGCTGCTCCCCACGTGCGTATAATCTAAGCCTATGGAAATCTTTCCATTGGTCGTAAAATCTACACTGTGTTCCGTCTCTTTTAAACCACTCATACTGAATAGCCTGCCCGATTTGTAAACCGAACTCATCTGTTGCTTTATCAGCATCAGATACAAATTGACTTGGAAACCCTGTTGACGATATATTTACTTTAACATCTGTCATTAAATAATTTCGCTTATTGTTCCCTTGTTATTATACCTTGCAAAGTTAATATTTATTTTTGATTGTTTTTTCTCCGTGTGATAAAGATGTTTTTGGTTGGCCATTATAGCTAACCCTGAACTTATACTCGCATCAAACTTTGTTCTGTTATTTATATCAAACCTAGACCAATCTTCCAATGTTCTTGTAAAAGGCATTGACCCCATATCATCCTCATCTTTAAACCCAATATGTTTCTCTATATAAGACTCTATTGCGGATGCGTGTGCTTGCTTTATGTCCTCACTTGAGTTCGGTATCCCTCCCAACTCTTTCTCTGTCTTAGATAGCTTAATAAATTGCTTGTCAGGGCGGTTCATACTAAACCCTCTATACCCTCTATTCTTAAAATGGTATAGTAACCTTGGCTTGTTATTCTCGCAAAGGATTGGCATACTATAAAACACGCAAGCCATTAACACATCCTCAAAGAATATTTCAGCAGTCTGCGGTCTTGCTATGTACTCTAAGAAAAATTCGTTACTTGGTGCGTCATCCATATTAAATTTAGTTATACCGTGAAGTGCTCCATTAGAGCCCCCACCGCCTACTGTGCCTGATATGTCGTAGCTGTCACACCCAAATGACCCAATATGCTCATTACCCGGATACTTAATCCCATTTTTCTCTATTACTCTATTCTGTAAATTCTTATTTGGAGTCCAACTAACTTTAAACCTGCCATTTTTATTGGGACTAAAAATTACTTTGCTATCTTTTATTCCATTCTCCCAATGGAAAGACCCCCTAGTTACGTGATGCTCCTGTATTAAGCTGTCATTGTAATCTATCTGTTGATATATCTTAGTTAAGTTAAATAAGGACTGTTTACTTTCGTCTCTAAATGCGTGAGACTCTGTCCTAGGGAACTGACGATAAAATTCATTTAAACCATCTGCATCATTCTTTAATGAGTCTACCTCGTTTTGCCAATAGTCAACTGCCCCTCTTTCA
>TARA_R110001632_G_scaffold64778_4_pt1 | contig 10149 bp, 20 predicted proteins | sample TARA_R110001632 | Tara Oceans TARA_R110001632 (sample SAMEA4398266) | marine metagenome | biome: Polar Biome; feature: [SRF] surface water layer (ENVO:00010504); material: water (ENVO:00002006), including particulate matter (ENVO:01000060) such as... | depth 5 m
GTTTGCTTTAGAATAATCAGTCGGACGAACAGCAAAAAAATCAGTGTGAGTGTGACCACCAGTAAGATGATAGAACCAATCGAGTTTGCTTGCTGCTTTTGGGTTAAATTCAAAGTACTCCCCGAGGTCGAAGTAACCGAGTTCTTGTAGTTTTTCATTAAGTCTTTTTCTGATAAATTGTTTAAGATCATAAGCTTTGATTCCCTCAACATCTCCTGCTTCGAACATTTTATCAATATATTTTTCTTCTGCCTTGAGCATTGCTGTGGCTGCATTTATAATATCTTTTCTACAATCATTTAAAAGCTCTTTATTTTCTTCACACATATGCCTAAATAAACGACAGCCCATTTTTGAATGAAGAGATTCATCTCTAACACTCCATTTCATTTGTTGTCCTACTCCTTTAAGGAGATTACGTAATTGAAAGCTATAAAGAACAGCGAAAGCAGAGTAGAGGCTAACTCCTTCTGCAAAAGCACTAAAGACCGCAAGGCTTCTTGCGATTCTGGTTTTATCATTTCCATCATAACTAACTAAATTATTAAATCTTTGCATAGTTGCGTCATCTTGAAGGAAAGCTTCAAAATCTTCTAGGCCTAATGTTTCGTTTAAATAACTATAAGCAACAGCATGTATTGTTTCTTGTGATCCAAACATCATTGCCATTTGCTGGATTTCATGTTTTGGAAACCATGATACAACTCTTTGTGTCCAATAATCAGATACAGCACATTCTGTTTGCGCAAAGCCTAATAATATGTTTCCTACTAAACTTTTTTCTTCAGGTGTTAATTTCTCATTCCAGTCTTTAACATCTCCTGACATTGGTATTTCAGTATGTAACCAAAATGCTTGAGCTTGTTTTAACCATCCTTCGGTGTAATACTCTGGATACTCAAATGGTTTGTATGCAATTCTTTCATCAAATAATCCCATTATTTTTTAATAATATATAGTTAAACATAGTTCTACAAATGGTAAGTATAGAACGTGATCTGTAGTTTCTTTTTCTACGTAGCTTCTGATTCCGATTAAAACACCTGGGTATAGTCCAAGACTTAGTTCCCAGCCGCTCATCTTCCTTGTGAATTATAAGATTTAACGTAATTTTTACTTGTTTTTAATTTTGAAGATTTGCTTTTAGCATGAACTCCAGGTCTTTTTACCTTACTTTTGTATCGGTAATTATCTGTTAATATTTTTGCCATTTTTTAAAATTTCAATTACTCTATCACACTCTTTTTGATTTTGAGGTTTAAATAAAATATAACCTGGAAACTGTTCTGTCATTAGCTTTTTAAATAACTTCCATCTAATGGGAAAAGATTCATTAGGTCTACCTTTTGTTTCTATTATAAAGTTTTCACCTATAAAGTCAGGAGTATATTTTATCGGTAATATTCTTTTACTACCTCTATTTATAAATTCACCCTTGCTGTTTGCTTGTCTCTCATAAGCTTCATTTTCAAAATGAAAACCATTTATCAACACAAAAGTTTCACCTTCATATTTGGTTTTAATCTTTGCTTTTTTTAAAGCCATATACATATATTTCTCTAAACCTGAAGCAAAATTTATTCCATCGTAAGATATTTTTTTTGATTGTACTGGGCCTTTTTTTCTACGTTTCCTTTTTATCATCTATATAACATTCTTCTATCTCTTCACGTAATGAATTTTGAGCAGCCTGGATATATAGTATTGCATCCATTAACTCTTCTTTAACGTCTTGTAGATATTTTTTTAAATTTTTAACACCTGATGTTTGTTCGTCATGTAATGTCTGACCATACTTAGCATAACCTACTGCTGATCTTTTGTCAAATTCTTGTACAATACTGTGTACAACTTTATCTTTAGATTTTAATTTCATTTTTTATATATTTTATCATATTTAGCTACAACCCAAACTTTATCATCAGATAATGCTACACCAAAACCTACAGAACTACATTGCTTACATAGTATCTGTTTAAGTGTAGTTTGGTCTGGTTGTTCTAAAATCCAACTTATAGTTGCTTCTAAAAAATAATCTCTTGATATTGTAATGTAATCTGTATAAAATACACTCTCGCCTAAATCATCATTTGTAAATACAATCTTATCCAGGTCAGCTGTAACTTTAGCGCGTTCACTAGCAATATTACTTAATGTATCATTTAGTACTAGTGGTTTAAGATTATAATAACCTCTAATAGTGTTATGCATATTTAATGCAGTGTTTAAATCTTGAGCTATACTAATAGCTGGAAATAATAATAATAAAATTAATTTTTTCATGTTTGTTGTTGTTTTTAAGTTAATTATAATGTGTCTTTAATAAATGTACCGTTTTTCATTTTACCGGTTCTACTAGATATTTCATTGTAAGCAGACGAAGTACAAGTCTCAATATCTGTTCCAACAAGGTGTGCTAAGTTTGTTAATACGACAACACTGTCACCAATGGCATCAACAATACCTGCTTGATCATTTTTAAGTAATGCTTGAGCAAGCTCACCTGTTTCTTCATATAGTTTTATCAATTGTGTTTTAGGATCTCCTTTTTCATATATACCTCTAGCATCCGCCCACTGTCTTATATCTTCAAACAAACTAAATAAATCTACATTTTTTTGTAAAAAAGCTTCTTGCATAGCTTTGTTGTAAACAAAACATTTTTCTTTATCAAACATAGAAACGTTTGAATTTTTAATTATCCAATTTGCTTTTTGCTCAGTATCTATTTCAATAACTTGATCTTCAAAGTTTATTTTTTCACCAAGTATTAATTCTTTAGTTAAATCATCTTTACTACAATAAAATGTAGTTGTTTGCGGTGTTGTGTTTAATTTCATGTTTATGATTGTTTTATATTCATTAATGTCTTTTTTATACCTATATATACTTTGTAAATTTATTTCTGTTTTAGAAGCTTTATCTATATCAGATGATGCAAATAAAATTTCATATTCATTCTTATTCCATCCTTGTTCTTTTTCAACACGTCTTTCTAAGTTATTAGTACAACCAATTTTTTTAATTTTTGGTATATGATAAATGTAATACATTTTTTTTAAATTATAGTTGTTGGATTATAATCTCGGCCAATAAAATTATCATACACATGTAGATTATTTACAAAATGATAGTAAGTGCCAACATCAACAGAGACTCTCTCTGATACAATTTTTTGCAATTCTGAGAAACAATACTGATCATTACAGAAGCCATACCAGATGTCATTAGAACGCATCATAACTGACATGTTCAGCTTATCTTCATGAATATAAAAATGTATAGCATAAGTACAAGGAGTGTCGTTACGATAAGTTGATATTTCTTTTCCATCATATATAGAAATACTAGCTTGACGGGAATCAGGATTATCTCTAAGTATAGCCACAACTTTATCAAGTTGATGCTCTCGTTCCCATTGCCACCCATAATTTGATCTAACATTTCCATCTGAATCCATCATTTTTTGCCATATGGGTGCGAACCTAGCGATTTCTTCCGCGTTAGGATTTCCTGATAAATACCAAGCCCATTCTCTTTTGGCATATTTGATACTCCAATTACGATAGCTCGTGTGTATCTCATTTTGTAAAGGATTGGTAATTTCGAAACCCACATTAAATAAACATCTTGTATTACTGAAATCATCCCCAAACCTAGATAAAATCGGATAAAAATATTCAAACGCTTCATTAGCAGTTTTAAATTTGTTTGTTGTATTTATCATAATAGTATTTGTAATATTTATAAATTGTTTCAGCTATTTCCTTGTTTTCAAAATAGTCTTTCCCACAGCTTTCTTTTTTGTTTATTTCTACACAAATATAATATAATTTATTTTGCATTCCTCTTTCAACTGGTTTCGGATATATTCTTATATTATTTTCAACACACCAATTAAAATGTTCTATTGATTGTTCCATGGTAGTTTTTCTTCTGTTAAATCAAGAGGTTCGTTTGGCACAAAACAACCTGATCTTGGTTCCCATTTAAAAATAGCTTCAGCTCCGTTTTCACCAAGATTTTGAAATTTAACTTTTAACACTTTAGCTTTTACAGTTTTAGCCTCATAGTCTCTATGAATAAGTAAACCATGATATGATGCATCATACCACTCACCACCACCTTTAATATTGTACATAGTTGGTTCTTCCATTTTACCATCCTTATCTTTGTACATTTTAGTTGGATGAGCTACTATAAAAACAAGTACGTCATATTTTTTAGCAAATATTTCTATCTTGCTAAGATACTCCATAGTGTATCTATTTACATCTTCAGTTTTATTTTCTACATCTCTAATCTTGTTAAAAGGATCTATAACAAGACATTTTATTCCTTTTCGTTTTACTAACTCAGCACCTTTTCTAAGTACTGATTCTAAAGTATAACGCTCCATGTCTATAAAAAAGAAATTATCATTTATATGATTACCTATTTTATTCCATTTTTCAGTATTAATATCTGATCTACTAGGCATATCACCCCACACTTTTCTCATTAACTTATGAGCGTGCAAATATGTTGGTGCATTCTCTGGAGAAGCAAATGCTGTTTTCCAGCTATAATTTTTATTATAACCTACAACCATTTGATCCACAAAATCAGATTTACCACTACTTGGTATACCAGTAACAGTAATAAACTGACTAGTATAAGTGCTGAAAATACTATCGAAATTATCAATTCCAATTTGGTAACCTTGTTTAAAACCATTCTGTACAAAGTCAGCAACGTCTCCTTCGATGTCTTTAAATGTTGTAACATTTTCTAAAGGAACAGGATTAGCATTATTAACGAGATCGCGAAGATTATTGGTGTTATACTTAATAAGGTACTCGTTTGCATCCTTGCAACCATTGAATGCAACTGTATAGCAAACTTCTGCACCAAGCCTACGAATAAGCTCTTGCTTGAGAGCAACTCCTGCCTCGTCAGTATCGACAGCAAGAATAATCTTATTTTTGTCCTCAAAATATTCAATACAATTATCAAGGTAATCCAAGTTGTTACGATTAGTAGTAGCTCCGTTTGGTACAGAGACAACGTTATTAATACCAGCTTCAATAAAAGATAAAGCATCCATTTCACCTTCCACAATAATGCACCAATCGTGATTAACAATATTGTCAATATTATAAAATACTTTTTCTGCACCTTTATATAGTTTAAAGTTTTTAGCACCATCTCTATATTTTACATTAATTAACTCATTATTTATAAAGTAATTAAACTGTATTGCGTTTACTTCCTTATTAACTTGAGGCATGTACTCTAAGCCTTGAGTTATTTTCATATTTGTTAAAACTCTTTGAGATATAGCTCTTGATTCAAACCATTCAACAACTTTATCTGATAGATCAGTTTTATTTATAAAATCTGGTTTAATGTAGGTTTTATTAAAATCACCTTTTCTTTTAAACGTATGTATTTGAAATACTTGATCACAGTTATGACAAGTGCCTAAACCTGTCTCCCAGTCATATGAAGCACATTTCTTTTTTTGATTACCAGCTTGTCTATCGTTAGAACAAAGAGGACAAATACCTTCTTTTTTTCCTACTTCTAGTTCATACTGATTAAATGTGTCAATTTTAAATCCATTTATCTCCGTGTTGTTTGTTGTCATTAATCAAATTAAAAAGGTAAATCGCTGTCTATAGTATTAAGGTGTCTATCATTAGCTGGTGCTTTATTTGCATTTTGTTCTGGTGGTTTACCTTCTAATTTTTTGATTACACCATTAGTCCACGCAACATTAACGTTACCTAAATAAGTTTTTTCTTTTTTTGCCTCTCTTTCTTCCTTTGTTTGTGCTACAACAACTGGGCCTTGATTACCAAATTTATCTAGTTCGTCATTAACCGTAATTGTTATTGGTAGATATTTACCTTTTTTACCAACTATGATTTTATCATGTGGTATGTCACTTAGTTTGATACTTGTGTTAATAATAATTGCCATAATTTAAAGTGTTTCTGTTTTAAAATAATTGTTAGGTTTAAAATTAGGTGTTTCATAATATAATTTATAATTCTCTAAAGCATCTTGTATGTTAAACAAACCTTTAGCTAGAAAATCTGATGAGCAATCAAATACACCTATCTTTATCTTACTCATTAGTTCTTCTACATCGTTACATTGTTGTTGTTCTTTAATAGTAGGTTTTTTAACTGCTATAAAAACAAACTCATATCCAAATAATTTAGAATACACATATGCCTGAGAGTTGTAATAAAAAGATTTTGCTGACCATTTAAATTGATCTAAATCTTTAGAAGTTGTTTTTAAATCAAAAACTATTTTTTCATCATGATTTACAACGTCTGCTTTACATTTAAATTCATAACCCTCTATTTCACCTATATTTGGTACTTCATATTCAACACCAGCACCAGTGATCATTTGTTTTACATAATCATTATTCATTGTTTTATCTTTCATCAGATCAATCATGTCAGCCTCTTGCTGAAGCATACATATCTCACCTCCAGATAGTTCTTTGTATATGTTAGTATTTCTACTACTAGATTTAACTATTGTAAACTTATTTAATTTATGTGGTTCTAGTATAGCAGTATGGAAATATCCTCCTAAAACAAAATTAATGTTATTTGCTACAGGTTTTTTAAAATTTTCAGGTTCGTTGATTAATGTATTTATATCGCTATAACTAAAATACTTTTTACCAAATTCTCCGTAATAACTTTCATCATCACTTAGTTTATTAAGTATATCTTTCTTTTTCATATATTATAGTGTTGCTTTTTTAAAATCGCCTTCATCTTCGCTGAAATGACCTAAAGCATAAAAACCAGTAAGCTTTAACACAACGCGACTCATAGCTCTTTTTTCAGCCATTGCTACTGGATATGTTTGTCTACAATTACTATTTCTATCAGCTTCTCCAAAAGTTTCTATTTTTTGATCATTAAGTTTACCCGTAGCTTTAAGTACTACAAAATCTTTTTCAACAACTATGTTTTCATAGCTTATGTCAATTTTAGCAGCAGCTTGTATCTTGTCGATACCTTGACGTTTAAATATTGTCCAGCCTTGTCTAGCTTCTTTAAACATATCCTCTGGTAATAAACCATAGTTTTTGTACATTTCGTTTAGTCTTTCTGATTGTGTCATAATTATAAAAATTTAATAAAATTGTTTTTGTCTAAGTTATTGTATAATTTCTTTATAGCTGCTCTTTTTATTTCAGATACTCTTACCTGAGAGTTTTCTCCTTTTAATCCTATTTCAATTGCTATTTGTTTTGCTTTTAATTTATCTTCTGATATTCCATAACTTTTTCTTATTACTATTTGTTCTTTATCATTCAAATATTTATCAAGCATGTTATTTAATTCTTTATCATTCAAAGGTTCTGTAACAGAATCAGGATCAATTATACTATCAATGTAAGTATCTCCATATATATTAAAGTTATCTAATTGTAAAAATATAGCTTTTAAAAATTGATTTATAATTTCTTCGTCATCATTAGTTTCTTTGAATTTTTTTTTTAATCTATTCATTTCAGATTCAGGTACTCTCATATTGGTTCTACTATTATTTATAGCTCTTCTTATGGTCCCTTTTATTCTTTTTGATAGAAAGCTTTTTAACGTTTTTTCTGGTTCTACAGAATCATTTACTATATCCCAGTCTATTCTGTCAACAGCATGTATTAAACCTATATTACCTTCTTGTATTAAATCTTGTACGTTTAATATACCTATATATTTAGCTTCAGTTGAAAATCTTCTCGTTACTTGTTCTACTAAGTACATGTTTTCAATAATTATTTTATCTCTATTGTTGATAAACTTGTTTGACAATACTTTTTCAGCAACATCATTTTTGTATCTAACATAGTTTTCAATATTGTATTTTTTCATTTAACAATTTGTTAAGGATGTGTTTTTCTTTGTTTAGTTCTTTTGTCATCCTGCGATAAATTGTTCTTTGTGTTACATTTAAATTACTTGATAATTTAATTATAGTTATTTTTTCCTGATTATCATTTAAAAAAATCATTGCCTCGTATATATCACTGTCATCTATTTTTTTAGTTCTACCTATTATAGAACCTACTATTTTTAGTTTTTCAGTTATATTTAAAACGCATCCGTCTTTAAATAATATTTTTCTTAATTTATTTTTTGGTGGTTTTTCTAAATCTTTTTTTAATATATACTCAATTGTTTTTTTAATATTTTCACCACTTAAGGTAAATGTAATAAAATTATTGTTTATATCACAAATATAGTTAGCTATTTTTATAAAACCCTTATAATCCATTTTTTCATTTAAATACCACAGCACAGTTAAATGCCACGTTAATGATTTTATAGTTGTTATTTTTGCTTTACTTCTAAATAATTCATAACACTCATGCGTGCCGTTTTCATAATAAAAATAATCTTTAGTTTCTAAAGATGCTTTATCTTTAATAGGATAACGTCTATATATAATTCTATTTGTATGTAAATAATTCATCTTACGCATGACAATAGCCTGTTACTATTAACTATATTAATAGCTAAATGTCATCTTTTTTTAAGTTTTGACAATTGTAGCTCTCTTCGTTTTAACAACCTTACATTCTTTTTAACTCTATAATTAAATCTACCTTGTTTTAGGCCTTCATCAGAATATTTTAAACATAAATTTATTAATGCATATCTATAATTAAAACACTCAATTTTTAGATTTTCTATGATTTTTTTCTTACGTAATCGTTTCTTGTGTATGCTATACACTTTGTTAAATAATGTTAAAATCATACTTATGTTTTATTACCTTATTAAAATATTTGCCTAATGAATCTGAATATTTAAAACTTAAATATATATCAGCAGGTACATCTTTGTATTCATATTGTAAACCACTAATAAAAGATATTAATAATGTTTTAGAATCATAACTGTAACAAACAGTAACTATAGCTGAAGATCCCACACTTATTTCTTCGTTAATTAATCTATTCATAGTTTTTGTATTTTTTAAGAAGTTGATCATATGTTTTTTTTAGCTTAGCAAGTTCTTCGTATTTTTCATTTTGTAATAGTTTTGGAACTTTTCGCTGTATATTTATTAAACGATCATGTATTAAATCTTTTTCAGAAAAAGAAATATTTCCAAAAACATCTCGTTCTAACTCTTGATCTACAACTTTATCTATTGTGTTTTGTATATGTATGTCTATAGTGCCATATTTAAGTATTTGCCACTTCATCATTATCTTGTCGAATTGTATCTTGTTTATCTTCATATGATATTTTATGTAAACTATATTTTAACTGTTGTAAATCTTCTATCATATTATCAACTTTTAAAATAGTAGTAGACAAATCTAATAAATCATTATTAAAATTACTTTTTATAATAGAACTTATTTTATCATAATAGCTTTTTAAATAACTAAGACCTGGATTATATTTAACTAAATCATCGTATTGTTTTATACCATGAATAGCAGTAGCATGATCTCTGTTAACAACACTAGCTATGTTACTTAAACTTGTTTCAACACAATCTTTTGCTATTTTAAAATACAGAAACCTAGCAAATACATAATCTCTTTCTCTAGATTTTTTTGAAATATTATTTATCTCTAAATTATCTTCTACTAGTTTCTTTATTTTTGTTAATATTACTGTTTTCTTTCCTAACATTGTTTTTATTTTAAAAATGAGTATTTACGTTGTTCATTGTTTTTAATATAGAATCTTGTTCTTTTTGAGTTAAATCGCAATTATCTAAATAGAAATGAAATGAACTTTCTATATTACTATAATCTTCTTCTGTTAAATCTATTTTTTTCATAGGGTAATTTTTTTCTCTCCAATTCATAATTCATTTTCTATTATCATCAGTTTTTCTCTTATTTCAAGAGGACTTAAGTTTGAACTACTTAATTTATACATAAGTTGATCCATTATTGCTATTTTTTTATAATCTTGTTCTGTCATATTTTATATTTTTTCATGAAATCACACATATCACTTACTATTTTATGCTCAGCATCACTTTTAAATTCTTTTGTTTCTTGGCGTGTATAACAATAGTCATATATATATCTGTTAAACACTTTATTTAATAATTTCTTTTCAATTTTATTCATATTTTATATTTTTTCATAAAATCACATAT
>TARA_R110001632_G_C11362526_1_pt1 | contig 10135 bp, 8 predicted proteins | sample TARA_R110001632 | Tara Oceans TARA_R110001632 (sample SAMEA4398266) | marine metagenome | biome: Polar Biome; feature: [SRF] surface water layer (ENVO:00010504); material: water (ENVO:00002006), including particulate matter (ENVO:01000060) such as... | depth 5 m
TAGATTTTAACGTTAATGGGTGTCTAGTAAAGTCTGGGAAGTCCAGTAATCAAATATTTGCCTCAACTTGTATTTTAGTAATGTTATTTTTGGACTGACAGCCTGTGTAATATTGACTGATAGCTCTTGTGGTTATATTGAGACTGGGTCTAACGTATCACATGGAAATAGAGGAACGTTCTGACGTTCCTTTTTTGTATTTAATAGAAATTATTATGTTTAAACGTTTAGGGATTAAGGATAGTTATGTATACAGATGAAGATCTAAATTTGGCGGTTAAAAAGGGAGTTTTTACTGCAACGTCTGTTGATGAGTTTCGTCACCTTATGTCGTTATCTAACGGGACGCCTTCAGTCGATGAGGAAAATTTTCGTTTAGTAGGTGGCTTTAACGATATTTTTGTCGTGATTGCTTGCGCTTTGTTGTTATTTTCTTCGCTTTGGGTGCTTCAATCGATTAATGAAAGTGTAGGTTATTTGGTCTTTACCGCGTTGGCATGGGGGCTATCAGAAGTGTTTGTGTTGCGCCGAAAAATGGCGCTTCCTGCGATTGTATTGCTGCTGGCCTTTGTTGGCGGTGTTTTTGCTTTCACGGATTCTTTATTTGGTGAGCAGTCTAGCTACGGTGTCATCTTAGCGACGGCATTATCGACTTTGGCTGCTTATCTTCATTGGCGTCGTTTTAGCGTACCCATTACCGTTGCGGTCGGAACCGGAGCGGCTCTGGCAATGTTAGCCTCGGTTGTGATTAGTATTTTCCCGAATAGTGCGGGTGTTTTGATGGCGACGCTCTTTTTGTGTGGCTGCATTGCTTTTACTTGCGCCATGTATTGGGATGCGGCGGATACGAGTCGAACCACACGTAAATCCGATGTAGCGTTTTGGTTACACCTTTTGTCGGCGCCTTTGATTATTCATCCTATTTTTTCAAGTCTTGGTGTGCTGGATGGCAACGAAAGCTTGATTAATATGGCGATGATTGTTCTTTTGTATGTATTTATGACCGTCATGTCTGTGGCAATTGACCGCCGTGCTTTTATGGTTTCATCTCTTATTTATGTGATTTATGCTTTGTCGAGTCTATTCGAAAACTACGGTGGCGTTGGTTACAGTTTTGCCGCAACGGGCGTGGTAATGGGGGCATTTTTGCTGATGCTCTCAATTTATTGGCAGAAAGTTCGGGCTTTGTTTGTTTTGAACCTGCCTGAGCGTATACAAGGTTATCTTCCCGCTATAAAAGAAAAATAGACGGTGCTATATCGTTACGGCTTGTGGTTGGCTTGATTACTATGAGCGGCACTATTGCAGGGTTATCTGGCTGTGCCGCTTTATTGACGTTGATGGGAGTTCGAAGATCAGTCTTATCGGTAAACGACGAGTTGATTGAAAATTACGCTATCTAGAGTTGTTTAGAAAAGCACTTAATTTAAATAAAGCAATTGAATAAAGAGCCTAGGGAAGGTGCGAATAAGCCTACTAAGCCTCAGTCTTTCAGAGGAATCGTCAAATAAGGCGCGACTCTGAAGGAATGTAGGTACCTTTCAAAGAGTCGCAACGCAGTGTGGCGTTTTCCCTGAGGCATGGCCTAAAAGCCTGAATTCTTTGTTGAGCACCTCGAAAATAGGTCAACTATTCACATTCGCTACTCGCCTCGAATTACACGCTTTAATCCACATGCTGAGGCAAGGGAGCTTGTTCGCATCTTCCCTAGATACCAACATAAAAAAACCGAACTGATCGTCTACGTTCGGTTTTTTATTTGTGGTTTATAACGCAATAATGAGCTTGCCTTTGTTTTTGCCATTAAACAGTAGATTGAGACCTTTCGGTGCACTTTCTAATCCCTCTAAAACATGCGTGCGATACTTTAGTTCGCCTTTTTCGAGCATTTCGCCGAGTGCTTGTCCGTATTCGTTGATACGGTGAAAATGATCAGGCATGGTGAAGCCTTGGATCGTTAGGCGTTTCTTAATAATACCAATCCAGCTTGGCCCTGGTGATGCTTCTGTTTTGTTGTATTCTGCGATTAAACCACACACAGCGATTCGCCCATGAGGGTTCATAGCATTGAATATTGGGTCTTGTGCAACGCCACCTGTATTTTCAAAAAATAGGTCGATGCCATTTTGCGCCGCGTTACTGAGCTGTTCTTCAAAATTACTGTCTTTGTAATTTAGAGCGTAATCAAAACCAAGCTCTTCGGTTAACCATTGGCACTTTTCTTCAGATCCCGCGACACCAATTACCGTCAGACCTAGATTTTTAGCCATCTGTCCTACTAAAGAACCAACAGAACCGGCCGCGGCTGTTACGATGAGTGTTTGGCCTTTTTCAGGTTTAAGCACTTCAAATACACCGTGATACGCGGTAATACCAGGTAAAGCAATAACGGCTAAAATCGCATCGGCAGGCAATTCTTTTGGAATCTTGTTTAAGCCTTTTCCGTCGCTTAGTGCATATTCTGTTAAGCCCATTAAACCCATAACGCGAGTACCTATGGGGAAGTTTTCATTTTTAGATTCTACGACTTCGCCAATACCGCTGGCTCGCATGACGTCACCCAGTTTTACGGGAGGAATATAGCTTTTTTCATCCGCGCTCATCCAGCCGCGCATGGCTGGGTCCAGTGAAAGGTGTGAAAGTTTGATTAGCATTTCGCCATCAGTGGGCGTTGGTTTGGAAAAGTCGATTACTTTTAATAAATCGTCGGTTAATTCTGTCTCAGGTCTTTTGACGAGTGTGATTGCTTTGTAGGTCATAACGAATCCTTTTAACAAATGTGTTTAAACTATAGTAGAAGGTTACAATGTCTGATGACACCGACAATGGGGTTAGCAAATGTGCATTTTGTATTTGAGAATTAAATCTGTGTTGTCAATTTAGTCTCTTAGATGGCTTGATGGTTTGTCATATATGTCGTGTTATATACGGAGACGTTTTTTGTTTTTTATTTTTGGGAAGGTATGAGTTATCCATTGTTTTATGACAGTGTAACGGCCTGTGATGAGTGCGATTTACTTCATCGTATACCGCCGCTAAAAAGTGGCGAACGTTTTAAATGCATACGTTGCGGTCATGTTTTAATAAGTGTTCATGAACATGTTAAAGGGCGAATTTTTGGTACGGGCTGTTCTTCTCTTCTTATGCTCGCTTTCGCTTTGGCTTTTCCCTTTCTCGGTTTTTCTAGTAGTGGTGCTGAACGAAGTATCACCTTATTCAATATTGTTAGTGTGTTGATCAATCAGGATTATTTGATATTAAGTGCGATTATTAGTTTGGCGCTGTTTGTTTTTCCTATTGCCTACCTGTTAGCCGTCATTTTTCTAGTATGGTCCTTTGATAATCATCATGTGAGCATGGCAATAAAGCGCTATTTCACTCGTTGGGTAATTGTTATTCAGCCGTGGTTGATGGTTGATGTCTTTTTGGTCGGTACTTTGGTTGCGTTAGTGAAAATGGACAGTTTGGCAGATATTGAGTTAGGGCTGTCGTTTTGGGCCTTTTGTGCTTATGTGCTGTTGTTATTAAAAACCATTAGCTTGGTTGATCGTCGTTGGTTTTGGAATCAATTGGCAGGTCATGGTCCAGATCATCTGATTGTTAAACCGACCGTGTTGGAAAAGTCAGCATTAGCAAAGTCAATAACCGCAAAACAACAAGAGCTAATTGGATGTCATTTTTGTGGTGCAACCTTGCTTGGTACTGCGTTTCATTGCAGTCGCTGCGGTCATTCGATTCATAGCCGTCGACCACACAGTTTAACGGGCACGATTGCCTTTCTTATTGCGTCCGTGATTATGTTTATTCCCGCGAATGTCTTTCCCATTATGCAGACGACCTTTTTAGGTGGAAATGAGCCCTCAACTATTATGGGTGGCGTTTTACTATTGTGGTCTTTAGGTTCGTACCCTGTGGCTTTGATAATATTTTTAGCCAGCGTGGTGATACCTTTGGTTAAGATGCTGTCGTTAAGTTGGCTGTGTTGGCAATGTTATTACCCTACAGAGCGAGAAACGATGCAAAAAATACGCTTGTATCGTATTACTGAGCTTGTGGGGCGCTGGTCGATGATTGATATTTTTGTCGTGGCTGTATTGACGGGCTTGGTACAAATGGGGGAGTTGATGTCGATCTTACCGGGTCCGGCGGTGTTGTCTTTTACGTCGGTCATCATTTTAACTATGTTGGCCGCCATGGTATTTGATCCACGATTATTATGGGATAAAAACGAGGGCTCAGTAATGCCGTCGTCACAGGAGAAAAAAGAGTGATTGAAGAAAACAAGAATGTCGAAAACCTTCGACGTGTACGCTTCAACTCCATTTGGTTAGTGCCTCTTGTTGCTATTATGGTGGCCGGCTGGATGCTCTATCAAAACTGGGCGAGCCAAGGCCCTGTTATTACATTAATCGCTCCGAATGCAGAAGGGCTAGAAGCGGGTCAAACTAAATTAAAAGCCCGTAATGTAGATGTCGGAAAAGTCATTGGCATACGTCTCAGTAATGACTACGACAATGCAATTATCACGGTGCGTATGAATAACGGTACGCAAAAAATGTTACGTGAAGACACCAAGTTTTGGGTGGTTAAACCGCGGATAGGCAGAGAAGGAGTGAGTGGGTTAGGGACGTTATTGTCAGGTGCTTATATTGATATGTCTCCGGGCGAGCAGGGTAAAGAGAGTGCAGAGTTTTCTTTGTTAAGTCAGCCACCACTATCAACCAAAAAAGAAGGGGTTCGAATTCTTCTGCAAAGTGATGACAGCGCTAAACTTAATGTCGGTTCGTTGGTGCATTTTCGCGGCTACGAGGTTGGTTATATTGAAGAAGTGGGCTTCGACACAGACTCAGGATCCATCACTTATCGAGTTGTGGTTAAGCCTCCTTACGATGCTCTAGTGAGTGATGCTGTTCAGTTCTGGATTACACCAGGATTGTCTTTTAAAAGCTCCGTGCAAGGCTTTGAAGTAAGATTAGACTCGTTAGAGACTTTTTTATCGGGTGGCATCTCTTTCGGGTTGGGTAAAGGCAGAGCGTCAGGCAAACCAGTTCAAGATTTAACCTCGTTCCGTTTGTTTTCTTCAAAAGAAGAGGCGAATAATAACCTTTATGATCAGACCATCGAATATGTTTTTTTGTTTGATTCTAATGTCAGTGGGCTTGCTCCGGGTGCGGATGTCGAGTTTCGAGGGGTTAGGATCGGTACTGTGTTAGACGTTCCTTTTACGGGAATATCGATGGACACTTTAACGTCTCATGATAGGCCTGTGATTCCTGTGCTTGCTCGTATTGAGCCGCAACGTTTGAATGCGTGGAAAGTGTCGGGGGACGAATCATTACAAAAATGGCAAGAGTTATTGGATTACCGCATTGCTCAAGGGCTTAGAGCGAGGCTTGAGATTGGTAACTATCTCAACGCAGCGAAAGTGATTAGTTTGGACTTTATGGACAATCCTCCGCCGATAAAACTAAAAGAGTTTGACGGGTATCAGGTGTTTCCTACCGGTCCAGATTCTTTAGCAAATATTGAGGGTAAAGTGTCAAATGTGCTTGATAAGTTAGCGGATGTTCCTCTTAAAGAAACGTTTGAGCAATTAGGAAAGACAATGGGTGAGGCAAATGAAACCTTACGCCAATTACAAACGGTCAGTAAAAGCGTTAAGCAACTGTTAGAACAGTCCGAAACTCAGGCATTACCAGCGAATTTATCTGAAGTGATGACGGAGTTGAATTTAACGCTAGAAAGTTACCAGGCCAATGGGCAAATTGGCCGGCCATTAAGAGAGAATATGGTGTCATTAGGTCGAGCGCTGAATGAGCTACAACCTTTACTTCGTCAACTTCGTGAAAATCCAAATACTTTGATTTTTGATAGTAAACCACGTTTAGATGTTCAGCCGAAAGCGGCGAGATAGTTCAAGGGGGAAAATGATGATAATACAGTATCGTATGTTTTTGATTGTATTGATGAGCTGGGTAATAACGGGTTGTGCTACGTCCGTTTCGCCAAGTCGTGAATATTTATTAATGGATGCTGATTTGCAAAAAGCACATGTTCAACCAACTAAAGAGGCATCTGTTCAGTTGATGCCCATTGTTGTCGCCAATTATTTGGCGGGTAATGAAATTGTGTTGGTGACAAGCCAAGGGGAAGTGCATCGTTCTCAGAATAACTTGTGGGCAGAGTCATTGTCTCCACAGCTAACGCGTTTAACTCAGCAACGATTAGAAAAAACGTTACCAGATATCACTTGGTTTGGAGGTCAGCGATTGCCTTCTTATGCGATTGCCTTATTGAATATAGAAGTGGATGACTTCTATGCGGATTTAGATGGCATGATTCATATCTCTGGGCGTTGGCAGACCATTTCAGCGGCAGGTGAGTTGTCACTATCAAATACGTTCTATGTAACAGGCGAGTTGCAATCAGATGGTTATTCAACCATGGTGCAAGCATTGTCAGCCAGTTGGTTTAATCAGGTCATTGACCCTATGTCGAAAGAGATCGCTAAGTCGTTGAATAAATAAAAATTACTGTTCTTTTCTGTAACTCTTTCAAAGTTTAACGATGGTCTATATATGCTCCATTCATATAGTTAAGAGCGGACCTTAGAGACTAGTCAGTGTTGATATATCGCTTAAAGTAAAACGACACCAAACCAGTATTGTTCTTCATTGACTCGATAGAAAAAATATTATTTAAACCGCTATAGTGTGTCTTGGACTATATTTAAAGCTGCCTTATATTTTAGAAGGCATTAAGTCTGGACGATGTAGTTATATAAGGTGTGGCGATGTTAGCAATTTGGAAAGGAAAAGGTTGGGTCGTTCCTGCTATTTTTCTCGCAGCCTTTGCTGATGTTCAACTTTTCGTTGATTATTTCATGGGGGAAGGTTTCTATAGCGACAATCGATGGGTGAAAGTCATGGCATTGGTTGCGGTAGCGATTATTGTTGGTGTGATTGGCTGCCTATTTAATAATCGTGATGGTGTTATTCATGTTGATTCAGAAACTGGAAAAAAGACTAAGTCACCAGCTCACACCTTATTATTTTTACCCATTGAAGTATGGGCTGTTATTGTTCCTTTTATTTTTTTAAGCGTTGATTACTTTAACGCTGAGCAAGAAAGTAAATCGTTAACCTACCTTGAAAAACCTAGAGTGAACGATATTTACGGGGTGGATTTCTCAAAGATTTTTAAAAATGAAGATCCTACTTATAAATACGGCACCATGGTGGTTGTGTCTGTGAATATGAATGTGATTGAAGTGCAAAGTAGTACTCATGCCTATGATGGAAAAAGCGGCGTACGAAAAGACATTTATAATGGAAAAGCCAAAGAAGCTTTTTATTATGCAGATGAAGTAACGCCTTTTAATGTACGCGAAACCATTAAATTTTATGATGATGGCGCTATTTTTTCCGTGAATCGAAAGTAAAGAACATTTTTATTAAGAGCGTTATTTGAAACAAGAAAGGCCAACATTATGTTGGCCTTTCTGCTTTGTATACGAGTAATGGTTTAGCGTTGTTTCGCTTTTTCTTCAGCGGCTTTGATGCTTTTTTGTATCAAAGGGGAAATGGTGAGCCCTTGTACTATGATTGAGAAGATAACGACAACGTAGGTGATGATGACCATAATGTCATGTAGATCTAACCCTTCAATTTTAATTTGATTGGCTGGAATAGCCGCTGCCATAGCAAGAGCAAGTCCGCCGCGTAAACCACCCCACGTTAAGATTTTCACTGAGTGCTTATCGTATTGGCGGTAGCGTTTGAAAATAAGATAAGGCGTTCCAACGCTGATAAAGCGAGCCAGAAGAACCACGGGGACCATAACTAAGCCTAACCCAATGAGTTCCCATGATAATGGCATGGTAACAATCAACATACCGATGATGAGGAACAACAAAGCATTTAAGAAGCTGTCTGTTGCATGCCAGAAGTCTTTTACATAACGAGTGCCATCTGGGCCGCGCCTTTTAGAGGCTTTCGCTCGAGTAATATTACCGAGAAGGATGCCGCTGGTCACCATGGCCAATGCACCTGAAATTTCCCAGATATTGGCGAGAGCAAAACCCGCAGAAGGAATGGTCAGCGTTACAAGTAAGCGCGTATTTATGTCCTTGCAGTTGATGATGACAAAGTGACCAACAACGGCGATGACAAGACCAAATACGATACCGCCAATCGCATCGACTAAAAATAGCTCAGCAATTTCCTGGAAACTGGCCTCTGTGCCATAAAAAGCAACGGCAAATATCGTGGTGAAAATAACCAAACCAACACCATCGTTGAAGAGCGACTCTCCTTCAACTTGAATCGAAATACCTTGCGGTGCGCTCATCTGCTTAATGATCGCCAATACAGCAATCGGGTCGGTAGGGCTGATCAATGCACCGAAAAGTAAGCAATAGATGAAAGGCACAGGAAAGCTTAATAGAGCGAACAGATAGAAGCTTAAATAGCCAACAATAAAAGTAGAAACCAGAGTGGAGAATAAAACCAATATTGTGATTTCCCAGCGTTGGCGTTTTAACGCAGCGAGATCGATTTCTAACGCACCAGCAAACAATAGAAAACCTAACATACCTTTTAATAGCAGCTGATTAAAGTCTATTCCAGCCACCACCTGGGTAATGAATAATGCGGTTTCATCGCCAAGCATTTTAACCGCAAGAATCAGTAGTAAGGAGATGACGACCGACCCTGTGGTGATGGCGATTGTTGTTTGCATTTTAAGGATATATTGGTTGGTAAAAGCGATGAAAACAGCTAATGCCGATAGAAAACAGATGAGGTACCAAGCGTTCATTCGAGAGCCTTAACATTTATCAATAAGATTAGAATCATAAAAGGGTGCATGGGGGAATGCTGGGGCAGTATGTTATCCCTAGAGTTTGTTACTGTCACTGTTTTCACTGTACAAAAAGTGATCCTGAGGTGTTTACAAGTAAAAAAGTAGAAATCTTGCTTTTATTGATATTTTTTCACGCTATTTTTTTGTAATTAAGTTACAAAACCTAACCAATTGGTTGGAATATAATGAAGAAAACCCCCAAGGAGAGTATAATACCGCGCCATTAGAGTACATGAAACTTAGTGACATTTTTAGGAGTAGATTTATGGCAACACCTTCCCAGCATGATTTGCGCAATGATTTTCGAGCATTGTTAGCAAGTGATAAGTGTTATTACACTGCGTCTACATTTGATCCGATGTCGGCTCGTATTGCTGCAGATCTTGGCTTTGAAGTGGGTATTTTAGGTGGCTCTGTAGCGTCGCTTCAGGTATTAGCAGCGCCAGATTTTGCTCTGATCACGCTAAGCGAGTTTACAGAGCAAGCGACTAGAATTGGTCGTGTTGCGCGTTTACCTATTATTGCCGATGCAGATCACGGCTACGGCAATGCATTAAATGTTATGCGCACTATCGTAGAGCTTGAGCGTGCTGGTGTGGCGGCGTTGACGATTGAAGATACGTTATTGCCTGCTAAATACGGACATAAATCGACGGATTTAATTCCTGTCGAAGAGGCCGTCGGCAAGTTAAAGGCCGCCTTAGAAGCACGTATCGACCCTATTATGAGTATTATTGCTCGTACAAACGCCGGTCAATTGACGATTGAAGAAACCATAGTCCGTGTTAAAGCTTATCAAGCGGTAGGTGTCGACGGTATTTGTATGGTTGGCATTCGTGACTTTGCGCATCTAGAAGAGATCACACAGCACATTACTATTCCTGTTATGTTGGTGGCTTATGATAATCCTGAGCTACGAGACAGAGATCGTCTTGCTGCAAATGGCGTGCGTATTGTGGTAAATGGTCATGCCGCGTATTTTGCAGCCATTAAAGCAACTTACGATTGTTTGCGTGAGCAACGTGGTATCGCAGAGGGGACGTTAGATGCGTCTGAACTATCGACTCGCTACTCTACGTTAGAAGAAAATAGAGTGTGGGCAAATAAGTACATGGATGTGCAAGAATAAGTATTATTGAGTGATCTTGTGTGCGCTTCGCGTTTAATCAATACAGATAATTGACATAATTACTGATAGCAGATAGACCACTAAAAAAGCCAACATTGTGAAGTGACCCCATAAAGTTGGACTCATTTCTAAGCCGCTAGCAAG
>TARA_R110001632_G_scaffold233158_1_pt1 | contig 10132 bp, 9 predicted proteins | sample TARA_R110001632 | Tara Oceans TARA_R110001632 (sample SAMEA4398266) | marine metagenome | biome: Polar Biome; feature: [SRF] surface water layer (ENVO:00010504); material: water (ENVO:00002006), including particulate matter (ENVO:01000060) such as... | depth 5 m
ACAACAATTCTCTCAACTTAATGTCCAGTCTAATATAGTAAGTCCAAATTTTTGATAGCTTAGGGAATTGTCCTTGTTTTCCAGTTTCCAATCCCTTTTCAGTAATCTTCTGAGTTGTGTCAAATCGGTTTTTATCCGTGTCCGGTTCAATAATTGTAAGGCATCCAAAGGGCAAATATGTATTTCTTCAATATCGAACTGTTCCATGGCACCGAGGAGAATCGTTGCAAGTTCCTTTTCGACTCGGTTGCGATTGTTCTGCACCAATTTTTTAAGGGCTTGGGTCTTTATTTGATTTGGAGTAAACCACATTCTAGTGGCGTGCTCGCTCAATAAATTTCGCTTCTGCATATAGTGTAGAAAAGCCGGTACTTCCGATATCAGTCGGTTCAGAAAATTAGTCTCCTCCTTTTTTAGTACCGGTATTTTCAAGACCCAAAAACGGGTCTCGTTCCCGTCTATCTTAATAAAGTTGTCCTCGTTGTTACTGCAGAGTACGAACTTGCCAAAAAACTCCACTTCCCGTTTGTCCTTTCCCTTGGCCTCCAACTTATTGATATTGGTCGTACTCAGGTATTTGATACGCTCGGTAAGCTCCTCCTTGTTGAACAGTACTTCATCGATACAAATAAGTAGTTTGTTCGCCCAGTCCGCATTGAACTGACTGCTAAAACTATCATTGGTCAGATAGGTCATGTTGTTGTCGAAGATTGCTTTCAGCCATTTCAGAAAGGTGCTCTTGCCCGTGGAACGTTCCTTGGAGACCAGGCATAGAATCGGCAATACCTGTACAGGTTTCGTATACAATAGTTGCAGGTAGTCCAGTCCAAGTTCATAGTGCCTGCCAAAAATGTGTTCTATGAAACTCAATGATATATTGCATTCCCCATCTTTGGGGATTGTGGGTAAAGGAGAATAAGTGTTATAGAATCCTTTATACTCTTTTTTGAAATCGATATGGCTAGGTATACAGGTAAAGCCATCATACTTCGGAACTTTGCTCAAAAAATCCTTTCCATGGTCTTGACGAATGGTCTCGATGTTCCAATGCACCAAAATCTCGTTGAAATGGCCTGCGATGGTAGGTGCCTGCACCAGTTTATAGTACGAAGTGCCTACTCGTAAGTATGGTACTGTTTTCATAGAATGACGTTTTGAACACCATGAGGATTCCCAAGATGTAGTAGTGAGTTGATAAAAAATTTAGAAAAATTATAGGCTAACGAACAGGCTCCGCTATAACTTCGATTTCCCGTATAGGTTTTCGTTCGTTTTGAAGCAACCAACGAACGATTTTCTTCCTTTGGAAAAAAATTAGTTTTCCATTGGGTTTGGAGTGCGGAATGTTTCCCGCAGCGGTAAGTTTGTACAGGTAGCTTCTGGATATCCCTGTATAGTCACAGGTTTCCTCAAAGGTCAATACCTTTTTATTCGCTATCAAAAGTTTTTCCAAACGGTCGAGCCGTTCGAGAATCAAAAAATTGTCCATTGTCTTCCTTTTTTAGGGTTACGAAATGAACAAAAGCGCTTTTGTTTTCTTTCAATATTGTTATTGAATAAATGTATGAAAATAGGCGAATAACGAAATAAACCGTTACAAATAGTTATTCACAAATAACTGATATACAGCATATTGAACCAAAATAGACCAAATGAAATTAAGTTTAGGAAGAACAAATTTTATTTGGTTTCATTTGATACCAAATGGAACCATTCCTAATACTGGTCAAATAGGTTGTTTAATGGAAAAAACGGAGTTATCAACAATTAAAACTGAAGAAATGTGAAAATAGGCACTTTAAAAAGGTAGATTTTCATGTTTGGATGTTTCTAGTTTTAATACCTCTAGCAGGAAGCTAAACATTTTTTTAGAAAAATACTGTCTTGAAAATCGTTCCTAATTTGAAACTATCAATTTTCTAACAAATTTGCTATTCGATTACATTTTCCTTGGTAAGAAAGGGTTGATGATTGTGGCGTTTTTCGGTAGCCTTGTATAGCGCATTGGCCAGTGCTGCAAAAATCGGGGGGTAGGTGGGTTCTCCGAGGCCGGTAGGGCTTACGTCACTTTTTACAAAATGCACATCGATTTCTTTTGGTGCTTCGCCCATGCGTATCATACGGTAGGTGTCGAAGTTGTTCTTTTGCGGTACCCCATCCACAAATGTCAGTTCCCCATAGAGTGCGGTACCAATACCATCTACGATTCCTCCTTCGGCCAAATTAATTGCTGCATCAGGATTTACGACGATACCACAATCGACAGCACAGGTTACCTTTTCGATAATAGGTTGATTGTTCTCCCAGCGCATTTCCAACACTTGAGCGGCATAGGAATTATGACAAAAATAGGCAGCCACTCCTTTCGACAAGCCACTGTCTATATTGCCCCAATTTGATTTTTCCTTGACCAATTTTAGAACGCCGGCATAGCGCAGTGGATCATAATCATTCGTCTTCCCTTCAAGAGGGTTGGTAATGGCACGGTCCAACAATTCCAATCGGAAATCAATGGGGTCTTTCCCGGCTGCCTCCGCAACTTCATCCAAAAAGGACTGTTCCGCACAGGCCATAAAGTTGGAACTGGGTGCCCTAAAGGAACCCACGGTAAGATTGGTATCAATGGTCCATTCCTCCGCCAAATAATTGTCCACGGCACCTGCCGGAAAGCGGTCTTGGTGTAACGGACTTTGTGGGATACCCCCGGTATTCACGTGGAATACGATCAATTTGTTATCCGCATCCAGACCCGCTCGAAATTTTGCCTGATAGGCCGGTCTGTAGATACCATCGGTCATATCGTCTTCTCGGGAGTAGACCAATTTTATCGGGGCGTTCATCTTTTGCGATATCAATGCTGCCTCCACTAGCCAATGGGCATAAGATCTTCGACCATAGCCACCACCCAACCGGGTCATTTGAATATCGATATTTTCGAGCGGTAATCCTAAACGTGCCGAAAGGGTTTGCTCCGTCAATTCTGGTTTTTGCAAGGGTCCGATAAGTTCCGCCTTTTCGGCAGTCACATCGGCGAAGAAATTCATGGGTTCCATGCAATTATGTGCCAAAAATGGTGCAGTATACGTGGCCTCTATAATTTTTGCAGCTCTTTTAAAGGCAGTGTCGGGGTCACCGTCTCGGCGTCTTACTTCTACTTTTTTTGAAGGTATGGCGTTCATTTGAGCATAATGTGCACTTGTATTTTCTAATCCGGCCGGGGTATGCTCTTGCCATTTTCGGCCAAACCGGTCCCGGGACTCCGTTGAACTTTCAATGGGTTCGCATTCCAATTTTAAGGCTTTCTTGGCATTCATGACCTCCCAGGTGGAATCACCGACAATAACCGCCACTTCATTAAAGGTCCGCGTATCAAAGAAAGCCTTTTCATATCCATCGTTAAAAACGTTGATTGTGAAAATATCCTTGATTCCGGGCATATTTCTTGCCCCGGCATCATCGATGGACTTTAACTTTAATCCAAAGGCAGGAGGATGTACGATCATGGCTATGAGCATGCCCTCGCGATGGGTATCGATTCCGAACAACGGTTTTCCGGTTACAATTTTTTGGCCGTCCACATTTTTTTGAGAAGTTCCTATAATCTTAAAATCCCCAATATCCTTCAATTGAACTTCTTCGGGCACTTCAAGTTTTGCTGCAGCAGAGGCCAATTCCCCATAACCTGTGGAGGCACCACTTTTCTTATGATATAAAATTCCACCCTCAGTGGTAATATCTTCCTTGGAAACTTGCCAAGTTTCTGCAGCAGCTGCGATGAGCATCGCCCTCGCGGAAGCACCTGCCATTCGAAGACCTTGCCATCCTCTTCGAATGGATTGGCTACCTCCAAGATACTGAAAGGTAAAAGCATCCGTATTTAAAGGTGCTTGTTCTACAATAACATCTTTCCAATCAACGCCCAGTTCATCGGCAACGATCATCGGCATGGACGTTTTTATATTCTGACCGCCCTCCGGATTTGGAGATAAAATAGTCACTTGTCCATTATCGGCAATCTTTAAATAACCATTGATCTTGAACCATTCCTTCGGCAATTCGTTCACCTCTTCTGGGGACATTTTACAAGAAGCCAACCAGCTAAAACCGAGCATCATGCCACCACCGGCCAGTGCCGAACTTTTGATAAAGGACCTTCTCCCTATTTTAGTTTTTACAGTAGACATGAAATTTAATTTTAATGTTTTTTTTGTGTTTTTATTCTAATTTGGTAAAGATAGCTGGCATGGATTCTGGGTCCATCGATTCCATATCGATCAGTTCCAAGTGCTTCACCATTTTTAGGGTGGCCGTTTTATACTTTAGAAAATGCGGGGTTTTTAAATGCGATTGGTACGCATTGGTATCTGCATAGATCTCCAGTAAACGAACTTGGTTGGGATGCTCTTTCTGGTACACGGGATAAATGCAAATTACACCCGGTTCCAAACGCACAGAGGCTTTGGACTCTTCCTTTAAAATGTTCTTATATTCCTCTAAATATTCAGGATATATTTCTAGGGCTGCAATCCTGACCATCATGTTTTCATTTATTGTTGCATCATCACTTACCTGTGCTAGCCCCGAAAACGAGAAGATCATTGTTGTTACAAAGGATAAAATTACTTTTTGGTATCCCATAGAATATTTAGATAAAGTTATCCAACCAGAGGGGGTTTGTCAGTTATGAATGGTTGCATATAGTGCCTTGTACCCGTTGCTTTATACAATGCATTGGCCATAGCTCCAAATACAGGAGGAAACGGAGGCTCCCCCATACCTGTTGGGTCAATTTCATTCTGCACAAAATGCACATCGATTTCATTTGGTGCTTCTTTCATACGGATCATTTGATATTGGTGGAAATTGTTTTTCTGGGGCACCCCGTCCTCAAAGGTCAATTCCCCAAAAAGGGCATTACCAACACCATCGGTTATGGCACCTTCCGCCATGTTCGTGGCTGCATCAGGATTTACTACGACCCCGCAATCAATCGCGCAACATACTTTTTCGACAACAGGTTTTCCGTTCTCCATTCGTAGATCCAGTACATGGGCCGCATAGGAATTATGGCAAAAATAGGCAGACACCCCTCGATGCAGTGTTGTATCATTTTCTTTCCAATCCGATTTTTCCCGAACCAATTCCAAAACTCCAGCGTAGCGATCGGCATCATATTCATTAACCTCACCAACCGGATTTTCTTTAGCCCTTTTTAATAGGTCCAATCTAAATTGAATAGGGTCTTTGTCCATGGCTTCCGCCACTTCATCCAAAAACGCCTGTTCTGCACCGGCCATAAAATTAGATCGTGGAGCTCTAAAGGCACCTATGGTAATGTTAGAATCAATGGTCCATTCTTCGGCCATATAATTATCAATGGCTCCGGCAGGAAAACGATTTGCGAACAATGGGCTCTCTGGGACACCGCCCGCCTTGACATGTAGCGCTGTTAAATTATTGTTTTCATCAAAAGCGGCGCGATAGGTAGCCTGATATGCAGGTCGATAAATGCCGTTTGTCATATCGTCTTCACGGCTGTACACCAACTTGATCGGAGCATTTACTTTTTGGGAAATCAGGGCCGCTTCGACCACAAAGTGGGCATAGGCCTTACGCCCAAAACCGCCACCCATCCTAGGCATTTCCATTTCAATATTTTCTTGTGATATTCCCAAACTGCTGGCTATGGTAGGAATGATAAAGGCCGGAATCTGAATTGGGGCCGCTATTTTCACTTTATCACCTTCCACATGCGCGAAAGCATTTAAAGGCTCCATACTATTGTGGGCAAGAAAAGGGGCCGAATAGCTTCGTTCCAATACTTTTGCTGCATTTTTAAACGCCGCCTCAGGATTCCCATCCTTTCGGACAATCTTTCCCGGCTTGGCCGCCAGTATTTCCATTTGTGCCTTATGGAAGGTCGTAGATTCTAATCCCGCAGGTACATTTCTCGTTTCTTTACCTCTAAATCCGGCGATTGTTTCTGAAAAGGCAGAAGTGGGTTGCCATTTCACATTTAACTTTTTCTTGGCCTGCATGACTTCCCAGGTGGAGTTACCGACTATCGCCACCAATTCGGGAAAAGCGTTCGTATCGAACCCGCCTTTTTCAAACCCGTCTTTAAAACTTTTAATAGTAACTACATCCTGTATGCCCGGCATGGCTTTGACCGTTTCGCCATCAACCGATTTTAAGGTCATGCCAAAAGCAGGCGGATGTACGATCATGGCGATCAGCATTCCTTCCTTTTGAAGATCCATTCCAAACAAAGGCGCACCGGTAACAATTCTTTTCGCATCTACATTTTTTTGTGAGCTACTTATTAGTTTAAAATCTTTTACTTCTTTCAATTGCACTTCTTCTGGCACATCTAGTGTCGCTGCAACCGAAGCCATTTCCCCATAACCGGCCGATTTTTTCGTGGCGGCATGTTGCAATACCCCAGCCTCTGCAGTAATTTCTTCTACGGGAACCTGCCATGTTTGTGCGGCCGCTTCTTTCAACATCTGCCTAGCGGTTGCGCCGGCCATTCTAAGGGGTTGCCATCTCGCGTTTATTCCCCTACTGCCCCCCGTAAATTGTAGGCCGTACTTTTCTGCATGATAGGGTGCTTGTTCTACAAGCACGTTTTTCCAGTCCACATCTAACTCTTCTGCCACCAACATCGGCATGGATGTCCTTATATTCTGACCAAATTCCGGATTGGGCGTATAGATGGTTACGATACCATTATCACCAATTTTAAGATAAGAGTTCATCTCGAACCATTCTTTGGGCATTTCCATACCGGTCGTTTCCTTGGCCTGTTCTGGCTTACAGGAATTTAAAAAACTAAATCCAAGTACCAAACCCCCACTTGCCAGACTTGTATTCCTAATAAAAGCCCTACGTCCTATGTGTGTGTTTATCTTTGTCATCTTCTAATTTTTCTAATTAAACGCCTTCTGTATTTGCGGCTGTTTTAATCGCCTTTTTAATTCTTGTATACGTTCCGCAGCGACAGATGTTACCGTTCATGGCAGATTCAATTTCTTCATCTGAAGGATTTGGGTTTCTTTTCAATAAGGCGGAGGCTGACATTATCTGTCCCGCTTGGCAATAACCACATTGAGGTACATCAATTTCCAACCAAGCATTTTGAACTGGATGATTGCCGCTTTCCGATAAACCTTCAATGGTTGTGATTTCTTGTTCACCAACGGCTGAAACCGGAAGTTGACAGGAGCGAACCGCATTGTCACCCAAATGTACCGTACACGCACCACATTGTGCAATACCGCAGCCGTATTTTGTGCCCACCAATTTTAGATGATCTCGTAAAACCCAAAGCATAGGAGTAGTGGGAGCTATATCTACTTCTTGGGTTTTTCCATTGATTTTTAGATTGAAGTTTGCCATGATTTTCGTGTAAGTATATGAATATGTTGAATTTACAAAATTTATTGTTCTCGGTATGATTTGGCACGGTTAAATACTACCGTAGCACACCAATCTTTTGAAGCCAATTTTTCACTTCAGATTTTACTTCTACCGCCCTATCCTCCTTAATGTACAAACAAACGCCATCGCGTTCTATTTCTCCCTTAATTGAGAATACTCCAATATGGTACTGTTAGGGCACAATTTTCCTATTGTTTGTAAGCTGCTTCCCAACACGTATCCTGCGTAAGTATTAAAAGGAATAACCCTCTTACCCGTTAAATTGTAATCATTTAAAAAACTTTTTACAGGGGGTGGCAACTGCATCCACCACGTAGGAAAACCCAAAAATATAGTGTCATATTTAGCTAGCTCTATCTTAATTTTCAAAGGAGGTAGAAAACCACTTTCGTTTTCTTCAGAAACTTGTTTTACAATGGCGTTATAATCTGCGGGATAGGGGTTTTGAAGTTCTACAGGAATCAAATCCCCGTCTACCTCTTGCTGTATCATTTCGGCAACCTCTTTGGTGTTGTTGGTTCGGGATAAATGGACTATACACCTCTTGTCTGACTCTTGCGCTTTTAGACTCAGAATACAAAAAATTATACAAGTGAATAAAATAGTTTTTAGAGACATTCTTATTTTATTCATAGAAAATTAATTCAAAAGGTCTTGAAAGTGTAACCGTACTTATTTACTGAGTTTTGCAGCGACGTCATCATAATATTCTTGCGTAAGGACCTCGGTCCAAGTGGTCGGATTTTCTCCTCCATATATAGCTAAATAAGTAACATCACTTTCTTTGGTGGAAGAATGCCAATGCTCTATATCTTTTTCACATTTAAGGACATCACCTACTTTAAGAATGATTGGCTCTTTTCCTCTTTCCTGATAGTAGCCTTCGCCCTCAACATAAATCAAAACTTGAGCAGAGGCGTGCTTGTGCCAGTCCAGCGTAGAATTTGCCTTAAAGTTGGCTTTGGTTATATGAAAGTTTAAATCTCCCTCTACCTCTAGTACTCCATTTAACCAGGCCTCACCAATATAATGTGTATTTGGAGCCTTAAAGCCCTCGTCTTGATAAGACGAGATAGCATAATCATCTTGTTGGGCAAAAGTGCCTAGGGGGATAATAATAAGTAATGTCGTAATTAGATTTTTCATTTTTTATATCCTTTATTTATTCTTCTTTTAGTTTACTATTAAAGAACTCATTTATAGTTGCCTCCTTTTATTGATTCGCATACTACTGCTTCCAAAACTGAAGTCAGAGGTGTTCTAAATAAAATCATTCTCATCTCACTTTAATTTTACTCCAATCAAAAATACCTAAAGAAAATAGGAATCGTAATACCCAAATTACGGATGTTCGTACCATTATTACAGATTGAAAGCGATTCGTTTGCTGATCTGGTAATCAGTAACTTATCTTTAACTGAAAATTTAGAAGATCATGCAGAACATTTTAGAAATCAATACAGTTGCCGATTATTTGAAATTGCGCAATTATGGGGTATTGCATCCATTGGTCGGTATTGTCGATTTTAACAAGGTGCATAAATCCGGCTATACAAAACCCGAATATGATGGTTTTCATTTTAAATGCTTTGCAATTTTTTTAAAGGATGCCGAGGGCTGCAAATTGAAATATGGCGGTAAAGACTATGATTATGATGAAGGCACCCTTGTTTTTATGGCCCCAGGCCAAAATGTGGAATTTGGCGACTACGACCCCGATTATAAGCCCAAGGGCTATGCCATGATTGTTCATCCTGATTTATTGTTAGGTACGGATTTGGCCAGAAAAATGCATCTGTATAGTTTTTTCTCGTATGCCAGCCATGAGGCATTACATTTGTCTGCCAAAGAGCGCAAGATCCTTTTAAGCTTGATCGATAAAATTCAATATGAACTAGAGCAAAATCTGGACAAACACAGCAAGAAATTGATTGTTGCCAACATAGAACTGTTTTTAGATTACTGCCTGCGATTTTATGATCGGCAGTTTTTGACTCGCGAAGTAGCTCACCAAAGTTCTTTGGAAAATTTTGAAACCCTTTTGAACGAATATTTCAATTCTGAAAAACCCCGAAAACATGGACTGCCCTCCGTAAGCTATTTTGCAGAACATTTGCATTTAAGTGCAAACTATTTTGGAGATCTGGTCAAAAAAGAAACGGGCTATTCTGCCCAGGAATATATACAGAACAAACTTATTGACGTGGCCAAGGAAAAGGTCTTTGACCCCAATAAATCGGTCAGCGAGATTGCCTATGAATTAGGATTTAAATATCCACAGCACTTTAGCCGTTTGTTCAAACAGAAAGTAGGGCATTCGCCGAACGAGTTTCGGCAGATGAATTGAATTAATCAAAATCCACAATTTTATCCGATATGTTTTTCATGATCCCATAAAACGGCCGATTTTTAAGACGCTTTTATCTAAACATAATAACTATACTTAAGAGTGTCCTTTTTTTGGTCTTTTTTAATATTCTCGTTAATTAACCTTCTATAGGACTTAGATTCCCAAATCTAATATTGAAGTTAAAGAATACAATAGATGTGATACTTTTCAAAAATACTATACTACGAAGGGTGAAAAAACATCAAAATAGACTAATCTGTATCAAATATTACCAAGCTTAATTTAAAACCTGTTTTGCGTGCAAATTGCGTGCAAATGAAAAAAGCTTCAAAAGTCAAAAAC
>TARA_R110001632_G_scaffold3543_2_pt1 | contig 10116 bp, 9 predicted proteins | sample TARA_R110001632 | Tara Oceans TARA_R110001632 (sample SAMEA4398266) | marine metagenome | biome: Polar Biome; feature: [SRF] surface water layer (ENVO:00010504); material: water (ENVO:00002006), including particulate matter (ENVO:01000060) such as... | depth 5 m
AATTAGAAGGTCTGATAATTATACATTGCATTGGGTCGTGAATCTGATTAGAGAAGAACTCACATAAAGTTTCTCCATATCTTTTCATCCAACCAACTGCTTTATATGCAGGATATATGTTTGGTGTTTGTACATTCATATCTTCAGTACAATATTCTCCACCAATATCTGGATAAGTTGTGTTAGAAGAAATAAACATAAACTTACGAACTTTGTTTCTCCAACTTTGTTCCATAAGATTAGTATTCATTTCTACATTGGGTGTTACATGAATTAATGGATTTACTTTTGTATCTAATGCATTTGATGTATTTGCTGCCGCATGAAATATAACATCAACATCTTTAGAAACCAATTCACAAAAACTTGCTTCTCGTAAATCTCCTAAAAGATGTTCAACAGAATCACTTCCATCGAAATCATTTCTTAATCCTCTACTCCATGAAGTAGAACGTAAATTTGTATAACCTTCTTCCCATAGCATTTTTATTAATCGCGAACCTATGAATCCACTTGCACCTGTAACTAAAATTTTATCTGTTTTTTTCATAATATTTGTATGTTTCTTTTATTCCTTCTTCAAATCCTAATTTTGGTAATAATCCGTATTGTTCCTGTATCTCAGTACTCATACATCTTCTCATATCACCATTGGGTTTGGATGTATCCCAATTTATTTTTATTTCTTTACCACTAACCTTTGCAACCGTTTCAATCATTCTCTTGATTGATATTTCTTCTCCACTACCTAAGTTAGTAGTTATGTGTAATTCATCTTCTAAACACTTTATACACCCATCAGCAACATCACCAGCATAAATGAAATCTCTTGTTGGAGTTCCATCTCCCCATGCTTCTATTTCATCGGTTGCATCATAAACCTTTCTACAAGTTGCACCAATTACAGTTGCACCATCTCCAAAGTTATCATATTCACCAAAGATATTAGCTGGTCTTACGATTGTAAACTTTTCATATTTGTGTTGTACTTTAAATGCCTCTAAATACAATTCTGGTATTCTCTTACTCCAAGATGGAAACCAATCATTTGGCGATGGAAGTGTTTTCCATACCGTATCTTCTACAAATACTTCTGCTGGTTCATATACACCAACTGAACTCATGAATACTAACCAACTTCCATGTTTATGGGAGTTTTCAATTATATTTGTATTAACTTTAATTGATGGTTCTAAAAAATCTAATGGTTTTTCTTTTGCTCGTATAGGAGAACCCTTGATACCAAATGCATTTATAACTCCATCAAATTTATATTCTTCAAATATAGCTTCAACTGTATCAACATCTCTTAAATCCAATTCTAAAAATTGGAATGTATCACTCTCCGGTAAGGAGTTTGAATATCTTAAATCAACACCCACTACTGAGTATCCCAAATTATCTAATTTGTTACATAGATGAGTTCCTACCAATCCACTACAACCTGTTACTAATATTATTCCTTTTGTTTTCATTTTTTTAAAATACTACCCATTTACCAGTTCCGTAATGTGGATATTTTGATTCATATTTATAATAGATTACATCACTTGGTATTTCTCGTTGAATACCACCCCATGTATCTAATGTTGGGGTATTTGTACTTACACCATTATCTTCAACAATAAAGTGAAGTGGTAAATCGTAATTTCTTGCATATTTGTGAACTTCATAAAAGATTCCACTTTCAAATGCCATATCTCCTACAAAAACCCAAACCTTTTCATCACTACCTTTTAGTTTAAGTGATTTTGCAACACCAAGTGCAATTGGTAAAGTACCAGTTACAATTGCAGATGAATAAAAATTAGATTTCTTATCTACTATGGTTATTGATTTACCCGCAAGTATTTTTTCTTTTAGTGTAGATTTTTCTACTCCATGTAAAAGTGCGTGATAATGAGACCTCCATGTTGAGAATACCCAATCCGTTGGAGATATTTTTTTAAACACTTCTATAAGTTGTTTTTCGTTTCCATTTGATAAATGTATTGGTCCTGATATTTCTCCATTTTCCCAATGAGAAATTATATCATCTTCAAAATCTATTAAATCTTGAGAAGTCCAATTTCCACCATCCCATCTATCTGAATGGTAATCTAAATTATATATTTTTTCCATTATTATCTCTTTTAGAAATTATTGGATTAGTACAAGGCCAGTCTATATTTAACTTAGTACTATTCCATTTTATTGTCTGTTGTTTGTCTACATCATTAAACTCACCTTGATATGCCATTTTATAATTAAAAATAGAATTATCTTCAAAGACATAATGACCATTTGCAAACATTGGTGGAACCAATACTTGAGTTGATGTTTCTGGTGAAAGGATAAATGATTCCCATTTACCGAAATTTTCTTGTTTAGGTCTTAAATCAACAACTACTAAATAAATTTTACCATGCAAACAACTAACAAGTTTCCAAGTTTTATCATCATAATGCAATCCTCTTAAAACATTTTTTTTAGATTTTGAAAATCTATCATGTTTAAATTTTAATCCATTGTTTCTATCATTTGCTGGTAATAATTTTTCATAATAATCAGAATGATATGTTGTTGATATGGAACCTCTCTGTTCGTGATATACAGATGGTTGTATCACCTTTACTTGTGGTAGATTAGTACCATGATAGAAATGGAAATCATCCCAATCTCTTTGTTTATAAAATATACTACGTCCTTTTGCCATAACCTAACGGGAAATCATTTCTATACTTTGAACTTAAATCTTGAATAAGTATTGTATATGTTTTTATTAATTCTTCTATTCCATCATCTAATGAATACTCTGCTACAAATCCTGTTGCTTCTACTTTTTCATTAGATACGATGTAATCTCTTTTATCAGGATCAGAATAATAATCTGAATATGTTATTGCAAATTGAGGAACATACTCTTTTATTTTCTCAACTAATTGTTCTTTTGATAAGTTTGCATTTGATAATCCTACGTTGAAAACTTCTCCACTATGTTCTTGATAATTTTCAACCATAAATGTAAATACACTTGCTACATCTCTAATATGTATGTAATTTCTTACAAAATCTTTTTCAAATATAGTAATGTATTTATCGGTTAATGCTTTGTAAACAAATTCGTTTACTAACAAATCCATTCTCATTCTTGGTGATGTTCCAAATACAGTTGCTAATCTTACCGATATTCCTCCTATTTTTAAAACTTCTTTTTCTGCCTTTACTTTAGTTAGACCATAATGTGATATTGGATTAAGTGGACTTTCTTCAGTACATACTCCACTATCACCTATTCCATATCCACTATTGGTGTTTGGATAAACCACTTTTATTTTTGTATGACCAACTAACTCACAAATATATCTAACGTGTTCGTAGTTTATTGCAGTTGCTAAATCCTTATCCCTATCACACGCAGGAAATCCTACTATTGCAGCTAGTGGAATGATTATATCAAAATCAAAAACTAAATCTTTTAGTAATGATTTGTTTCTAACATCTCCAAAAATAAATTTAAAATTTTTATTATGTGAATAAATAATTGATGATGATTGATTATACATCAAATTATCTAAAACGGTAACCTCTGCTCCTTTTTGCAAAAAATTACCTGTAATAACCGAGCCTAAGTAACCCGAACCTCCTGTAATTAATATTTTCATACTAAATCTTTTTTATAAACTTTATTTAAATTTTCACCAATATAGTGAATGGTATTACTATTAAATATATCAAAATTTAAATAACTCCACTCAGTATTCTTAAATGGTTTATTTTTTGATACAAATAATACTTTATTTTTAGGTATTTTATTTTTAACTCTAAAATTTTTAAATTCATCAATAGTTTCTTCAGTTACAATTGAATCTCCATTATCAATAATAATAAAATACGAGATTGCTGTTGAGTTCATTGCTTCAACATATTTTTTACTTATATTAAGTTTCTGTTTACCAAAATTTTCAATTAAATAAATATTTGTACTATCGCCACCATCCATCATATGCACTTCGTGATAGTGAATAAACTGAATAAGTGTGTTTTTTACTCCTGATTCTTTTTGTTTTCCTAAAAAATAATCATGAAATGGATTGGAATAATACTCTTTATCTTTTTCTTTTAATGAATTTTTAAATATTTTTGATAATTTTTTTATATCAATATTATTTGTTAAAATACCATGTGGAGTACGATATTCGTATATTAAATTAATACAATGAAACATCTCATGTTCTTCAAGGTCTTTTCTTAATACTTTTTCTAATTCTTTATCTAATATCATTTTAATAAATCGATTAATTGATGAAATCCTTGTGGTGGTTTGAATAAAGAATTAAATTGTAATACTTTTACATTATGTTCTAATTTAGGTCTTAACCATTTAAACCATTGTAATTTATTAGGATTGGATTTTAAGTTTCGTATAGCTTCAGTTAACAAATCAAATCTATCAAGACTAGATACGTTATCGTAATTTTCTGGAATTAAATCATTGAATGTTTGATATCCAAGTTTATGTAATTCTTTTAAAGAATCCTTATTTCCTAGTACAACAAATGGATGCGAACAAGCGATTGGTTTAAATATTTTTTCACTTAAAAATATAGTACCCATTTTATCTTCATATTGTGCTTCACTAACAATAGTAAACCAAGAATCTAATGTTGATTGTTCACTTAAATTATTCATGTAGAATTTAAATTCTTCAACTTCATTACTAACTCCATATGCATATGTGGGTAATGTATCGTTTGTTTCAGGTAACCATTTCTTTTCTAATGTACCATAATCAATAAGTAAATCTTTAGTATCATCGAATTTATTCATACTAACAATTCCATCATCTAATAAATTCTGAACTCGTAAATTATGATAAAACCACGCTCGATGTGCACGAGGTCTTTTATTTAAAAAATTATATATTTTTATTTTATCAAAATTCTTTTCTTTATAATCCAGTTGATCCTGAAAGTTTGGGACTTTTAGTTCATTCCTATCAGTTCTCATTCTTACAACTTCACCAATATCAAATTCAAAATGAGAATATGGAATTACATTTGGAAAATCTTTATTTGGATTTTCTAATTTCCATTCTTCTAACCGTTCTTCTATTAAAGAATTTCCAGTAACGTATATTATTTGTTTAAGTGGTATAAAATTTGGAATACATTGTTCGTGTATCCAATTAAATACACATTGGTCGTGATATCCTTCAAGTGATGAATCAATTAAGAAAAATGCTTTTTCTTCTTGTAAATCTTTTTGGTATTGTCTACTTAACTTATCAAATAAGTTTTCAAACTTGGATTCAACCGAACCTTCATCTGCATAACCACCACCTATCCATTTTCTTGGATTTTCATTAACACCAATTGATATAATATATTTTTCTGGTATATCTTCATCTGCTCCATAAAAATTTATTTTATAGTTTTCTTCGTAAAATTTAATTAAATTAGAATCCATTGTATTATTTACACCATTGTAGTAAACAGATAACTGTCTTAATCTATTTACATATGGAGATAATACCACACGAGTTCTCCCACCTATCATCTCATCTTTTGAAAATAGGTTTAACATTTCTTCTTTATCTTCGAAAACGAAATTTAACATTATTTAGGTAAGTTTACTTTATGCCACTTTTTTTTATCAACAGATAACTTCGATTCTGTATCTTTCCAAGTAGGCATTCCTTTTTCTTTTTTCACCACGACATCTGGTTCATATTCCTCAACTTCAAAATGAGTAATAGTACCGGATGTTACTGCAACATCTTCTATTGTAGAATCAACTTCAATTGCATCATACCACTCTTTTAATTGTGGAAATGTTTCTGTAAAGTTTTTTCCTCTTCTAACATCGTATTGTTCGTAAAAAGATTTGAAATCATGAAAATGCAAATCTTTTGATTCTTCTGTTTTTACGTGCCCTTGTTCTACTACTTCTATGTAATCAATTAATCTTTGTATTTGAGATTTTTCATGTACTGCCAATAAATCATTTGATTCATTTTTTTCAAACCAAGTTTTTAGTTTGAGATGTAATTCTGCTTTAATATTATCTGGTAAATTTAATGGAGACATAAATGCTGGCCATCTAAGAATATTCAAATCAATTAATGGCTTGTTCCAACCATACTTTGCTTTTAATTCCAACATATCATCCATAAATTCTGTAATGGAAACTAAACATAATGAATTTATAGTCATCATACAAATAACTTGATTTATTTTAGCTTCTTCTATAATTCTAACTAAATTACTTCTCCATATATCATATTCTAATCCATCTCTAATATATTCAGCATGAGCTCCCATAGATTCATTAGATGTATATAAATCAAAAGCTTTTACATCAATTTCATGGGTAGTTTTTATCAATTTATCAATTAACTTATCTTTTACTCCTAAATTAGAGTTTACTGCCATTGTTAATTTTGGAGATGGGTATTTTTTTACTTGGTCTAAGAAGTTCCAAAAATTAAATGATGCAGATGGTTCTCCACCTGTAATTCTAAGTTCTTGTAATTCTTGTGAAAGTTCCGGCCACCATTTTATAAATGCATCTACATATGGATTATCTTTACTATTTTTACCAAACGGTTCTGCCCAACTTCCATCTGCATAATATGCACCTGCTGATGATGTTTTGAATTTTTGATATGCTCCGTTATCTTCTATATCCTTACCCCATGTGGTTGAATATCCACTATTACAATAAGAACAAGCAAAATTACAAGTTCTATCAAATGAGATTTCTACTGTTTTTAAATTAATATCAGCATCCCATGGAACATCCTTTAAATCAGATATTTCTTTTGGTGTATAAATTCTACTTTTATAAATTCTATCTGCAATAACTTCTGGTCCAATATCTTCCACCTTCCAACAATAAGAACATTCTGCTGGTCGAGTTCCTTCCAACATCATTTTTCTTGCAATCTTTTTGTGGTCTGTATTGTGAAGTGCCGATGGGTTTGTTTTTATTGCTTCTAAATCAATTGGATGTGGAAGTGGTAAATGACATGAATTTGTAAATCCATGACCTAAGTGTAAAGATGCATTATACCACTTTGCTGCACAAAATGATTTACTTATGGTGTTTAAATGTTCATCTCTCCATTCTGCTAATTCATTGCTCATAATTAAATTTTATGTATAAAGTTACAATTTTCAGTTAAGTCAAATGATTTATCATGAATAAATTTTTCAAAAGTATGATGTGATGTTAAAACATCATCTATTGTAAGTTTGAATTCGTGAAAATCAATATCAGTATAATTTAAGTTAAAATTATTTTTAGGGAAGTTACCGGCTCCAAATATAATATGTGGACTTTCACTATAACCTAAAGTTTTATCTTTCATTTCAACTCTTGTTTGTATTATATTATTAACCGAGAGTTCTATACTTTGGTTATAAATATATTGAAATTTTATATTTGTTTTTTTATTAGGTAATACTAAATTAGGAAGTACTTTTGTATGTGTTTTTTCTCCATCGTTATATAAAAATATATCACACCCATTATCACAATCATATCCTGAATACATTGGTAAAAGTGAAAATATAGTTTTCTTTTCTTTTCTATCATCTAATAAAGTAAAATCAATATCCAAAATAAAACTAGATTTACCATTTAATTTCTTATTTGATGGATTTATTGGAAATGTATCACATATACTACTTGGCCAAAATATCCAAGGATTACCCTTTCTTATTTCTAACATAAAATTCTTTTAATTGTGGAAATGTTTCTGTAAAGTTTGTTCCTCTACGTTTATCAAGTTCATCTACAAATATAATAAAATCTTTTCTAAACTTTTCAGTAGAAAACATACTAGTACCAATTGCATAATCATATATTCTTTTTATTTTTTGAATTTCAGTATTTGAAAACCCATAGTTATCATGAGTATATTCTTTTATACCATAATATAGTGCTTTTTTTGCAGATTCTAAAATAAGTTCTTTATGTTCATCATCTAAAATCTTTACAGATAAGTGTGATGGCCATCTTAGATATGAAGTATCTAATTGAATTGCTGAAACCCAATATCTTTCATTATTTCTGTGCTTCCGTTTCATATCAAATACTCTATCAATTAAATCACTATAAGTAAATACAGATAGTGCATTAAACGTTGCCATGATGTTTACCGTTATCTTTGGAAGTGTTGTAAGAAAAGTATCTACATTAGTCCAGAACGTTTCATAGTTCAACCCATGTCGAGTATATTCTGCTTGTTTATCAGTTCCTTCTACTGAAGTGAATATTATTAATTCTCGTACCTTATTATTATCAGATAAATCTTTACATAAATCAAGAAAACGATTCATTAATTTTTTAGGAACATTCATATTAGTGTTTATAGCTAAAGATAATTTTGGATTTTCTTCCCAATGTTCTTGAATATATTCTAATACTTTAAATGTATCTTTAGAGAGTAACGGTTCTCCTCCTGTTATTCTGAATGTATGTAAATCTTTATATAAATCTGGCCACCATTCCCAAAATGCATCTACATAAGGATTTTCTTCATTTTTCTTAAATGGCATTTCTCCTTTTTCTCTAAGAGAATCTATTTGATTAAAATTTGAAGATGTTTTATATGGTCCATGTTTTTCAATTTCCTCTACCCACTTAGATGAGTATTGTGGTCCACAATATGCACATTTAAAATTACAAGTATTTGAAAAAGATACTTCTACATATTTTGGATTAAAATCTGTTTTCCATGATGATTTTGCAATTTCATCAAATGAATTAATAGACCAAGATTCTTCCGATTTAAAAACCCTATCTGAAAATGAATCTGAGTTATCTTCTACATTCCAACAATAATTACATTCATCAGGTTTCTTACCTTCCAACATTTCTTTACGTTTCAATTTCTTATAACGAGTATTATGTAATGCGGATGGATTTCTTTTAATTTCTCGTAATGGTATTTTATGTGGTGCAGGGTGATGACAGGAATGTGTCATACCAGTTGATAAGTGCATTGTAACTTGTGTCCATTTTGCTAAACAGAAACCACAACCTACACCATCTAATTTATCTTTTACTTCTTGTGAATTCATAATTTTATATTAATGAATTTTGCCTTTGGTGTTATTTCTTCAATACTAACTAGTTCATATTTTAAAGAACTCATACCATCAGATTTATAATCCCATTTTCCTTGTTGCATTTGATGCACAAATCTTTTTTCATTTCTTGCAGTAGTTTCTCCCTTTGCCCAAACATCCTTTCCACCAATTTTAACCAATCCTTCATCTTTATGTGGTAAACAAAACATTTTTCCTGGAACTCTATGAGGTACAGTTGTATATGGTATTTTTATTTCTTCATTTTTAAATTCACAATTGTATGCAACTCCATCATTGTCATTTTCTGATTTATCATTCGTCAATCCATCTTTGAAATCGTAGTGTAGAATTAAACTATCCTCTTGAACTTCTTTGTGAATATTTGAAACTTCATCAAGTGTCAATGCTCTATTCCACATCTTAACATCTGCAATATCTCCTTTAAACCACTTAGATGGGTCATCTTCTCTTACAGATGTTGATGTACCCAAATAATAATTAACATTGCCATATCGTTTTAACATTCCTTCAAAATGTAAAGGTGATGGAGTACCAGTTCCCCATCGTGCATCTGATTCTTTTCCATTCATATAAAAATGAATATCATTTGAATCTACAACGATTGTAATCCATGCCCATTTATTTTCATATTGTTTCATCCAAGAATATAAATGTTCTCGTTGATTATTCCACATTTGAGAAGTATATGCTCTAGAATTATTATAACTTAAACCATAATCATATCCTGGTCTTCTTAGTATTGGATATTCACAAAATCTTCTATCCATATCACCAACTAACCAAACCGGTACTTTATCTTCTTGTTGATGTGCTCTTACTAATACTGAAATAGTATGTGAACGAGATGTTAAATTTCGTAAAGGTCGTGTACAAGGAATTTCAACATAAGAACCAGCCCCATTAAATGAAATAAAAGATTGAGTTTCTTTTTTATAATTCATATAATTTTGCTTTGCGTATCCTTCAAGAACACATCTCCAAAATAAATCATCATCTTCCATTCCCCAATCCCAATAAT
>TARA_R110001632_G_scaffold159044_2_pt1 | contig 10108 bp, 11 predicted proteins | sample TARA_R110001632 | Tara Oceans TARA_R110001632 (sample SAMEA4398266) | marine metagenome | biome: Polar Biome; feature: [SRF] surface water layer (ENVO:00010504); material: water (ENVO:00002006), including particulate matter (ENVO:01000060) such as... | depth 5 m
AATTGTTCGTTTAAAGAGACTATGTTCGCGCAGTCCGTCATTTAATGGCATACTTGTCTATTCGATTACTAACGGTATTTACTAAGGTACAAATTCCTTATGTTTTCGTTGGGTAAGTTAGCAGCCTGCTGGGTTTTCAAGTCTTCCGATGAATAATACTCCTTGAACGAGCCTTTTTCCAAATTTATTTTGAAGGTTATATACTTCTCTACAAACTTGTAAAATTCTATACTATTAGTATCCCAATTTTTCAAGATCGCATTCTCGTAACAATCCGTATATAATTTAGGTAAACTTTTTGATTTAAAGTCTTTAGCTAAATTTTCGGAATACACATATTCATACCAGTTGAGAAACTGATTTAATGATCCTAATTCAATTTCAGTTCCGATATAATTTTTAAATCTTGTTGATGCGTTTTGAGGCATTTTATCGCATGCATACACTTTCATTTTTTCTTTTGCTAAATGTATCAATTCAAATGCTTTTTTCGGATTTAGCTTTTTGAAGCCTCCATCAATTCTTAATTCCTCATCAAACTCTTCATTACCAACTTTTACATAAAAGTCTCTAAGGAATTGCTGAGTGTCTCCATTAGTACTTCCATAGATAATGGAATCTTTAGACCCATCATTTTTAATCCAGTTTATAGAAATGGAGTTTCCTGGATCACTGTATAAATAAACACCATTAGAATAATAATTACTACAAAAGGAAAAATAGTAAGCTTCCGGATGATCCTTTAAGAACTTAACAGTGGGTGGAGTTACCTTTGTTGTAGATAGATAAAGTAACTTAGGCAGTTCTTGCCTTAATGCATAAAAAAAGGATTTATCAGCTTGAATGTTTATAGAGTCAATGATTAAATCTCCGTCATTATTTGTAAAATAATTAAGGGCATAAATGTATATGTGATCTGTAGAATCTGGGTAGAACGCACCAGAAATTTGTACATTTTTAGGCTTTGTGCAAGTTGTAAGAACTAGCAGTAAGTAGAAATATAGATGATAATTTTTCATAGGTGCAGTATTTCTAATTACCGCCAAAGGTAGCTGAATGATCGTTTATCAAATTAATGTTTTTTCGCGAATAATAATAGTACCCTTAAACGACCAATAAATGACACGATTTTAGAAAAGGGGGCTGTCCCAAAAAAGGTTCGTGACTGTTGCAGAACTCCTAAAAATAGCAATTTTTGCTTTCACCAATGTGCGGAAATCCATAACTTAAAGGTAGGCAAGGCAGAAAGAACGATACCGAAAAATTGTTCGTCAGCTTCCAGTTCATGCAGGCGACATTAACACAAGATCCTTGATCATCCATTGAACATCTGGGTCTTTATTATATCTACTTTTATGTCCTCTAGGGACACGTTATAATTCTTTCCCACCAACAACTTATAAAAGTGGACGGAGGATTCCCTAATAATCTTTCCCCTAAGCATTTCAACATCTATTTCCCCAACGTCTTGATTCCAGATGAAACAGGAGTGTTCTTCTATCATGATTATTTTATGGGTGGCAAGGTACTCGGCGATATATGTGGCCATATTACTTCTAATAAATTTTTGGAAATTTAAATATTATTTCTGAAAGAAGATTTAAATGTCTAAACGGAATAAAAAAGATGATCATTTTGGCGACACCTCACTATTGCGCCCGTATACCACATAAACAATGTATTTCGTAACAAAAACTTTGCTACTTGCCTCTTTGTGGTCTAATTTGGCGCATATATATTTACTTAAAGTTGTTCAAGTAAAAGGCCCCATTCCCCAAATCGGTGGCCTTTTACTATTTCCGGGATTTTTTTGGCCTCATAAATTGTCTGAAAAGGACTAAATATCGGCTCTATAAAACGGCCAATAAAAAGAGCGAGATAAGAAATTAGGTAGTGTCCGAAAAATCGTTGGTTTTAAAGTACCAGTAAATCACACTTATATTATTGTTGCCAAGTCTTGCCCAACGGAAGATGCGGTGATGAAATCCGTATATTTGGCCATAAGGGAGGCCACCAAAAAATGGTCGGTACACATCAGGAACCGAGGTATCAAACTAAACCAGTCCCTTACGATCTATGAAAAAAGGGGCAGGCTTTGGATAAAAGTTGAACCTACATTATTTTCAACTTATACAGTTAGTGGGATAGTGTATGGCATTATTTCAAATCGTTATGTTGGCACCGATTATAATCTGGCTGAACCCGCCAGGAAAAACACCCGAAGTGGCCCTGTTCAAACGTGATGCCCTATAAATGTCATTGGTAAGGTTTTTACCGTTTATAAAAACTTTAAGTTGAGTTCCGTTGCGCATACCAATATCATAGTTTAGAAAAGCATCCATGGTAAAATACGCCGGTAGCCTTCCAATGGCTCCATCGGCCGATTCATTTTCGAAATTATTGAATTCCGTGTACTGTTCCCCAACATATTGTCCGCTGATACCTCCCGAAAGATTTTCCCAATTATAATTAAAACCACTGTTCAAGTTGATGCTCGGCGTATATGGAGCTTCGGTTTTGTTAGTTCCACCTTCGCCCAAAGTGACAACGCTCTTTGTTATATTTTCAAAATCGTCCGTGGTTATGTTTGCTTCGGTAAGAAGCATTTCTCCACCGGTTCCATCGGAAACATATAGTTCATAAGCTCCTCGATTCGCATTTACCTTATCAATAAATTCCGTACGTGTAGCTGAACTGTGTACCACTTGTGAAAAAAGGTCTTTATCCAATAATTTACCTTCCAACACTTTTGAATGGAGTATGGTCAGGTTCCCGTAAAAGCTTAAACTATGGGAATCGTTTTTAAATAATTCGGTATTAAAGGACACTTCAAGCCCCTGCACGTTTATTTTTCCCAATTCTTCGAATACCTCATTACGTCCGCCTGCATAAAAGTTTCTACTTGTATTGTTGAAATAAGTAATTTGCCCGTTCAGTTTATTGTTTATCAAATTACCTCTCCATCCAATTTCCCTGTTCCAACTCAATTCAGGCTTTATATTTATGCTTTCACCAACAAATGGATTGGTCACAATGCCATCTTGTTCGACTAAAAATCCAAAAACCTTGGAGGGTGCGATCATACCCTCATAAATACTCCCATAAAGCTGTCCCTTTGGAAGTCTGTAATCCACCGTTATTCCGGGCAAGAGCTGACTATAGATATTTGGTTCCCTACCTTCTTTGGTCCCTCCTAAATCAGGATTATCCGAGATTGTTATCAAATTCTGTCGGAACATATCCACATGTTCAAATCGAATAATCGGGGTGATGCTCCATTTGTTTATATTAAATTCATTCCTCACAAAGGAATTTATAGACCATAATCGGTACCATAAATCCGTGGTAATATCACCATGTCTTGCCCAACGAGAGTTTTCCGCTACCAAAAAACGGTCCTTAAAGGTTTCACGATGAAAATTAAGACCGACCTCCAAATGCTGTTTTTTTTCAAAAGCATTCCAATCTAGCTCCATGTTTTCCTTTAGACCGGAAACTGTATAGGCCCACCGGCTGTCCGTAGTACTCTCTGTTCCATTCTGTACCCTCCCGACAATAACATAGTCCTCTTCACCGACATCGACCCCGTTCAGATAACTATACCTTTCATTAAAAATGGTATTACCAACATAGCTCTGCACATCCTCAGCTTTTACCTTTGCGGTGGTCTGCCGCCACCAATCCCTTTCAAAGTCGGAAGCATATAACTTAGAAGTGAAACTGGTATTGGCATTAGCAAGCCATTTGTGGATAATATCCATTCCGTAGCGACGCATTGTAAATTGATCTGCGTCCAAAGGGTTTTGTTCGGGATCTATACTAAAAGTAAATGGGGTAATGGAACTAAGCGATGCTTGATTGTCCTCAAATTGGCCACTTACCTTAAAATATAAGGATTGGGTGTCGGAAAGCTTGGCAAAAACTTTAGCATTTAGATTGAGCAGTTCGACCGATGAATTGTTCGTAAATCCATCGAATTTTTTATAAACTCCTTCAACTAAGGCACCAAGGTTATTCCACGTACCTCCGTAAGAGAGTAGCCCGGTCGTATAGTTCCGCTGTCCGCCAACCAATTTAATTCTCAATTCCGGTTTTTGAGGTGGAAGTGCCGTTATGTAATTAATCGCACCGTACATATTGTTAGGGCCAAAGCGTAGCATATCCGCGCCTTTATATACCTCGATCGCGGTAATTCTATCACTAACGGGATTATAGTATGCCCCTGGTGCAATATAAGGTGCAGGTGCCGATGGTGATCCATCCTCCATGAGCAACACTTTCTTGGAACGTCTGCCCCATGAACCTCTGATACTAATGTTTGGTCGGTTGGATAATCCCATATCCCCAACAATATTAACGCCAGGTATAGTTCTCAATACTTCTTCTGTGCTTATAGGGTTACTATTTTTCAAAGCGAGTGGTGTAATTCTAAAATTACTTCCCTTAAAATCCTTTCTATAGCTTTTTGGGGATGAACTTACTATCACCTCATCCAAAGTAGTATTGTGAAGACGCAACGGGATTACTCCTAACATTGGATTGCTGGTGTTTATCTGAATTATCCTATCCCTGTACCCTAAATATTCTACGGCCCCAGAATACCTCCCCTCTTCTAACCTCAGTGTAAAAAACCCATTATTATCCGTGACTGCGCCACCTTCGGAATCTACAATAATTTGGGCCCCTACCAAGGGTTCTTTGCTTTCGTCATCGATTACCTTTCCGGATACCAAAACTTGTGCGAATAATTGGGATTGGAAAAAAAAAGATACTAAAAATAAAACTTTGATTACGCTTTTAATATTCATTCGTTTAAGTGTCTTGTCCTGAAATATGGCTACAGGTTAAAATTGATTTTACACTGTTAATTTTACACCTATTTCTATTAAGTAGGAGTAAATCGGACCCATCGGATTTGGCTACATCAATTGTGTATTGTGCTTCTTCCTTGCCCTAATTTGTTCCAACAAAAATATGGAAAGAATAATAAATCTTATAAGACCCATAGAAAAAATAGATTTCCGCTGCCGGACTTGACTTTTATTCCCAATCCAACAGTCAGGTTTAGGTATTTCTTTCATTTACAGATTGGTTTTGGCCGGTCTTTCAGACAATTACTCAATACAACCCATTTGTATATGCCAAATACATTTACCACTTGAATTGGATCTAACCTTTAATCATTAGAATTCCCCGAGGCTCTGCCTCGGGTGTTTCGTGATGTTATATTTTTGTGGATATGAGTGAACATATCCACAGGAGCCATAACAAGAGCTTGCTCTTGTATCATTTTGTGTGTCCTATAAAATATAGGCGAAATGTGCTTGATGATAATGTTTCGTGTACTTTGAGAGATGTTTGCCTGGGTATAGAGGAGAGGTATGAGATCCATTTTCTGGAAATCGGTCTTGATGGTGATCATGCGCATTTTTTGATACAAAGCATGCCATCGAACGCTCCAAATAAGATTATTGGAGCCGTGAAGAGTATAACGGCAAAGCAAATATTCAGGCTTCATCCAGAGGTCAAGGAGCATCTTTGGGGCGGGAAATTCTGGACAAGTGGCTACTATGTCAACACGGTGGGACAATATGCGAATGAAGAGGTGATAAAGAAATACCTTCAAAACCAAGGTAAGCCTGAAGATGATTATAAAAAGATACATAAGAATCAGTTACGTTTGTTCTGATACCTCGACGGCTCTGCCTCGAGGTAGTTCATTAAGGGAAAGGAAAAATCAAAAGGTTCTTCAAATTGAGTAACTATAGATATAGATCCAAAACCAGACATGTTTATTTTCCTGTCAAAATTTCTATTTTCAAATTCAAAAAAGCGTGTATCTTTATTTAAGTAACGACAGCTGGCATGTAAGTATAAATTATCGTCATTATTGGCAATTATAGATTTAAAATAGTTAGTGCGGGTGGAATTGGAATTTTACGCCGATGTACTATAAGAATATAATGCCGAGCATAAAACAAATATGAAAATTCGAAGGACCATCTATAGAATTTCTATCAAAATATACGAATCATGAGTAAACGTAAGGTTATTGGCATAGTTTTAATAGTTGGTAGTTTGGGCTTGGGATATAAGGGCGTTGATAAGGTTAGGGAGAATGATACTTCTATTAAAATTTTCGATACGAAAATTGATATTTCTAACGAAACTGAAAAACAGCAAGGCTATATTTATTTAGTCTCGGCAGTGATTTTTTTTGTAGGTGGAATCTACACTTTGAATAAAACTAAACAATAATCGACTATATGGAGATACAGTTGAAATATACATGGCAGTATATTGCAATATTCATACTCCAGTCCTTTAAAATGTCATTGAACAACTACTCTTACTTTTGTTGTTTCCCACGAACTTTTAAAAGTAATCCGGGCGAACCCTGACACATATAACGGCAAGGAGCAAATAAGATTAAAATAAGGATATAGACTATATCACCCGCAAGCTATCGCTATAGAGTATAGTAGGCCGCGCGGTGCCCTATATTCAATCTACCGATACCAAGTTAATAAATAAGGAACCAATAAGAAAAAACACTAGAAGTATATGATTCATGCTCACGGGCAACGATAATCCTAAAGGTGTTGGTCAGGTTGATGTTCTTCACAGCGACCAATTCCTTAACATTCCTCTGCTACCTATATTCAAAGTCTTTCGCCCCGACACCATACAGGAGAAGTCATTTTGAAGCCAAAAAACAATAGGTGATCACCATCCTCTGGAGGTATTTTGATGAATACCCCGGCTTACTCGAATGGAGGTTGAAAAAGAAAGAAAATAGACCCCACTAGGGCCAAAAAGTAGGCTGCACTCTGTGGAAATTATTAATAGCTTAAGACCATTTAAAATTAATGAACCATCTAAAGGCAAATCCCTTTAGATGGTTCATTACGATTCAGATTTTTAAGATTTGGCTAATTCACGGTGGTAAATCAGCACAATTAATGTTTTCGTATTAATCGTCCAACAAATCAATATGGGCCTTGATGGCATTTCGAATACCTTGGGCCAATTCGTTGTTACCGTCATCATCCACAGGGCTGATTTCAATGATTCCATCCATATTGTTGTCGGTCGACTGGGTCAGATCTACACCCATAGTGGCATTGAATATCAGGCTCAAATCAAAATATATTACGATGCCTTCAGGAGTTTCCGATACGATAATATCAAACGTAGGATCCTCGAAATCCACCTCTACCTCATCCTCAAAGTCATGCCAGAATATAAAGGGCGTACCTTGGATGGTGCCCTGTATAAGTACAGATTTTCCGAACAGATCACTTGTAGCATCAGTGCTCCTGTCAAATTTGAATTCCAGCTCCTCGAAATTTCCCATTGGAAGGTCTACGTTCAAAAAGTCGATCTGACCGGCCAATAGGTCAAGTTCAAATGGACCTTCAAGTTCAATTTCATCTTCAAAATCAAAATAACCATCATCATCCCAATATTCATTGTCATCATCGTCGTAATCGTCATCTGATTCTTCAAAATCGAATTCAAGTTCAAATTCCTTGAGATTCATCCGGAAATCGGTAACAATGACATCATTGTTGATTGTCTTGGCCGAGAGCCCTTTGGCAGAAGAAGTGCCTCCGGTATTGCCCATAGCACTGACACTTAGTTTGCCCATATTTGAGCCGCTCTCATCTTCTTTAGAGCAACCCACGCCTACAAGAAGCAGTGAGAATAACAGTGCTGTAAGTGAGGATTTTTTAATAAAAGAATACTTGTTCATAATAATTTGGATTTGGGTTAATACTACTTAAACAACTGTAAATGACTTTACCCTACTTGAAAACTCCATTTCTTTGTTTTTATTATATCCAACACAGGTTCAGTTTTAATATGGAAGATTTCTCAAAAGGTAATTTAGGAGACTCATCGTCCGTTGAAGGTTCTTTTTTTTGGGCCAATTTTCGAAGTTTTTCACCTTCGATAACACAGCAAAATCCATTTTAGCATTGATGAAAAAGCAGTAAGTCGAGTATCTTTAAGATGAACTAAAAATTAAAGATATGAACACTCAAATTACTGCCACACCTAAGTTATATATTGGCATCGACATTCACAAGCGAAGTTGGAAAGTACATTGTGCAACGGATTTGTTTGCAGGCAAATCATTTAGTATGTCTCCTGATCCAGAGCAATTACGAACTTACGTATCAAAACATTTCCCTGATTATGAAGTTACGACTGCTTATGAGACTGGTTGTTGTGGCTATTACGCACATCGCTGTTTCGAGAATTATGGTTGGCGAAGTTTGGTAGTGCACCCTGCCGACATTTATCGAAAGGGCAAAGAACGCCATACCAAGACCGATAAGATAGATGCACAGTTAATTGCCAGAGAACTCAAAGATGGTCGTTTGGCGAGTATTTTAATTCCAGATAAAAAGCGAGAGGAACTTCGAAGTCTGTTTAGACGCAGGAATGATTTGGTGAAAGATTTTAGAAGGGTTAAGAGTTATACCAAGATGCAATTGTTGTATTTCGGTATCAAGGAACCTGAAGAATTCGATAACGACCATTGGAGTCATAAGTATCGTAATTGGTTGGATGATATGATTTTTGAATACCCAACGGCAAAGGCTACTTTAGAAAGTCGAATGCGTTTCTTCCGTTTTGTAGATCAAGAGCTTCGCGATGTTTCCACACAACTTAGAAGATACTGCAAGGTTCATTATAAGAAAGACTATCTCTTACTTAGAAGTATTCCTGGTATCGGAGGTATAGTAGCCTGCGGTATTCTATGCGAATTAGGAGATTTACGAAGGTTCAATACTATTAAACATTTAGCTGGTTATGTTGGTTTGGCACCAAGTGTACATCAAAGTGGAGATCATCAACGAACGATGGGTATGACCCCTAGGGCAAATCGTTTAGTACGGAGTTATTTTGTGGAGGCTTCCTGGCAAGCTATCCGTGCAGACCCGGTGATGCAGGCCTATTATAGAAAACATCAAGGAAAGAATGTCAAGCGTATCATTATCAAAGTAGCCAGAAAGCTTCTGAGTAGAACCTTGGCCGTTATTAAAACCGAAGTCCCTTATACCATAGGAGTGATTGAATAATAAGAGAACAACATACAAGACTAAGAATCATAACATAGCTCTGAAATAGTAGTAAGAACCGTATCACAAAACAAAACCCGTGACCTGTTTTCAGGATCACATTTTTAGCAAGTGAACTGTTCTATTATAATTTATAATCATACGGATGCCGGTGAACCCTTGAAGAAGGTGTATCACACATAGGAGCGGGAGCAAGTTATATAAAAAGAAAAAAGGTGGTTTAAAGCAAAAAGGAAATATTAATTATCTTTAAGGAACTGGACTAAGGCTTTTCATAGGAGTTTTTGTTGGGAAGACCCCAATTGAATATCAATAAAAACTCACCTATAAAATAATTGTATATTTGCCTTCTTAAAACCTAAGTCCATGAAAAAAACACTTTTATTTTCTATTTTGATAATGGCCTTCACATTTGCGGCCTCGGGTCAGTCCATCTCCAAGAATGCCTTAGGCTTACGCATTGGGGACAACGATGGCTTCGGTGGCGAAATCTCTTACCAAAAGTATCTTTCCGAGAACAACCGCCTAGAGTTTGATTTGGGGTGGAGGGATTCAGACAATGTCGATGCTTTCAAATTGGTAGGGCTTTACCAATGGGTATTTCCATTGGATGGCAATTTCAATTGGTACGTAGGTGCTGGGGCAGGTATCGGTTCATTTGATACAGAAGAAAATGATGGGGTGTTTGCCCTATTGGCTGGGGATATTGGAATAGAATACAATTTTGAAATCCCCTTGTTGCTATCCCTTGACATAAGGCCCGAACTTGGGTTCAACGACAATTATTCCGATGATTTGGATTTGGACATTGCTTTGGGAATCCGCTATCAATTCTAGATTGTTCTCAAAGAGGCCACTACTCATAAAAACAGGAGCTCAATATTGTATTAAATAAAATGGTTCCGGTAGAAACCATAATAAGGAACGAATATCTCAAATCTCTTTATCCCATAAATCGGCCAATTTACGTGACACTTTTCACAGAGCGGAAAATCTTGGACGGTATTGTCCCATTT
>TARA_R110001632_G_scaffold68587_2_pt1 | contig 10093 bp, 24 predicted proteins | sample TARA_R110001632 | Tara Oceans TARA_R110001632 (sample SAMEA4398266) | marine metagenome | biome: Polar Biome; feature: [SRF] surface water layer (ENVO:00010504); material: water (ENVO:00002006), including particulate matter (ENVO:01000060) such as... | depth 5 m
TGACTATATTCAAAATCTTGAATTGATTAGCAATGGACTAACGCTAGATATCACAGGCGTTGGTAATGCATTTAATACCACATTAGATGTTACTTCCCTTAGAAGTGGAATGGTAACAAGTGCTTATTTAAGTGGCAACAGTCCAGCCACAGTTTATACTGGTGGTTCGACACCTGCTTCCATCGGCTATGTTGTCGGTGACTGGACTATTGATTTAGATACATCCAACATGTGGTATCTTGCAAATGCAAATACAAACACATGGGTTCAATCACAATCCGTTAGTGGTGGTGGAGAAACAAATATTATTCCTTACAGTGGCGGTTCAATTGACACAGATACTACAAGTTTATTAGCTTTACGTGATGATGCTTTAAAATTAAACTTGATGAGAAGTTCTGCTAATAATGTTGACTTTGTTTTTGAAGCAGACAGTAACTTTTTAACTAATGCAAAATTTGGTATTATCACACTTCAAGTATCAATAAATACTACTGGTGGTGGTGGAATTAAATTGATGTACAAAGATATGACAGGCAGTGTTGTTCATGTTGCTAGTGGTGTACATCAAACCAGCGGTAATCATGCAATTACATTTGCATACTTTGGTTCTTCTAGTTTACAATTAATCGCATTTTCTGAATACTAATGGAAACCTCTGACTTGAAATTACTAGCCTTTAACTCAGCCACCCTGTTGATTTCGTTTGCAGCAGTAGAGAATATGCTAAAGTTTATTCTGCTTATAGCCTCTATAATATATACTGTACAACGTATACAAGAACTATATAAAAAAAGAAAGGAGAGCTAACGCTCTCCTATTTCTATTTTATTCTACCTCTTTTGTCTACCGTTCTCACGGCAAAGTAGCCACCTATTACGGTTACACTAACCATTTCCCATAGGCCTATCCATCTTTCGCTTACGCTGGTAAACCCAACGCCTTCAAAGAAGGTCATAAGCACTAAGAACAAAACAATGGTAGCAAGTGTTAATGGTCTAACATTCTTACTTAGCCAGGAGTCAGAAGATAAATCGCTGCTCCAACGAGAAGATATTTCTTTCTCTATAACAGCTCTTATCTCTTCTCTTTCCTCAGGTGTTTGTACAAATCTATCTACCGCATCCGCCACAGCATCCACAGTTTCCTTGGCACTTCCTGATAATATTTTCTTTAGAACACCCATAACTAACTACCACACCCTTCGCAATCAGGGTTATCAATAGAGCAAGCTCTCTCATTAGCCTTGGAGTTCGTCATCTCGTCTACGAAATCTGCAAAGCTGTCATCAAATCCAATGTCACTGTCGTTCATCATCCTTTATTTATTTATTATTAATATGTCCATATAACATCTTCCGACTTAGAAGGATCGTCATCAACATGGATAAAGTTTTTAGCCACTCCTATCCTGTTGAACCCAGCCTCTAACAAACCTGACAACACAAGGAATTTTTGCCTTGAGGTAGGTGCATATATATCACAAGCTCTTCCAACTGTGTGACTTGATCCTGGTACACCACCAACCTTTTCGTTGTGATTAGGTGTTCTGTATCCACTTGTGATTTTAAAGCCACAACCTGCTACCTTTCTTGCGTAAGCAATCTTGTTAAGGAACTCTACGTTCATGTTCTCGTAGCTGCCTTCTACATCTGGAGAGTCAAACTCATTGTACTCAAAGTAAAGGTGGAAACTTTTGTTTAGATTCTTCATCGTCTTCTTTATTTTCTGGATCGTCCCAATAGAGGAATACCCAATCGGTTTTATAATTTACATTATTCATTAACTAACTTCCTATATGTCAGCTCGGCAATCAAGGCCGTATAGATGGCGTATAAGAGATTCAAATCCATGTAAGCATAGATCATAAGGCTGCACCAAAATGAGAGGCACAGAACGCAGTTAAATGGCTTAAAGGTTAAGAACCTTTCCATCAACCAGCCATAGGGTTCAAAGATAAACAAGTAAGAGAATAGAAAACCTAAACCACTTACCAGTATCCACTCGTTGTAAACTTCAATCATAATTTTTCACTTAAATAATCATCTTTAATATACCTAACAAGTCTCTTCACTGATACACCCTCCTCAATAAAAACCATGTGTCCCTTGATCTTTGTTCCATAAACATCTGTCCACTTGAGAGAGATAATTTTATTCTTCATTGTGGAATATATCATACCTATAATAAGGCTCGCAGCGCACTTTCCTTCTACGTAATAATCAAGGAACTTTGTACAAACCCTCATGACAGCTTCGTCAATTAAGGATTGATTTAGTTCTTTGTTTCCGTTGGTCACAAAGCCATGCCTTGATATCTCATTCGCTCTTTCAAGTATGAACTTTCCTAGAGCATTTGTGATCTGACCTTGTTGCATAGACTTGATAGCTTCTTGCTCTATCTCAGCCTTATTGTACCTGATACTCTTCTTCAACTTTATCTAGTATAAGGACTATCTGTGGTAGGTAGTCTGAAAGTTCTATTGCTCTTATGCCAAGCTCGTATGCCAATCCCACAAGAGTAACTGGTCTTCCGTCACGGACAAGTTTTGATATGCAGTTGTAGAGATCAATAATGAAGTCGGCTTCTGACTCTGTAATGTCTTCATAATAATTATATAATCCCATCATTAATATTGTTCTATGTTTTTCAACGCTCTACATCTGAGTGTAACCACGTACGTGTTCTTCTCAATAGATTTGTCGTAAGTGATCTTAACTTGATCATAGTATTTTGGGCTATCGTCCTTAACGATACCCTCGCTAACGAGAGTATCTGCGAGGAACTTCGAAACAAGAATACCATTATCAATATCCATCCTGCTATTGTAGCGAATATCCATACGAAAGGTTTCGCAAGTAAACGGATCATAGTTTTTAAGGGCTTCAATACATATTTTTTTATAATCATCTTTGTATTTTTTTCTTATTGCCCAGTGCTTTCCTGCGTAAATCATGTTTAAGCTAGGTGGTTTAGGCAGGGTTAATTCTATTTCAGTATAGTCCATTGACAGTTGTGTTTAGGAACGAGGAAAAATTCATCTGTTCCTTTCCTGTAGGTGCTGTTTATATCTCTAACAATTCTGTACTCATCTTTATATATCTTACTTGAGTGACAGTATACTATCGCCTCAGTCTCTTTGCAAACGATAGCATAGTAGAAACCACTCTCACTACGAGTGTGGTACTTCTTTTTTCTACCAAGAAAAGAAACCGTATTGAAATTATAATCATCGACACTGGTAAAAGGATAACCTGTTTTAACCTCGGCTTCATATCTAAACTCCTTACCATTCTTATAAGCAAGAATGTCAACATCGTAGTCTTCAACTTCCTTGTCAACCACAGTGAATCCATTGTCCCTAAGGTGCTTGGTGATACGCTGTATGCCCCAGGCATCATTCGTATCGTACTGCTCCTTTGAGAACTCTCCTGCTTTATACTTCCTATCCATGCTTAACTCTTAGAGCTACCTTGAGTAGTATCAGGTAGCCAATTAAATCCTGAACAGTGTCTTCTGTTTCATCGTTTATTCCACGCATCTTGATTCTCATGAGCTTGTCATCTATCCTAGCGGATAAGTTTTCAACAGCATCTCCATTAGCAAATATGTTAGATGGGTTCAAAGCTGAATCTCCATACGCTTCGTTCTTCATTAGCAACAACTTAGTTACCAACTCAGACTCTTCTATAATTAAATCTCTTGTATTCATAACTCTAATATACTTACTCATCTACTAAGTCAACCTCTAATTTATATATTTTTTTAACATTCCCTTTTTGAATCAACAACCTACCACTTGATGGGTTAAAGAATATATACCCCAGCTCATCTTCAGTACCTGTGTAGTCAGAGATATCTACCTTGAACAAGGTATCGTTTATAGATAAATTGCCGTCATCCATAACCTCTACCTTTTGGGCAGAGGCTATATTAAACCTAAGGTAAGCTCTGATCAGCTCAGAGAATGCTCTCTTCCTATCACGAATTAGACTGTGAATAGGCGTACTTTTTATTTCCTTGCTTGTCGATTTCATAGTATCTGTTTCTCATTTTATCATAGTATAGTGTGACTGTACCTAGCTTACCAACAATCTTTGGCTTGGCTTTAACCACTGTGATCTCAACTTGGTTGGCCTCGTATGGAATACCATTACCATCTTCCAATCCGAATGGGCAACGCCATACGTTTATAATCATCATCCCCTTACGGCTCCATTGCATTCCACCTGCTATGTCATTCATGGTAGGCTTATCAACATAGGGTACACCACCTTTGTACTTAGCTTGTTGGTGTTTAGTGTGTACTGTTACAATGGTGTGGTAATCTCTTTCAGCTGAGTGCTTACGTACTTTGGTAAGTACCTGACCAATTGCAATGTCATCACGTACACCTGCTGATATGTCAGTCTTGATCTCAGTGAATGGATCAATCATACAGCCATCAATCTTAATGAAGTTGTCTGCCTCTATGGTCTCAACAGCAGTAAAGAAAGCTTCAACGCTGAGGTCTTGCAGACCACTGTCGATAATATAAAAGTGATCGTTGATAAAAGAGATAGCGTTCTCTGTCTCTTCGTCTGTCGCAGTCATGTGATCATTGATCAGGAAAGGTTTGCGTAAGTAAACCCATAGCAGTTCAGCGAACACCTCAGTAGGTGATCCAGTCTCAGGAGTATATACAGCCCATCTCCATCCACTGTACTCTGACAGGTTCATCATCAGTTCGAATCCGAACTGGGACTTACCTTGGTGTGCTCCTGCATAGATGTATGTAGTGCTACCTTTCTTTACAGAGTACTTATCGAACAAAGAATCAAACCCTGTCCAAGCACCCTTCTTAACTCCTTCTGTTCTTAGTGTAGATAGAGAATCTCTCACGTCCTCTGCCTTGTAAATAATGTTTCTCATTGCTCTTTGTTTTTATTTTAGATAATCTTTTTCCTTGTATGCAAAGCTCCTGCTTAACTCTTCTCTAAACAACTCCTCTGTAACATGGAAGTCGTAAACCTTCTTTCCTACAAGTTTGAGTGAGGCCATTATGTTCATGATCATCTCAGGGTTTGAGTTTATATCCTCAATACTTTTCATTCTTGTTGGGAACTCTATCGTTCTGTAGTTGTTGATGTATCCATTACCACGCTTAACCTTGTAACCAACCTTAAGCTTGACAACGTAGATCATCTGTCCTAAATCATTTTCTTTTTCATCCATAATAAACTACTTCTTTTCCTTGTAATTAAAACCATTGTATCCTAAAGCGTGTAGTCTTGTTTCAAACAAGTGTGCCTCTACTGCTTCTTTAAAGACTGCTATAACTTCATAGTTATCTGTAAGCCTATTGTTCTTACTCCTGTGTTCAATCATCCTTAACCTTACAGAGTTAGTCATTCCAACGTAGTGGTGTTCAGGAAGATAATAAACAGAGTAGTGACCATCTTTAAATCTTTTACTCTTATGGTGTCCCCTATCCTTCCTGCATTTCTTACACATCTTAACACGACCATCACCCTTTCGGTGATACTCTGTTAAAGGTTTTGTTTGTTTACAGGTAGAGCATTCTTTCATTACATTTTTATTAACCTCAACCTACGTTGGTACTTTCTGATCAGTAACGCTGAGTTGATTAGTTGTTCTTGAATACCTTCAGTCCACCCAAACCTACTGGCGTGTAGTGTTATGTTCACTTGATCTATCATCAACATATCCAAGTACTTCTGTATCTCTCTTAAGTGCTTTCTCTTTCTTATCATTTTAAAATGTCTTTAATTAATTTGATTCTCGATGGGTTCAAGTCCATCTCTTTCATCATCCACTTTAAATATGACACAGGTAATTCAGAGATCTTTTTACCTTTGTGCTTACCAATATTCATCACTCCATCAGTGATTCTAAACGCTTCTGTTGATGTCCTGTGTGTAATCTTAGTGTTGTTACTACCTGACATATGAGCGTGCATTAACTTTGTCCTTATAAAATTACCCATCTTTTCTCATTTTATAAATTAGGAATCCGTTCCAAGCTAAGACTAATACACAAGCTATGATATCCTCTATTATCATTTCCTGTATCTGTTTGTTTTCTTTCTCACCTCTCTTAGCAGAAGATACTCTCTTCTTATTATATAGCTACACATGGTTGCTATTATTATTAACACTATCATATCTCTTTGGTGTTAAAGGTTAAAAGAAGAGAGGTCAGACGTACTAACCACAAGCTCTTTAATATAATTTAGTTTATATTAACCTGCCTCTCTTCTTCTTTAGTAAGGAGGGGGGGATTCGAACCCCCCTTGCAGTATAGATAAACCATTCAATGACCAAGCGTTTATCTATCTACCACCGTTCTCCCTGTAGTAAGAGGAGGGACTCCGCAGTACCCTCCCCTTAATTATGCCCTCCTACATAATCTCTTAGAATGGTAAGTCATCACTGTCATTAACAGCTGCAGCCACTCTAGGCGCAGCGCTGCCAGTGTACTCACCTTGCAGTTGGAAGTACTTACCTCCATCACGCTTGTCCTTCATTTCAAGGTTGACCCAACCCTTCTCATTCTTAGCTTTCAAAAGGATCTCAAAGTCTTGAGGGCCGAAGGCTACCTTTACAATCTCACCGAACTTGGTGGTTACTACATTTGTTTTTCCAACGAATACTTTGTCGTTTGCCATCTTGATTTTTGTTTAGTTACTTGTTAATAATTCTTTCAAATGCTCGTACCTTTCCTCAATAGCCATGACTTTCATGGACATCTCATTGAGTTTGTTTACGCTTACTTCATTCGAAGACTCATAGCCTTCGACAAATGTTTTGACCTTGTTGTACTTGATCAAGTACTTCTTATCAGCCATACGGTTTCCATGTGATCCAATGTAAACGGATACACCCTTATGATCTATACTCAACAGCCTTGCTATCTCACGAACACCATATCCATAGTCTCCAAACACAGCACACGCTATACCTTTAGCCAGTGCTACTTCCTTCTTCTTACTGTTGGACATGATATCGACAATAGCAACACCACTAATGGTGCTTGTTGCTGATATGATCACGTTCTCTAAGCTACTATATGACATCAAAGTCTGAGCTATATGGTTTGAACTCTCCATCTATAAATAATTTTTCATAAAGGTTAATAGAATCTTCTAACTCCTTCTCTCCTCTAGCGAGGAAAGCAGATCCTGCTTCGTAAATCCCAACTTCAAAAGGGAACTCTTTCTGTACAACTAAAAAGTAAAACTTATCTACATTGAAGATAGTCTTATACAAGAATGCTTGTTGTGCATAGTTGTAGAAAGCGTTACGCTTGAACTTGTGCATTGGATCTTTAGTAGTCTTAAGATCCACAAGGTAAGTCTCTGTTCCATCCCAAGCTAGTGCATCGGCCTTGCCTTTAACCTTAACTACATTACCATTAGCGGTGTGGTATTCCATAACACCTGGAACCTCAGGCTTAAACTCTAGCCCCATGATATCTCTTACAGCATCCACCTTAGTAAGCTTGTCATACATACCTTCAACAAGGTTGAAGTCTGTCTTTGTAAGCACGATGGTATCAGGGTTGGCGGCACAGTACTCCTTGTACTCAGCTCCTCTCCTTGCGCCATTCCAATCAGTGTAATTAACCTTGTCCTCTAGGAACCTTGCGTGTAAAGCACGACCTACATCAAACGCTGTGTTGTTTGGTTGAGACCACTTGCCACTACGCCACAAGTTGAACTTAGCTGGGGACTCTTTCATTAACTTGAGAGAACTATTGGACAGGTACTCCCTGTCCGCATAGTAAATCTCATCATCGTTAAACCTTGTTAGTATATCATCCATTATTCAGACTTTAAAAAAGCTTCAATTAAATTATTATTTGACATTGACTTCCTGTCTGTAATAACACGTCTCTTCTGTTGGAAAGTATTTATAGGCTTATAACTACCAGGCTTTGCTCGATATCCTTTAGCCATTATCCAAGTAGTTCTTTACGCTGTGAAGCAGTAACTTCATACTTGTTTAATGCGGACTTAACCATGTCTGCCTTTCCATCTTCAATAGCCTTAGCCATCTTAGACATAACCTCTTTGGTTAGCTTAGGCTTAGATGCTGGAGCTGGAGCAGAGGTATTGCCATGTTGATTGGTAGCATCAGGATCTTTGGTATCATCTATCAAGAACATTCCGTTCAGGGCATACTTACGTGCGTAAGATGATGATGCTCCGAAGCACTGTGCTATATCCATTCCCTTACGGTTTGGATCTATCCCAGCTTGTGCTGTTACCATTACATTATCTACACCATCGGATACGATGACCATAGACTCGATGTAAGGAATACCTGCCACCTCTTGGACAGTATCAGACACTTGCATTGAAAGGTTGTTTGCCGCTAGTAAGGGCTTTACCGCTTCTAAGATGTCTTCAGCAGAACGGTAGTTGTAGTTACCGAACTTGTTGCGTTGTCCCTTCGGTGCTTTCAGCTCCGACTGGACTTTGATTAGTGATTTGTTTAAATTGCTCATATAAAAATTGAATTGATTACGCTTAAATTACACCATAAGAACTAAACTACTACATTTTTTTTAAGATATTTACTTTTTATTATCTCAAGTACATCATGTTTACTTTCTAATGAAAGCAATGTGTTGTTTAGCATGGAGTATATTGTGTCAGCTAGATCATGCTTAGTCTCTGTCTTGTTAGGCATGATGTCACTAAATATAACAGCCCAGTTGTTAATGGACTCTACATACAAACCTTCTCTGTAGTCAAGGGCATTATTCACGCACTTAACTGAATGGAACACAGTGGCATGGTTGATATCCATTAACCTACCTAGGTGAGATGCACTCTGATCATACTTTAGGTGGAGAATGAACAAAAGACATTGCCTTGCTGTGACGATCTCTCTTACCCTCGATTTTTCTCTCACGTTCAAGTCGTGATTCAGCCTGAAACTTTCGATAAGCTGCGCCAATGTGTTTCTTGTTAGGGTCTTCTTTTTTAACATCAAGTTCTTTGTTTATTGCTTTATAATATTTTCTTACCTTCGTCATACCCCTCTTCATGGCGTACTCCACTACCCTTGATGTAATCTCTGTCTCGTTACATAACTCCTTAAGTGTTTTATCACCCATGACAACCTCTAGCACCGCTCTTCTCTCAAGGTATGGTAGGTTAGCTTCGCAGTATTCTCTGACTAAATCCACAAGGTTGTTTAGTTCTGGGGGATTGTATTTTATTGCGTTCTGATATAAGTTATACTCGTCTTGAGAATCACCATAGGTAAGTTCACTCTCGTTTCTAATGTTAAGGTTCTTCTCGTTAACATTAAGTGAATTACTGTATGAGTTTAGTATTGCAAATCTAAACGAACTCATTACTATCCCCACCATGTGGGCTTCATTATCAAACTCTTGATCACGATTAACAAGTCTCATTACGTTAAGCACCGCCAGGTGAGATGCTCTCTCTACTACATCCTTGCTATGGAAAGATAATCCATATGCTTTAGCACAGTAGTGCAGGAATCTCCTATCTCTAGGAAACCAATTCTTTAAGTTCTCTTCAGTTATCTTCATATACTATTATTATATAGTAATACCCTTAAGGGTATTACTATTACTATTATTATAAATATTATAATTATACATCATAAATCTGTAATCTGCATCTATGAAGTCATCTAAAATTGTATCAGTAATTAACATCTTCATCCATTTTTTCGTTCATAACTTCAGCAAGTATCTTAGTCTTTAGATCTAAGGTTTCTTTTAAACCTCTGTATCTTAGACTCAAGTTACGATACTCCTCTCTCGCTTTCTCTATCGTATCTCGATAAGTAACCATGTCATTGGTTCTTGTTTTGTGGATTGCCACAAATTGCTCAAGCTGTAGGAGGACTTTGATAAACTCTTTGTCCTCCTTAGCTTTGATCAACATCTCACCCATAACATAGTGTAGTATATCAAGGTCAGCTCTGATCGTAAGATCATCGAAGATCCTCATGACTTGTTTGTACTTTCATCACTGCGTTTCTTTTATTGTGTAACGCAAGAGCGATCCTTGCTTCCTCAATAGTCTCAAAGTCTTGAGCATATCTAACGTG
>TARA_R110001632_G_scaffold34592_1_pt1 | contig 10091 bp, 11 predicted proteins | sample TARA_R110001632 | Tara Oceans TARA_R110001632 (sample SAMEA4398266) | marine metagenome | biome: Polar Biome; feature: [SRF] surface water layer (ENVO:00010504); material: water (ENVO:00002006), including particulate matter (ENVO:01000060) such as... | depth 5 m
GGCCAGAGCCGCCAAATTTAGCCTTGTCACTATCTGTATTGATAGCAGAAATAGCGTTGCCGTACAATGTTGACCAGACGGCCAACCGATTATCCTCGCCCAAAAACGGGGCGCTGTGCATTAACGCTCCGTACAAATACGCGTCGGGGAAATATTCCAGTAGCCAATTGCTTGTGTTGTCGACGCTCAACGGGACAATCTTTGAGTAGTAAACCATCTCCAGCGTGTAGGTGCTGTCTGGCGTGGGGAATACCTCGATTGAGCCGTCGGTCATGGCATAGTACCTCGGGCGGCGGGCGACATTGTCTCCGCGCTGTCTGAGGTCCATCATCTCCGCCTGACCGGCAAGCTCTAGGCGATATGTGGTGCCGCTGGTTAAGCTCAGTCGGATAGGCTCATAGAAGTCAGACGGCAGAGCGCTGTATTGCGTGGTCAAGTCAGCGGTCGACCGCTTCTCCATCCGCCAGTGTCGCACCGTGCGAGACATTTCAGCTTCGGCAGCGTCAATAAAAGTGGGGATTGTGGGGACTAAATCATCTCGGTTTAGCCAGCTCCCAATCGCGTCTTGCAGTTCAGCGTATGTTGTAAGCGGCATCGCTAAACTCCTAAAACAATAAATCTATAAATATTTGGACAAATCATAGCGTTCCGCCTCTGGTTCTGAACGCCCGATTGTCACTGTCGTTCATCCACTTCTTCAAGAGGACAGGATCGTCGGCGATCCCCTTGCGCTTCAATTCATAATACACTGAAAGGGGGATCGAGGCCACCCTGTTCATATTTTCGCCCCAGCCCTTCGCGGCGCCGTTAAACGCCCGCTTATTTGAGTTCAGGATTGCGTCGGTTTCCTGCACCGTCTCGACGACGTACTCGCCGTTTCCCTTCACGTGCCACCACTTGGTAATTCCGGTTGCCTCGTCGCGGCTAAAAAGTCTTTTCATTTTACCCTCCAAAGGTAAATGGGGCGACCGAAGCCGCCCCATCGTTTTAAGGTGCGACGATAGTCAAGTCAGCGATCAAGCCGTGAGCCGCTTCATTTTTCATCATCACGCCGGATTCTGAAATTAACATTTTTTTGTCGGCGTCACCGGTCTTGGCAAGATCAATTGCTTGGATCGGACGTAGTGTCGCGATCGAAGCATACTCAGGGTCGAGACACCAAGCGTCACGTTCGCGGCTAAACCGGTTAGGCACAACCGTCAGGCTACCAAAGTCTGACATATAAATGTCAGCCGCGCCGATGATGGTAGTAGGTCCATCAGATGGCGCTTGGAAGCGCTGAGCAGCGATACCGGTAAAGGTCGACACCACTGTCTTGTTGTAGGGACCGACCATCAATATCGATGGGTTGCCGCCGGCTGTGTATGCCTTCTGCATCACGTTCTTGAGCATAGTCTCCGTAAATGCCCGCGCGGTGCCGTCGTTGCGAGCGTCTGTACCGTCAACGGCGGTGGGGTTGGTGCCGTCGGCAGCTTTGTCGACGTTGGTTGAGATCCACGCGCCCAAGCCGGCTGTTACGCGGCCCTGTGAAGCCGAGCCGCCAGAGCGAGCTGTGTTTCCGGTGTAGATTGTCTCCAAATCGCGCTTTATTTCGCGTCCACGCTTGGCCAATTGGTATGCAACCTCGTCATTTCGGCCGGCCAAATCTTGGAAGCCGAGGTTGTCCGCAATGATCATGGAGCGCCGGCGAATTTGCGTATAATTCCCGATGCGCACTGTGGGGTTGGTGGCGTCAAATGAGGCCACGTCGTCGCCGTCGATGACTGGCGTGACGTCTACGTCTGACAGGCTGTCTGTCTGCCATTCAAAGAACGTGTTGGCCACGCTCTCTGATCCGACGTTGCTTGTGAATGGTGATTCGTCAGGGGCGATATTCGCAATTACTGCGGCAAGCGACTCCCTGATGCCTTTAGCGTCAAAAGACGTAAAGGTGTTTGCGATGATAGTCATATTTCATGCTCCTATAGCAATGCTTTAATTGCGGCTGCGGCGTCAGTGACGCTGCCGGTTTTCATTACGCGCTGTTGCGCTTCTAGTGCACTGTTCTTCGGTTTCGGTTGCGTGCCGCGCGACCCTGCCCGCAGCGTCTTGCCGCCCTTCGCTGGCTTAGGCTTAGCTTTAGCCTTATCAGCTCGAGTTGCTCCACGCGACTGTAGCATTGCCAGTCTGGCCATCTTGACGACCATTGCGCTGTTCATTTCCTCAATGTCCTGCTCCTGAAAGCCGGAAGTAAGCAAAAAGTTACGAATTTCGCCGGCTTCTTGTGCCGCCACCTTCGTGTCTCTCCATTCGGGGATCAGGTCGGGGAGTGCCTCCCTCTGCTGTTCCACAAACTGCGATTTTGCCTGTTGCAGCCGCTGTTGGTGCAACTGCTGCATTCTCGCCTGCTCTTGCGTTACAGCCTGCATCTGCGTTTGCTTCTGCTCTAACTGTTTCCGCCATTGACGCTCAGCCTTCGCGGCCAAAGAGGGGTCCGTGTCATACAGGGTGTCCCAATCTGGCTCGGCCTCTACCGATTGCTGTATCTGCTGTGCAAGTTGCGGCAGCATCTCAGCGTATTGTGCACGTTCCCGGTCCAACTCAGCAACCTGTCCAGTAAAAGCATTTCGCTCCTCGGACAGCGCCTGCGTCTTGCGGGTGTAATCTCTCTGCCTCAGAAATCCGCTTTTGAGCCCCTCGACCGTGATCTCTTCGCCATCCACGTCGATTGTAGTCGCCATGATGTCAAAATCTTGAGATTGGTCTTGGTCCCCGAACTCGTATTCATCGCCGTCAAGATCGCCGGCCTCTGCGTCAAGGGATTGCTCCTCGTCCGCGTCATCCAGCATTTCGGCCTCGTCCACGACTTCCGTGTTTTCGGCCTGTAGCGCATCAAGCTCTGGAGCATTATCCACTGGGGGTGCTAACATCGCGCTGATTGCATTTTGTGCTTGTGACAAACCAGTCCCTTGCGGGGTGTTGCTTTCCGTCATAGCTTACTCTCCTATTATGCCTCTATTTTGATTTGTTTTCAATAGAGCCATTATCCACCATTGCACGCAGCTCTTGTCGAACAAATTCGACGCCGCGCAATTTCATGTAAATGGCCTCTCGGCCATCACGGTTGCTGGCGGCAGTTCCCTTGAACTCCTTCCAGCAATGCTGCTCGATCTCGTCCATAAAACGGTTGAGATCGGTGTCCTTCATCAGGCGGGCCGCTTGGTTCCCGTCGTCGATGATCTGTTGCTTAGTCTTCACGCGCGCCCTCCTTGATCACGTCAACCTGCCCGCGCAATACTTCGCGGTTAATAGCCATCTCGGAGCGGATCTTCTCGACGTTGAGCTGCGTGCCGTATTTGGCCTCCATCTCTTCGGCGCGGACGTAGAGGTCGGCCTCGAGCTCGTCGCGCTTGCGGTCGTCCTCCATAATCATATCCTCGCGCTTCAACTGAAGCTCGGCGGCCTTCTTCTGCATGTCCGCTTGGATCTGCTGAATTTGCACTTGGATTAGCTGCTCGTTGATGTCGGGCTTGTTGTCTGGTGGCGGCGGCTGGAAGTCGGCCGGGTCGCTCCAGAACTGCGACGTGTCCTTGAAGCCCGCCAGCTCGGTCATCGACTTGAGCGTGTTGGACAGCTTGCCGATGTCGGTCAGCGGGTTCATCTGGCCCAGAGTGGCCATGGCCTCCTTCTGCATTTCGCCAATCTGGCGCAGCATCATCATCCGCTCGGTGTCGGATCCACGGCCCAACGCCACATTCACCGAGACGTCCATATTTCCGTCCCACGCTCGTGGGTCGATGGGCACGAATTTATTGCGCAGGCGGACAATGCGCGGCTGATCTTGGTGCGTGGTAATGAGCTGCAACATGATCTTGAACAAGTCTTTCATGCCAGTCTCGGCGAAGACGCGCGCGATTAGCTCGATGTGCTGCTGTGCGGCCGCCACAGTGGCGTTCACAGCGCCGGCAGTCGAACTTTGGAGCGCTGCTGCGTCTAAGCCCATTGACGCCTTGGAGATGCCGGTGCGGGCCTCCTTGACGTCGTCCATGTACGTCAGCACGGGGAATGCCGCCTGTCCGACAAATGGCATCGTCATTGGCTGCACCTGACCGGGCGAACGCTGGCGAATAATGGCGCCATTTTCGGTCGACATGACGTCTTCTAAATTGACCATCCCCTCGACGATCGCGACGCGCGGATTGATGCTCTGGCTCAGGCTGTCCAGTGTGCTGCGCATGACGTTGGACTTAATCCGCTGGATGTCCATGACGGCGTCGGCGAGGCTGGACCCGAAAAAGTCGTGCGCCTCCATTTCGGGGCAGAACGACGCGAACGGGGCCATGCTGCACGCCTCGTTGCGCAAAATCTTGTTGGCGTCGCCGGCGGTGCAGATCTTGCGCAGCTCCGCAATGCCGTCGCCGTCGTAGTCGACGCGGATGTAGTTTTCGACGTATAGCACCTTGCGCATCGCCTTGTCCTGCCGGGCGTTTGTGTCGTTAGTTAAAGCTCGGTTGCGAGTGTAGCGCTCGACGTTCAGGTTCATGTCGTCGTAGGAGGAAGCCATATTTTCGACGTCTTTTTCGTCGTAGCCCATGGACACCAGCTCGGACACCGTGATGACGCGGCGGTGCGCGACATATGACGCGTCCGAAATTGACTTGGCGGCGCGCGAAATCAGGAACTCCTCCGGCGGCACGGCCTCCACTTGGATGCGTCCATCTGGGCGCACATATTCCACGGTGACGTCGTGCACCATGGGCGGCATAATAAATTGACCGGTCTGCGGGTCGATCTGCGGCTCGCCGACAGTCTCGGAGTTCTGCACCGTAATTTCAGCGTCTGGATCTGCCGCGAGTGCCGACAGGGCGGCGTCGTCGAGGCCAGTCAAGTTAAACGTCTCGACTTCGGTCTTGTCCTCCCAAAAACACTTGACGATGCCCACCTTGCGGATCAACGCGTCCTTGAATGCGCTATACATGACCAGAAAGCCGTTGTTGTCTCGGTTTAGCACAAAGTTGGCGTAGTCGGTCGCCTGCTCCGCGTTCTCGACGTCCTCGGGGCCAGTCGGGATGTAGGACACGCTCTCGTCGGAGCCGTGAAACACGCGCATCAGCGACGGCATGATAGCATTTACGGTATCGCGCACGTCCATGCTGACGACTTGGCTGCGCCCGTCCTCCTCGTTGCCGAACGGCTCGCCGCGATAGTATTGCGTGGCCAGCGCCCGGTCGGGGCTGATGTAGTTGTCAATGTAGTCGACGGCGTCGTCGATCTCGCGGCCGACTATGCCCTGAAGTACGGTCTCGTCCATCACGTCCGGGTTCAGTTCTGCCTCGAGCTCGGAGGCCATATTGTTCATGTCATAGTCCATCGTGTGGCCCTTCTTGCAACGCGGTTGCGGTTGTGTTAACAATCTCTCCTGTATTATGCACTAAAATGGAGGGTGTGCACATGGAAAGCGAATTAGAAGCCATACGCCGTAGCGTTGAAGCTGTCGTGATGATGCTCTGGACAAGCCAAGAAGATTTGCCGGACGAGATCGTCGGAATGATTGACGAAGTGGTGAATGAGGTCAGGGACATCATCACTTAGCCATATACGATTTCAAAAGGCTCATAACATAATCGTCAGCGCCAGCTCGGCCCTGTGATTGCAAAATGTCTCTGTACAAGCTGGCTTCGTCGACCCACTGGCCGTCGATACGCTGATTTATGTTTGGATTGCCCATATACGATTTGACGTCTTTTGGTTTTGCCTTGAGGTCTAGTATGCCCTTTTCTCTGGCAAACGAGGCGGCTTTTGGCAGTGCGCTGTCGCGCGCGCCAATAATCCACGGAAGATCGAAGCCAAGTGTTGAACTTGTCGTTTCGGGCTCCATTGCTAGTTCTGCGTTATATGATGGGTGAAGGTCTGTTCTTTCAGATACAGCGCCGCGCTTTGGAGTTCCAAACCGATAGCCGATACTTGCAGTGTCTGACAGCATAAGCTCTGGCTCTGTAATAGCGAAACGAGCGGGGCCTACTTCCGGCACGCCGAGCTTTTGCATTTGACTGCTGTCAAAGAATTTTATCAAAGAAGCGCGGACGCCGCCTTTTTGGCTAGACAGCCATTCTGGAAACGCTGGAGAGCTAAAACTAGGCCGATCTTTTATCTTTGGAAATTTTTTGGCAATTGCATCATCAATTTTTCCGACGTTACGGGTCCAGCGAGCCGAATTTGCTCCGGTGGCAATCATGCCTCCATATACGTCAGACATATGTTTGGAAAAGTCTCCAGACCTTTCGCCCATGGGCATATAGGCAGCAATGTAATCTTCGTTGCGTTTATTAGCCTCAATCCATGCGTTTGACTTTGCCTTCATTGGGTTTGCCTCTGATGCCCAAACGCCTCGGTCAACTTGGTCCATATACCTTGGGCCGCCGTATGTTTTCTGGCCGCCGTTTCTCAATAAATAATCGTTAACCTCTTGTACGAGGTCTTGGTTTGTTGTGCGATCTCCGGTGGCAAAATACATATTTTTCCCGAGTAACTCGGACGGGTCTATCATAACGCTATCGAGTAAATTACCTTGCCGCTGTCCACTTGCGGTCCACAGCGCCGGTGGCGTTGCGTGCTTGATGCCAGAAAATGGCGTGTAGAGTGCCGGGTCTTTACCTTTGCCACCGCGCGCCGCGTCAAAAAAGTCTGAGCCTTTGACCTCAAACCTATCCCCGGCTGCCGCTGCTCCGACTGATTTTCCCTCGCCGCCGCGTTGGAATGCCTCAAGTAGACCTTGGCCGTCGCCTTGAACAATCGACTTACCGCCATAGGTAAGGTCGGCAGCAAGGCCGTCGTAGTCGACATTTCCGGCAGCTTTTGCGCCTGCTTTCAATGCCTTAGTCCCAGGAACTGCCATTGCCATTGTGGAGGCAAGATCAGCGTATCGCGCGTCGTTGGCCGACGTAATGTCAGCGGCAGTGGCCGTGGCCATTGTAACGCCTTCCGGCAGGTAGTCGGCGGCCGTGTCGGTGAGCGCGCGGCCGACAGTACCAGTGGCCTCCTCGTAAACACCCTTGGCGGTGCCGACTGGGTCAGTGATTAAGCTGCGGATCCCGCCTACCATGCTATCGCCGACCGCCTGATTGACGGCGCCCGGATCTTGCTGGATTGCGCGGAGCAAGTCGTATCCGCCCTGACCGACGACCTTGCCCATGCCCATTAAGTCATCTAGTGGGCCGCGCAGGCCCGGCGGTACATATTGCCTGTAATCCATTAGTCGAGTAGCCCCCGTGGACGCGACGGCGGACGTGGCGCCACTGTGATGCCGTAGTTGTCGCCGGTGCTCTGGTTGTAATACTGGCGGACGTTGTTGATGTATTCCTGCGTCTGATCCGGCAGGTTCTCGTATTTCCGGTCCGCGTCAAGCATCCTTTTGGGGCCGGCGTTGTACGCGCCCACTGCCTGATCGACGTTGCCGTCGAAACGCTCGAGCATGGCCACCATGTAGTTCTCAGCCCACGCGCGGTTCACCTCGGGGATGTCTAGCAAGTCTCTCGCGGCCTGATCTGTGCGGTCAAATTTCTTTCCGGGGAATACGCTCTCGGCAATTTCAAACACACTTTTTGCGCCATATCCCGGCTTGATTGCGCTGCTCGGCTTAGCTTGCATTTGCCCTCGGGCGCCGCTGTCTGGGTTTACCAGTGGGAGTTGCTTCGTGGGAGCTGTCGGGTCGTCGCGGTTGTAGCTGCTCTCCTGACGCTGGATCGCGTCGAGCAAGGACTTGAAGTCGAAGTCATAGTTTGGCATTAATTTTTTCTCCGCTTTGCGACTTCGTACATGCGCCGCATAAATCCGGGGTCCATGCCCTTGGCAAATTCCTGAAATGCTTCCCCCTGCCCGTCTGTAGCCAGCCACTCTTGGAACTCGGCGTCGTCAACAGAAACTACGCCGTCAGCGGTGGCGAAACCGGCGGCGGGGGCGTCTATGGCCATGCCATCCATTCTGCGCGCAAACGGCGCGTCTACGCCCAGTATCGGCATTGCCGGCATTGCGCCAGCCACGCCAAACATATTGTCGTCCGTCGTGGGCGGCTCGATAAACGTGCCACTTGCGTCGTATGGGCTAAATTGCATATTCGGACGGGGGCCGGCGTCTGTCATCATATTTGGGCCGGCGGACATCTGGTTACTCATAGCCGTAAGCGGCGACGACGTTATCGATGGGGCAGTGTAGCCAGACTGTGCAGCGCCCTGCGGCGCTCCGCGCCTCTGTGGTCGCACCTGACGCTGGGCGTTGGACATCAGCGGCTGCTCGGGGAGATTGTTGCCGGATCCATTTAAAAAGCGAGCCAGCAGGCCCATCATTCCGGGGATCTTGCCCATCGAGTGGCCGAATGTTCCGGGCGTGGGGGCGTTGGACGGGCGGGAGCCCTGCCGAAAGTCGCTGACGTTGGGGCCAATGGGGCTCGAGTAGTTGGGGGCGTCGGCATACCGGCCGGCGTGAGTGCGATACGGATTGCCGGACTGGTCGCGCGCCTGCTGGCCGTATCTGGGGTTGCTCTTTGACGTTACCGTGGCGAATGGGCCGGAGCCCTTGCCGAGATACTCGCGGTACTGGTCGGCGCGATTGTCGCCCTGCGTGCGGCGCAGAGTTTTCTCGGTTCGGTCGTAGTAGTCGCGATCTTTTTCCTTAAAGCCGAGACCCATCTTCAAGTCGTCCAGAATACCCATGCCGTGCCCTCGCCGCTATTTTATCCCAAGTTTACACCAAAAACGCATAAATGTAACCCCGCGCAACCGGGGGAAGCCCAGCGCGCGGGGGAGCCCCGAAGCTCAGCGGCCGGGTGGGAGGGTAGCCGCTAACGTGAACAGGATAACAAAAAAGTTTACCGGGGGCCAGTTTTTTACGTTATAGGGGGTTGTAGTCTGTGATGTTAACATATAGTTAACTGGTATAGAGAGACACCAACAAAGGAACACGGACATGGCATACGACAACAATCACGAGCACGCGCACCGCTATTACGGCGCAGTTGCCGGACGCATTCGCGCAAACGCGGCAACATCACGTCGCCGCCTGTGGATCGAGCGTAACGATGACGCGCAGGAAATCATCGACTTCCTTGCCGGCAATTACGGTGACGGCTTCCTCGGCGCAATGAACGCCAGCCTCGACGAGTGGGGCGGCCTAACCGACAACCAAGCAGGCGCAGTGCGCAAGATCATGGCGAAAAACGCCGAGCGCTCTGCCGTGTGGGCTGCCGAAGATGCAAACAGCGCACACGTCGGCACCGTGGGCGACCGTCAGGCGTTCGAGCTGACCGTAAAACACGTCGTTGTCTTGGACGGAATGTATGGCACGTCATTCATTAACATCTGCCACGACGCCGACAAAAACGTCGTCGTGTACAAGGGTAGCCAATGTTGGGGCGCCAAAGGCGGCACCGTAACTTGCATGGCCAAAATTAAGGAGCACGGCGACCGCGACGGCGTCAAGCAAACAATCATCCAGCGGCCGACTAAGACCAAGGTCGACGCCGAAGACTATTAAACCAACCCGGGGGCTGCGGCCCCCAACAACGCTCGGGAGGGCAAACTATGAAACTATACACACAAAACGGCCGCTGGGTCGGCACGCAGGCGGAAGCCAAACGCGAATTTGGCGAAGTCACGCTGGTCGATGTTCCGACGGACAAGTTGGCGCTGCTCGACTGGCTCAACGAGCACAACGTCGGAGAGCACCCAGACACCCACCGCGCGCCGTCTCCCGTCGTGGCCTCGTATGGCCTAGACGACGGCGACCGCTTCGCCAAAGATGACGGAGGCCACACCGTGGTCGTCGCAAAGGTGGGCGGGCCAAAGACGGGGCTGACGCCGTTTGAACTGGCCAAGCAGCTCACGCTCAACGAGATGCAGACTATCGTCTACCGCTACCTGATGGAAGTGGACGACCGGCTCAACTTGCCAAAACGCTAAACTCAACGGGGGCTGCGGCCCCCACACACAACCGGGAGAATTAACATGAACCACGACACGCCTGAGACATGGAAAGACAGGAAACGCAGCGAGCTAATCCGCGAGCAGATGGAGATGGCCTACGAGATTGCGAGGATCTCGGTCGAGATTAAAAAACTC
>TARA_R110001632_G_scaffold19898_16_pt1 | contig 10088 bp, 8 predicted proteins | sample TARA_R110001632 | Tara Oceans TARA_R110001632 (sample SAMEA4398266) | marine metagenome | biome: Polar Biome; feature: [SRF] surface water layer (ENVO:00010504); material: water (ENVO:00002006), including particulate matter (ENVO:01000060) such as... | depth 5 m
ACAACTATCTAGTTTTTGTAACTGAAGATAATAAAACAATAGTAGAAGAGCGAATAGGGAAAGGAATTTGGCAAGGACTTTATCAATTTCCATTAATTGAGACGCTTTCTGTAGTTGATTTAGATATGTTGGCTTCTTCGGAAGAGTTTGAAGCACTTGTTCCAGATAACGCGACTATTCAATTGTTTAATGAAAGTCCTATTGTCCATAAACTATCACATCAGCATTTATTTACTAAGTTTTGGATTATAAAAACTCAAGGTAACTCAAAAACGACAACAGATTGGAATGAAATCGAATCATTTCCTGTTCCTGTTTTAATTGCTAATTTTTTGAAGGATTTCAACCCAAAATTGAATTGAAATTTTTAGTACATTTGATATGGTAATCAACAAAGTGTTATGTCTGGAACAATCAATAAAGTTATTTTAATAGGTCATTTAGGTGATGAGGTGAAAATGAATTATTTTGAAGGAGGTAATTCAATCGGTCGTTTTCCTATCGCTACCAATGAAAGTTATACCAGTAAACAATCTGGAGAAAGAGTAACAAATACAGAATGGCACAATATTATTGTAAGAAATAAGCTTGCAGAAATTTGCGAAAAATATTTATCTAAAGGCGATAAAGTATATTGTGAAGGTCGTATTAAAACACGTCAGTGGGAACAAGATGGACAAAAACGCTATATGACAGAAATTCATGTCGCAAATATGACATTCTTGTCTACTAAAAAAGAAACTGGAAGTCCAGCTACATCAAATACCGGAAATCAACCAACAGCAATACAACAGTCACCAGCTGAAGTTGCAGACGATGATTTACCATTTTAAGTCTAACTAAACTCTAACATTTGGATCCTGATCCCGAACTTTTTTTAAATTATTTAGCCGTCATAGACAGTATGTCTATTGTCGCCATTTTATTTCTTTTCTTGTTACTGATCTGTTCCGCGTTAATATCTGGAACCGAAGTTGCTTTTTTTTCTTTATCACCAACAGATATTCTTAAAATATCAGAAGAATCAAAACAAGACAATCCTATTGTGAAACTGTTGCAAAAGCCAAGAAAACTATTAGCAACAATACTTATTACAAATAACTTCATCAATATTTTAATTGTACTAATTTTTGCTTCTTTAGGTGAAATGTTTTTACAAGATCAAAACTTATCATTAGAAATACTAGGTTTTTTTATCCCAACAAGCATCATTAAATTTTCTATCGAAGTAATTTCAGTCACCTTTCTTATTCTTCTTTTTGGAGAGGTTTTGCCTAAAGTATATGCATCAAGAAGAGCGTTGCAGTTTTGTAACTACATGAGTAAACCGATTCAGTTTTTAAATGTGATTTTAACTCCGTTAAGTTATCCGTTAATCAACCTAACAAAAATTATTGAAAAAAGACTGGGAAGTAAGAATTCTAACTTTTCTGTAGAAATATTATCACAAGCACTCGAGTTAACTTCCCAAGGAGCAACTACAAAAGACGAACAAAAGATTTTAGAAGGTATTGTTAGTTTTGGAAACACAGAGACGGTTCAAATAATGAAACCAAGAATCGATATTTTTGCATTATCTGAAACAGAAACTTACCAAGAAGTGTTATCTAAAATTTTAAAACATGGCTATTCTCGAAACCCTGTTTACAAAGATTCAATAGATAATATCATTGGAGTTTTATATTCAAAAGATTTATTAGGTCATTTAAACAAAGATGAATTTAAATGGCAAAAGATATTACGTGAGCCCTTTTTTGTTCCTGAGAATAAAAAACTTGATGACCTTTTAGGGGAGTTTAGAGAGCGGAAAAACCACCTTGCCATAGTTGTAGACGAATACGGAGGAACAAGCGGCTTAGTTACTCTAGAAGACGTTATAGAAGAGATTGTAGGTGATATTAATGATGAGTTTGATAATGATGATCTTTCGTATTCTAAAATTGATGCGAACAACTATATTTTTGATGGTAAGATTACTATTAAAGATTTCTGCAAGATCTTAGAAGACAATGACGAAGAAAGATTTGAAGAACTTAAAGGAGAATCTGAAACAATTGCAGGTTTTATTTTAGAGCTTTCAGGTAAATTCCCAAAATTAGGGGATAAAATAAAGTTTGATAACTATACGTTTGTCATTGAGGCGTTAGATAGAAAGCGTATAAAACAATTGAAAGTTACAAGACAAGTAAATGCGTAAACTCTACTTTATTTTCATTATCATTTTAGTTGCTTCTTGTAAAGAAGAAACCTTACCTAAACCAAAAGCTTTTTTGAATTTAGAGTATGACAAAACAGTCTATAAAGAGATCTCTTTAAAAAGGCCTTATGTTTTTGAAGTCTCTAAAAATGTTGAGATAAAAGACGAACCTAATAACTGGTTAAAGATTGAATACCCAGCATTAAACGCTTCCTTAGATATTACGTACAGACAAATTGATAATAACTTAAGAGAATTATTAGTAGAGTCAGAAAAACTGGTTTTTAAACATACCCAAAAAGCAGAGCAAATAACTTCAAATGACTATACAAATGATCAAAGAAAAGTTTTTGGAACCCTGTATGAAATTACCGGCAATGCGGCTTCGCAAATTCAATTTCATATCACTGATAGCACACATAACTTTATAAAAGGAGCGCTGTATTTTAGAACCAGACCTAATTATGATTCTGTGTTACCGGCAGTATATCACATTAAAAAAGACATTCTGCATCTAATGGAAACACTAAAATGGAAGGATAAATAATCAGGTGTTTTTACCTATTTCAATTTTTTAGATTGGTTGTAATTTGGTGATTGATAATATCAACCTTAAAACCAATCAATATCATGAAAAATTATGTATCAAAATTAGCACTCCTATTTTTTGGATTGTCTTTAATGTATTCTTGTGAACCAGGAATCGTCATTGAAAACAATACACCATCAGAGATTGCTTATGAACTTCACTTAGAAGAATTACCTAATAAAAATGCCCCTGCATTACAATCCTTTGTACACGGAATTTCTGGAGAAGAATGGTTGTTGTTTGCTGGTAGAACGAATCAATCAAATGATAATGGAGGTTTGCACGATATGAATGGAGATTATACGGATACTTCATTTCCACCAGTATCATATAATGATAGCATTTTTGTTTATAATTTAAAAAGAGACGCAAGAGTAGGGATTTCTATGAGTCAGTTAAAAGGGATATTAACAAGGCACTTTCCAAAAAATGCTGTTGCATTAAATGGATTTGAAGCTGTATTCAGAAATTCAAACCCTCTAGTAAAACAAGACGGAGACTTCTTGTATGTTGTAGGAGGTTTTGGGCCTATTGATTTTAAAGCAAAAGGTTCAGCTGCTCAAAATTATATGACATACAATCATGTTGCAAGAATTCATGTGCCCTCTCTAGTCGCTATTGTGAATGGAAATTATGATAGTGCCAGTAAAGAGCTATTATTCTCATTTGGAAGAGATACAACCAATACTTTGGTTAGCACTGGAGGAGAATTAGAAAAAGCAGGAGGGAGTTTATATGTTGTAATGGGGCATTGTTTTGGTAATAATTGCACACCTTTTCAAAAATATGTTGATGCAGCGTATCCATTTTCTGTATCTGTTGATACATCAGGAACTATAAAAAACATTCATAAGTTAAACATATCAATAAGCAATGCTATATCAGATGTAAGTAACCCGAAAGGAGCTGGAGCAGATAATATGTCGGCTTTTAGAAGAAGAGATGGGCCGATAACTCCAGCAATTTATAAAAGTCCTGTTAATGATACTATTCAAGAAGGAATTGCAATTTATTCAGGAGTATTTAAGGCTGGGAATGACAACAATTTACAAGCTTGGAATGATGCAATATATATCCATCCAGCTTTTGCGAATAAAGAAAATACAGTATATACATATGATAGAGCATATAATCAGAAAGATTTTAATGTATATGCAGCTCCAAATTTTGTGATGTATGATGCTGATAAAGAAATAACACACACATTTTTATTAGGAGGAATTGGCGATGGACAATCAGCTGCAAATGGAAAACTATCTGGATTTACAAATACAGGAATGCATATTGAAACGAAAATAGTGACTGATTTTAAAACAAATACAGTGATTACAAGTACGAATAAATTAATAAGTCAGAATATATATCTTAATAACGAAAAAAATGATAAACCTTTTTATGGAGCAGAAGCTATTTTATTTCCAAACGAAAGTTTAATTACGATTATAGTTCCTGCACAGGGTGGTAAAAATGGTACTCCAGCAAGAACTACAGAAATTTTGGACATGTCTAAATTTGATGGAAGCGAAATTCATATAGGTCATGTTTTTGGAGGTATTGAAGCATTTGAATCAAACCCAGCAACTTATGGTCCTGGTAAATCTAGAGCTTCAAAAAAGATTTTTAAAGTTGTATTAAAGAAGAAATAGTTTAATATTTCCTTTGGCAGAGAATGAGTTTTTTAACTCGACTCTGCCATTTTTTTACTCTATAGCAACCTTTCTACTCTGTTGCCATAAATAAAATTGCACTCCAAACAATAAAGCGCCAGAAAGTAAATGAATTGCTTGTGTTCCTAGAGGGAAGTCTGCGTAAAACATCAAAATACCTGTAATGGTTTCTAAGAATAGCAGAATTAGAACCCAGTTAATTAATTTGTATCCTAAATTATGCACTTGATTTAGATAAAACATTCCAACATTTACCAAGACTATCGCAATAGTAAATGAACGATGAAAGTAAAATTTAAAGCTAGGATTCATCAAACTATATTCTTTGTTTTCAAACCCAAATAATTTTACTTGTTCATCTATAAATTGACGAACTTGTGTACCCATTGCTATTTGAATTAAAGAAAAAATTACAGAAATAATTAAAAGCTTATTGAATAAAGAATGATAGGTATAGACTGTTCTTTTTTCTTTAAGAATAAAAAGAAGTCGTAAAATTAGCCCTATAATAAACAAACCAATGACCATATGAATGGTAATCATAGTAGGTTTTAAATTAGTATCAACTACCATTTTTCCTAAAACGGCTTCCACAAGCATTAAGAAAAAAGCAGTAAACGAAATAATAGGAATCCACTTGTTTTCCTTTCTAAACTTGAGTGAACCAATCAATAAAAACAGAAAAATAAAACCAGAAACTACCGTTACTAAGCGATTAATATATTCTACCCAAGTATGAAATTTATTAAATTTCGCATAATCGTGTTTGGTGTATTCTTCCCAATTATTTTTATCAAAATTTGAAGCTGTTATTACCTGTTCTTCAGCAACAAAAAGAACTTCATCTTTAATGATGATCATTCCTTCTTCGTAAGTTGTATCTGGCTGCCAAGTTATTTGTTCTTCAGAAGTAGGCGGAATATAATATCCAAAACATTTTGGCCAATCTGGACACCCCATTCCAGAACCTGTCATTCTTACAATTGACCCGGCTAAAAAGATTAAATAAAGACTCGCTAACGTGATTTTAACGATAGTTGGAAATCGCTTTTTCATCTGAATGAATATTTGTGCAAAGATAAATCAAAACAACTAAAAAAGGCTTCTGAATTCAGAAGCCTTTTCTTTATAACGAGTTTAAACAAGTCTAATTTTTTCTAGCGATAGTAGCAGTATATAAATTTCCACCAGCAATTCCATTAATAAAAGAAGTTAAATCTTCAGTTGAGATTTTATTGGCATCAAATTGAATGGTTGCAATACTATCTGTGAAAACTACGGTAGCCTTTGCAACACCTTCTTTTTTAGAAAGCTTAGATTGAATTGTTTTAGCACATCCAATTTCGCATGTCATTCCAGAAATATTTAAAGAAACAGTTTCCATTTTTGCTATCGCTGCAACGGTTGTTTTTACTCCTTTAGTTTCTGCCTTTTCAGCACCTTTCTTACAAGAGGCAAGTGATAAAGAAATAATAGTAAGTGCTAGAAATATTGATCTGATTTTCATGATTACTTTTTATGATAGTTTAATTGTACAAATTTATATAATTAATGATTTATATCTTAAGAAATATTGGACTTTTGTGTAGAATTTAACGACTACTCAAATGAACACCCAACAAAGAAAATGGTTATACCTTGTAATACTTGCTATTGTCTGGGGAAGTTCTTTTATCCTCATTAAAAAATCTTTAATAGGTTTAACACCAATTCAATTGGGAGCTTTAAGAACTTTTATTGCAGGATTGTTTATCCTATCTATAGGTTTTAATAGTCTTAAGAAAATTAAAAAACAACAGTGGAAATGGATTGCTATTAGTTCCATGTTAGGAACCCTATTCCCAGCCTTTTTTTTCGCATATGCTCTCATGGGAATTGACAGTTCTGTTGCGTCTATATTGAATTCGATGACATCATTAAATGCCTTAATTGTTGGAACACTATTTTTCGGAGTTGTTTTTAAGAGAGTACAATTAGGCGGAGTGATTATTGGACTTGTAGGAACTATATTATTAATATTAGAGAGTTCTTCTTTAAATCCAACTCAAAATTATTGGTTTGCCATATTTGTAATTGCCTCTTCATTAGGGTACGCTTTTAATGTAAATATTATTAAAAAGCATTTATCAAATATTAGCGCAATGAGTATTACGGCAGGACACTTTGTGCTTTTGATTGTTCCTGTGTTTTTAGTTTTATTTTTCACAGGATTTTTTACAACAATAGAGTTTACAGATGAAACCAGTTCTTCACTTTTCTATCTTGTTATTTTATCTGTAGTTGGTACAGGGTTGGCAAAAATTATGTTTAATAAGTTGATTCAAATCTCTTCACCAGTTTTTTCTACATCAGTAGCTTATTTAATTCCTATTGTGGCTATTATTTGGGGTTTTGTTGATGGAGAAAAAGTAAGTTATCTTCAGTTGATTGCAGGGGCTATTATTTTACTGGGTATATACATTGTAAATAAAGTAAAATAAAAAACCACCTCAATTGAGGTGGTTTATATAAAATCTAAATAAAAAGTCTCTTTTTATTCAAAGTCTTTATCAGTAACTCCTTCGTTAATTTTTACTTCTTTTAACGTATATGATATTTTTTGTGGACCTAAACTTCCACTCTTTTTGGTAGCGAATTTTATCCCATTGAAATCTTTATAATCACTAAAAGTTACTTCTTGGTTTTGAGTTCTTTGTCCCATTGAAATTGTTTGAGATTCCTTAACTTTTAATCCAGTTTTCACATCAAAAAAGAATAAAGAGCTTACGATTTTACCTTTAGTTGCAATTACATAAACTTCCTTGTTGTCAAGCATTTCAATCCCTGTTAAGGTAGTATTCGCATCTGCTAATAAACCAATTTCCGGAAAAGTTCCTAAGGTGGTAGTCATTTCATTCGCCATATTTGGAGGTAATATTTGACCATTCATGCTAACGCCTTCTTTAGACATAATTACTTTCATCATGGCATTTCCTGACATAGAAACAACATTAGCAAATTTAGTTGTATTTCTTTTTTCCGTACTTTCAAGAACTTGTCCCATAGCACTTGCTTCGTAAGTTATAAGTGTACTTAGTAAACCCTTAATTTTTTCTGCACCACCGATGGCATTAAAATAATTGTTGATTACATTTTGCTTTGTAAAACCTAGAGGAAGCGCTTTTTTTAATTCTGGTTTTTCTGTTGGATTACCGAATTTATCAAAATAGTTGATTTTATACTCAGAGTTTTTCTCTAAATTCTCTAGTACATCAATCCCTTTTCCAGTAACAACAATTCTTGCTTTATCACCTTTAAAATATTTGATCGCTGCATTTTGCACATCATCTATAGTTACAGAATTTATTTTCTCTAAGTACGTTTCGTAGTAATCATCTGGTAAATTATAGATTTCTCTATTTAATGCAAAACTAGCAGCTGTTGCTGGCTTCTGAACACCCATAACAAAACTTCCGGAATACAATGCTTTCGCATTTTTTAAATCTTGCTCAGAAACTTTTTTATATCTAATCGTATTGATTTCTTTCATCAGTTCAACAACAGAACTATCTGTAACCATGTTTCTTACACTAGCAGAAGCTCTAAAGGTACCAACATATCTACTTTGACTTACGCTAGAACCAGAACTGTATGTATATCCTTTGTCTTCACGCAAGTTGTTAAACAATCTCCCTGATGCACCACCGCCAAGAATTTGATTTGCTAATAAAGCGGCATAATAATCTTTGTCTCCTAAAGTAAGATCGATTGTATTGATAACAGTTATCTCAGATTGTACAGCATTTGGCATGTTTATAAAATCAATCTCTGTAGTTTCTACATTAGCTACTTCTGGAATTTTAGAAGATGGAATGTTTCCAGTTCCCCAATCATTGAAAAGTTTCTTTACCATTTTCTTAATTTTCTTTGGATTAATGTCTCCAATGATAATTAAGTAAGCATTGTTAGGTTTGTAGTAAGAGTTATACCTGTTTTGTACATCTTCTAGCGTGATTTTTTTAATACTCTCTTTAGTAATAAACTCTCCATAAGGATGGTTTTTACCATAGGTTAAAACACGTTCTACTCTTCTTGCAGCAGTAGTTACATTTTTTTCATTTTGTTTTATTCCATCTAAAGTAACTTTCGCTTGTTTGTCAAATTCTTCTTGAGTAAACTGCGAGTTTTTTACTCCATCAGCCATCAATTCTAAAATCTCTGGAAAATATCTTTTTAAAGAAGCTCCAAAAGCACCTCTACTAGAAAAACCTAAGTTGGCACCTAAATAGTCTACTCTTTCGTTAAAATCATCTTTAGAAATATTAGTAGTTCCTCTACCTAATAAACTTCCCATCATAGAAGAAACTCCTACTTTATCTCCTTCAAAAGAAGGCGAATTGTCTATTGTTAAATTTACAGATGCTCTGGGTAGTTTATGGTTTTCTACCATAATTACTGTCAATCCGTTTTTTAATGTAAATTTCTTTGCCTTCCCAAGTTTAACTTTAGGAGCTGGCCCTGCTTCGGGCATTTTACTTCTGTCAATTTGTGCGCTTACAGCAAAAGACATTGCTAAAATGGCTACGAACGATAAAATTTTTGTTTTCATAATTGTCTATGTCTTTTATTATTTTTTTTCTGGTAAGTAATTTAAAATCAATCGTTGATTAGGATTCAAATACTTCTTTGCAACGTCTCTAATTTCTTCTCTTGTGATAGATCTATAGATATCAATTTCAGTGTTAATTAGATTTGTATTTCCAAATAAAACATGATACTTAGCCAAAGAACCTGCAATTCCTTCTACACTAGAATTTGAACTTACATATCTATTTTCGAATTGGTTTTGAATTTTTTGATATGCTTTTTCAGAAATTAACTCCGTTTGAACTTTCACAATCTCTTCATCAATTTCCTTAATTAGGTCTGTTAACTTAATTTCTCCTTGAGGTAATCCATATAATATATAGGTACCATAATCTTCCTGACTTAAATTAATTGCACCAGCCTCTAAAGCCATTTTCTTTGTATCAACTAATTTTTTGTATAAAATAGAACTTCTACCACCACTTAAATACGTAGAAAGCATGTCTAAAATTCGTGAATCTCTTGTCTTCATTGAAGGAGTTCTATAAGCAGCCATGATTGCAGGTATTTGAATATTTGCATCGTAACCTGTAGCTGAAAAAGTTTCTGTAATTGGATCTTCTTTAGGAAAATTTCTCTCAATGTCTTTTCCTCTTGGAATAGGCCCAAAATAGTCTTCAACCATCTTCTTTACATCACTTTTGTTAATATCACCTGCAATAACAAGAGTCGCATTATTAGGAACATAGAATTTTTTATTGAAAGCTAAAAATTCTTCTAAAGTAGCAGCATCTAAATGCGCCATTTTACCAATAGTTGTTCCTTTGTAAGGGTGTTTTTTAAACATGTTTACTTTCACATATTCTAAGAATTTAGAATACGGTTGATTATCTACACGCAATCTTTTTTCCTCTTTTACTACCTCGTTTTGAGTATCAACACCATCTTGTTCAATAATAGGGTGTAATAAACGTTCAGATTCTAACCATAAACCTAATTCAACTTTGTTAGAAGGAAAGATCTCGTAATAATACGTTCTATCGTCATCGGTAGTTGCATTATTTACGCC
>TARA_R110001632_G_scaffold2297_12_pt1 | contig 10083 bp, 4 predicted proteins | sample TARA_R110001632 | Tara Oceans TARA_R110001632 (sample SAMEA4398266) | marine metagenome | biome: Polar Biome; feature: [SRF] surface water layer (ENVO:00010504); material: water (ENVO:00002006), including particulate matter (ENVO:01000060) such as... | depth 5 m
TCCCTTTTTCTCTTCCATAACGAATCACTTCTTTTAAGTTGTAATCTGGATAGGTCGTTACAAAATCGAATACGCCTTCTCTTTCTTCAAAACCAACCCAACGTTCCCAACCTGTATTCCAACCTTCTACCAAAACTCCTTTCATTCCGTTTCTAGCAGAGAAATCAATGAAGTTTTTCACGTTCTCTGTTGTGGCTCCATGACGTCCGTGGGCTTTTCCTGTATCTTTCCATTTTCCATCAACTAGTTCCATTCCGTAATCCCAAGAAGATTTTCCCAAATGCATTTCCCACCAAACTCCTGTATATTTCATCGGTGTAAACCAAGATATATTTCCAAGCTTATTGGGTTCGTTCAGATTGACAATTAAATTAGATTCTATCAATGCTGGTGCATTGTCTGTAATGTGAATACTTCGCCATGGTGTATGAAACGGAGTTGTTTTTTTTACTTTATAATCGTTATTTCTAGAACCTACCAAATAACTTTTCAATTGTAGATTTTCAGTGTCAACTTTTAATGTCATCCCAGAATAATCTACCAAAGCGGCTTCATGAAAACTTAAATGAATTCCATCTTTCCCAACCATGGTTACAGGCGTACTTACTGCATTTTCAGGAATATAACTTTGTGCTAAATTGGTTTTGGGAATGTATGATTTTGCATCAATCTCAGAAATTTTTGTTGTGCTATATAAATGTTCATAAATGTCCCAATCTCCAGGAATCCAAAAGGTTTTATAATTTTCTGTTAGATTGAATTCGGTATTCTCTTCAGTAATGAATACTTCCTTTAAATTTTCTTGTTCTGGAAATTCATATCGAAATCCTATACCATCATTATACACTCTAAAAATGATATTCAATTTTCTTTTTAGATCTGAAATCTCTTGAAGCTCAATAGTTAACTCATTATACTCATTAACAACATCTAATTGCTCTCCCCAAGGCATTTGCCATGTCTCATTAACTTCTTCTGGTGTTTTTACAACGGCTTTGAATCCTTTATCTAATGAAGGTGCATTTTTAAAGTCGAATCCTATATAAGAGGTATCAATCACCGTTTTTCCCTTACGTGTTATTGTGTATGAAAACTTTCCGTCTTGTGATGAAAGTTGAAAATTTACTGCAATATTTTCATCAGGAGAAGTCACTCCTGATGACGCTACTTCACAAGAGATGAATGTGAATGATAAAAATAAGATTGCTAAAGTGAGTTTGATGTTCATATGTGTATATTTTGTATATAGAATCAAGGCGAGCACAGCAAAGGTTCTTAAAAATTGCATTGCTGTACTCTAGGGGACTTGATTAATTTTTCTCTAACAAAACAATCGTTTCATCAGATATGATAGTAACTTTTCCTTCTTTGACAATAGCGTCTTTTCTAGAATATGCATCGTGTACTTTCTCTCCATCTTTAAAAACTGTAGACACATTCAATACTTTTTCTCCTTTAGGCTGATCCAATCCAATGACAACAGCATCTAAATAGTCTTCTTTAGAATAGGTTCTAGAAAACGAATACGGTGTGTCAGAAATCATTTCATGTCTTCCAGCTCCAATAGAAGGATGATTGATTCTAAACCTTCCTAGTTTTTGCCAGTGTGTTAGCAATTCTTTTGTCGCTGAATTATTGGAAATATCTCCCCAATTCATCATGGACCGTAAAGTCGCATCACCTTCAGTTCCTTCAATGATTAACGATCTCGCAGATTCATCTCCATAATACGTTTGAGAAGTTCCTGGTGTTAATAATAACATCGTTGCAGTCTCGAATGGTTTTTCTCTTTTCGCATCAAAAGGCTGACCATCATCATGTGAAGTCATATAGTTTAGCACGCCATACCCTTTCAATTCGTTATTTAAAATACTATCATATTTTTGAAAAACAGCTTCTCTATTCATTTGCTGTGCATTCCATTTGATCTCAAAATTGATCAAACTGTTGAATGCTTCATCAAAATAATTAACTTTTTTATCTCCAAGATTATACGACTTTCCAGCAGAAATTCCGTACCCATACACTTCACCTACTAAATAGAAATTGTTATCATCTAATATTTTATCAGTATTGTTCTTCTTGTATTGTTCAAATGCATAATCGCATTCAGTTTTAAACTCTTGCCAAACAAACTCTTCTGTATGTTTTACGGTATCAACACGGTAACCATCAACTCCAAATTCAGTAATATAATCTGTGAGCCATTTCATGATATAAAATCGTGGTGCTCTTGGATGACCAGTTCTTTTGAAGAATTCATCTAATTCGGTTACTTCTTGTTCGTAACGACCTTCTGCTTTCCATTTTGCAATCAATTGCGGAGGCAGCTCAACTGCTTCGTTACTTTCGGTTTTAATGTCTGGCAAGTTTTTTACCAATGTGCACGTAACAGTATTCTCGTAATTATCGTATTTGCATTGAGGCTCTGTTCTTACCCAATCTGATGGCCAAACTGGATCTTTTTCTGTTACTGGTCCAGTATGATTAATCACTGCATCTAACAAGATTCTAATTCCGTTTTTATGTGCTACAGCAACCAATTCTTTTAAATCTTCTTTGGTTCCATAATTGGGATCAATAGCTGTCCAATCGCTTGCCCAATACCCATGAAAACCATAAGACAAACCTGTTCCTTCATCTGTTCCTCCATGAATTTGTTCAACAATTGGCGTCATCCAAATGGCGTTAATTCCTAAATTGGTAAAATATCCTTCTTTAATTTTTTGAGTTATCCCTTTAATATCTCCTCCTTCAAAACCTCGTAATTTTCCAGTTTCTTTGGTTCTATCAAAATTAACATCATTGGATGGATCTCCATTATTAAAACGGTCTGTTAACAAGAAATAAATGTTTGCTCCTTCCCAAACAAATTCTTCCTTCTTTACTTCAGAAACTTCATTAGTTAATTTTTCTTGACAACTAAAAATAGTCGCTACAATAAATAATAAAAGTATTTTTTTCATAACAAGGCTTTATTGAAGTTGAAGAATGAAAGATTGTAAAGGTTTTATTTTAATATTTATGAATGCCTCCGATTGATGAACTCTTAAATTAAAATCTTGATTCGTTTTACCATCAATCAATTTATCTTTAAATTCATATTCACCCTCTTTTAAATTCCATTTTTTAATCATTTCTGATGGAATTTCTAAAGTAAATCTGTGTGAATTATTTGCATCAAAACTAGAAACAATTATCAATTTTTCATTTTCAGACCAACGAGCAAAAGACAATATTTTAGAATTGTAATTTTGAGTATTCTTTCTATTTAATTGATGTAAATCTTCATAATCGCCCATTAATGCATCAGAATTAATGGTAAAATTTAACAAACGTTTGTAAAAATCTCTCAATGATTTTTCTTCACTTGTAGATTGCCCGCCATCAAACTGTTTGTTATTAACCCAACGTTGTACGCTTGGCACTCCAACATAGTCGAAAATAGAGGTTCTTGTTGGTTTCCCAAACCCAGCATCTTCTGCTCCAGGTTCTCCAAATTCTTGTCCGAAATAAATCAACGTGGGCGATGTGCTAATAGTTGTAGAAACGACCATTGCTGGCTTCCCTTTTAATGCGTTTCCTGCAAAATCTGGGCTCGAAATTCTTTGCTCATCATGATTTTCTAAGAAATGAATCATATGATGTTCAATATCTTTTAAATTTTCTTGTATTGGAGGGATATTATCTGTCAATCCATGACCTTGCATCACATGTTTAATGGTATCATACAAGGCTACTTTGTCGTACAAATAATCCATTTTTCCTTTTTTAATATAATTTCTATATTCTTTTGGGTTGTAAACTTCCGCTAATAGAAATGCATTTGGATTCTTCATTTTAATGGATGAATTCATAAAACTCCAGAATTCAACAGGAACCATTTCTGCCATGTCGTAACGAAATCCATCTACACCTTTGTCTATCCAGTAATGTGCAATGTCTCTAAACTTCGTCCAAGAACTCGGTACGGTTTTGTCTTTCCAGAATTCGTAATGTTTTTTGTAATCTTCATTATCAAATCCTTCTGGTAATTCATCGAAGTCTTTTCTTCCGTCTGGACTCACTCCATAATTTACTTTTACTGTTTCATACCAATCATAAAAATGAGGTTTCGATGCACGTGAACCATTTCCTGTCCATTTTGCTGGGTTTTCATCAAATTTTTGATCTGATAATGAGTTCTTCTCTCCTCCCAAAGGCGAATATTCGTTTAGAAATTCTGGAACTTCAAAAGCCTTTCCTGGATTGTAGTAGAAATTATTATTGACATCATAAACAACTTCTTTGTTATCATCTGCTCCAAAATCACGAACTCCTTTTGGATTGGTTAATCCTTCATAGTTTCTTGCAACATGATTGGGAACAATGTCTATTAATAATTTCAATCCTACTTTATGTGTTCTATCAATCAATGCTTCAAATTCATGTAAACGATGCGTTGGATTTGTTGCTAAATCTGGATTGACGTTGTAATAATCTTTTACTGCATAAGGTGAACCTGCTCGTCCTTTTACCACATCGGAATCGTCATTTGAGATTCCGTATTTTGTATAATCACGAATCACATCATGATGTGGAATTCCTGTATACCAAATATGAGTCACCCCTAAATCTTTGATTTCCTTCAATGCTTTGTCAGTAAAATCTTCAAACTTTCCTACACCATTTTCTTCAATGGTTCCCCAAGGCTTGTTGGTGGTATTGGTATTTCCAAACAATCGTGTAAAAACCTGATACACAACTTTCTTTTGAGCTTGATTTTCAGTTGTTTTTACTTCTGATTTCTTTTCTGATTGACAGCCAAACAACACCGTAAAAATCAATAGATATGAAAGAATGCTTTTCTTTTTCATTTGACTTATTTTAATGTAATTTTAATTTTTGCTTTTTGCTTTGTATTCCATTTTACCGGAATAATCAAGATGTTTTTCTCTTTTTGAATTGCTACTTTTTTCCCGTTGACTTTGATTATTTTTGGAGTCCAATCAATATTGTGAACAATCAGTTCAATGGTTTTTTCTGATTTTTGATAGTCCTCACCTATTTCAGCTTCAAATTCAATTTCTAGCCATTTCTTGTCTACTTCAGCTTCAAACTCTAACATTTCATACATTCCTTTATGAAACGCATTTGATGTTTTTCCATCGTCATTATAATATTGACGATTGCTTTCTTTGACTAAATCATCATGATAATAGTGCAATACCAAATCATCTCCTTTATAATCATCTGTAGTTTGAATAAGTTTGGTCATTAAAATAAATGCGCCGGCTCTTACAAAAGTTGGAATTGAAGTTTCTTTGGTGATAACCATCTTTGTTTTTCCTCCTTCAAACTTTTCATCTGTATAAAAATCATACCATGAATTTGTGGATGGAAAATAGACTTCTTTATCTTTTATGCCTTGTTTTAAAACAGGGGAAATCAAAAAGTCATGGCCCCATAAATACGTTGAAGACAAGGTGCTTAGTTTACTTTTTAATGGTTCTTCAAAGAACAATGGACGCATTAATGGAGCTCCGTCATGACTATTTTGATAGGTTAAATTATAATTATATGGCAGTAATTTGTATCGTAATTCGATGGAAATTTTTGCCAATTCTTTTGCTTTTGTAGATCTAAACACAGGTTCACTTGCAACATCTTCTTGTGCATGAGGTCTATAAATAGGTTGAAAAACTCCGTATTGTAACCAGCGAGTATATAATTCATCATCTAAGTTTGCTCCTGCAAATCCACCTAGATCAGAATGCATATATCCAATTCCTTGCACTCCCATTTGAAGCGATATTTCTGGTTGCGATTGCAGTCCGCCCCAACTTCTACTCACATCACCAGACCAAGGAATGAGTCCGTAACGTTGTGATCCAGAATATCCTGCTCTCATTAAAATGAATGGACGATCGTTTGGATAATCTCTTTGATATCCTTCAAAAATTAATCGTGCCCAATCATGTCCGTAAATATTGTGAACTTCATCTGCGGTTCCAGTTGCGTGTATTAATTTTGATGGATGTACTTCTGGTTCTCCCAAATCTCCCCACAATCCTTTTACACCAAAATCTATAATTTCTTTGTATCGATTCCAAAACCAATGTTCTCCTTTGGGATTGTAGATATCTATTAACCCAGTATTTCCGAAATAGAAATCATATTTATATGGATTTCCGAGAGAATCTTTTGCCAAAACATCTTCATTGACTGCTTCTTGCCAACGACTGGAAGTTGTTAGCACAAAAGGTTCTGTAATTAATACTGTTTTTACTCCTTTGGCTTTTAATCTAGAAACCATTCCTTTCATATCTGGGAAAGAATCTTTCTCAACGGCTAAATTCCCCATCGTTCCTTTCAACGTTTTTCCAAACCAATACAAATCAAGAATTACAGCATCAACAGGAATTTCTTCTTCTTTGAATTTGGCAATGGTATTCTCTGTTTCTTCCTGAGAATGATACCCAAATCGACTCGAAAAACTTCCTAATATCCATCGTGGAGGTAGTGGTTGTTTCCCTGTTAAATCGGTATAATTATCAACCATCTCTAACCAAGAATCTCCAACAATTATTTGGTAGGTTTTCCTTCCTGAAATGGTTTCGTACCTAAGTGTTTTGTCTTTTTTACTGTCCAAATCTAAATATCCAATCGGAGCATTATCAAAATGAATCATATACCTTTTAGACGAAGCAACAATTGGAAGTGTAAAATTCATCAACTTAGAATACGTCTGATATCCGTAATCTGCCTTGTTGTAGAGTTCTAATCGATTCCCTCTTCTGTTCATTCCTAAAGCTCTCGCTCCTCCACCATACAACACTTCATCTTTGGTTAGATTGAATTCTATTTTTTCATAAAGCGAATCTTTTTGATAGCCAAGTTTTTCGGAAGTAACAATCTCATTATTGTAGAGATAGGTAATTTGAAAAGGTGATTTTTGAATTTTTAATTCAATTCCTTTTTCTTTTTTTATTCCGCTTGTTGAATAATAAATTACATCATTCGTTTGTTCAAACTTAATCAGCGTATGGGTTGGCTTTAAAATTACTGCGTGAGAATTGTCTTTGTATTTCTGTCCTTTTGGAATAAAAGCTGTTTCAATAATTTGATTGCTGTAAGGTGTAATTTTATAAACTCCGTCACTCACTTTTACTTCTAAATGGGTTCCTTTGTTGATGGCACTTTCAAAAGTGCGACTTGTATTTTGTCCAATAACAAATTGAACGCTTACCAATAGGATTAAAACAATTATTTTTTTCATCTTATTTTTGAAGTAAAAATGTAAATGGAATGTCTAAACGTTGATTCCATGAGTTTTCTGAATGATCAGCTCCTTCAAATTTTTTATTGACAAAGTTTGTACTGTCATATCCTTTTTCTTTGAAGATCTTATTGACAACTTCTTCGTATTGAGGATAAAACTGATCCAAGGTTTTTGTGCCGAAATCAAAATACAATTTGTGATTTTTTGGAGAAGGTGAATTTTCCTTCATGTATGCGAACAATGCTTCTGGTAATGGATTTCCTTTGTAAGGCATTGTTCCTGGCCAGTGCGTTGAAATACATGCCGCAGCTCCAAATACATCGGGATATTCACTAATAGCATACATGGAAATTAAACCGCCCATGCTTGAACCAGAAATCACTGTATTCTCTTTATCAGTAAGCACAGAATAATTTTGATCAATGTATGGTTTTAATTCTTCGGTTAAAAATTTAAGGTATCTATCGGCATTCAAATCTGTACTCATCTTGTTTTGTTCTGCAAATGCCATCATATTATATCTGTCTCCTTCAGACAAATAATCAAAAGCTTTTGCAGGAAAATAATCGTTCCATCTAATTTGTGAAATATTATGTGGAGCGACAACTATAAAATCTTTTGTAATTCCTTCTTTTTGAAGCTTCCCAGCGATTTCATCAACTTTCCATTCTTGTTTGTTCCAAGTGGTTATAGAATCAAATAACATTTGCCCGTCATGCATGTATAAAACTGCATATTTCTTGTCTGATGAATAATTATCAGGTAACCAAATATCTACGGGTCTTGGTACGATGTTTTTTGAGGGAAAGGAATCAATTCTTTGGAGACTTCCAGATCCTAATTGAATTCCGTGATCTGTTTTAATAACAATTTTTGAATCTTTCTTTTCTTGTGTTTGACAAGAAATAATAGAGATTACAAATAAAAATGGAAGAATATATTTTTTCATCTTATTTGAGTTTGGTCGTTAACAAAGTCACTCCTTTTGGGTGAATATTAATTTTGTCATCAAAGAGCATTTCTTTTCCTGTAATGATATCTTTTAAAGTCTTCCCATTAATTCCAATTTCTTTGAACATTTCTACAGAAACCGAAGTTTTATCTGACTTGTTCAAAAGAAGAGTAACTATTTCATCTTCATAAATTCTAAACAATACATACAAACCTTCTCTTGGCGCAAAATGAACAGTTTTTCCATCATGAATTGCTTTACTCGTTTTTCTGTAATTCAATACTTTCTTTAAAAAGGATTGCATGTCTTTTTGATCGGTAGATAATCCTTCTCCAGTAAATGCGTTGACTTTATCTCCATTCCAACCACCAGGGAAATCCGTACGAATCAAACCATGATCTCCAGGTTTTGCAAAATCTTCCATTAAGATTTCTGTTCCGTAATAAATCTGTGGCGTTCTAGGCAAAGTTAGATAAGTACTCAATGCCATTTTTGTGTTGGAAATATTTCCTTTTAACTGGGTAAAAATTCTACTCATATCATGATTGTCCGGAAACACCATGATGTCTTTTGGGTTGTAATATGCAAAATCATTCGCCAATCCTTCATAGATTTTCACCAGTCCTTTGTCCCAAGATTCTTCTTCGTTTAACGCTTGAACTACTAAACTTTGCATGGCAAAATCCATCGTAGAACGTAAATTAGAATCGTACCCGTCTTTGTTTACTTTTCCATCTTGCCAATATGCAATGAGTAATGGATTGTAACTCCACTCTTCTCCTACAATATTGAAGTTTGGATATTCTTTCATGATCGCTCCTGCCCAATCTGACATAAATTCTTTGTCTGGATATGGATATGTATCTTGACGAATTCCTCCCAAACCAATTGTTTCTATCCACCAAATACTATTTTGAATAATATAATTAGCCATGAAAGGGTTTCGTTGATTTAAATCTGGCATTGCAGACACAAACCAACCATCATTCATTTCTTTTTTATCTATTTGAGAAGCATACATGTCTTGATTGGATGTTCTTCTATGGTTGGAAGTAATTAGTTTTCCATTTTGTTCAAGGTTTTCTTGATAATTAACCCAATCAGAAAAAGGCAAATCTTTCATCCACCAATGTTCACTTCCACAATGATTTGCTACTTGATCCATCACCAATTTGATGCCTCTTTCTTTGGCTTTATCGGCTAATTCTCTGTAATCTTTTAGTGTTCCAAACCTTGGATCTATCTCATACAAGTCCGTAATAGCATATCCATGATAAGAAGACTGTGGCATATCATTTGTTAATAATGGACAGGACCAAATAGCCGTAAAGCCCATAGTATCGATATAATCTAAATGATTTGTAATTCCCTTAATATCACCTCCATGTCTTGCATAATCATCTTTTCTGTCTATACTGTTTTCTTGTAAGAATCGACCGTTTTGATTCGTTTCATTCGATTCGGTAATTACCAAAGAAGTATCATTTGAAGGATTTGCATTTGCAAAACGATCTGGAGTGATTAAATATAAAACATCCGAACTGTCAAAGCCAACGTACTCATCTCCTGATTTTTCTCTTGATTTTAACTCATACGTATGTTTAAGTTTTTTTCCGTCTTTAAATTTGAAAATGATATTAAAATTTCCAGGATTCGCTGATGCATCTATCTTAAAATCTAAGAATAAATAATTAGGACTTTTTGCTTTATGAACTTCTTTTAATATAACTCCTGGATAAGAAATTGTCACTGAAGCACTTCCTATGTTTGGATGCTTTACTAATATTTGTAATTGCTCATTTTTAAATCCTACCCACCAATTAGGTGGCTCTACTCGTTCAATTTCGTTTGTGATAATCTCTTGTCTTGA
>TARA_R110001632_G_scaffold5111_3_pt1 | contig 10078 bp, 9 predicted proteins | sample TARA_R110001632 | Tara Oceans TARA_R110001632 (sample SAMEA4398266) | marine metagenome | biome: Polar Biome; feature: [SRF] surface water layer (ENVO:00010504); material: water (ENVO:00002006), including particulate matter (ENVO:01000060) such as... | depth 5 m
TATCTGGCAAAACAGATTCTTTTATGACTATACATTTCCAGGAGATAAATGGCAGCTTTTTAGTGAGCTTAACTCAGAATTAAGTTTTGGAGATAAAGAAGAGAGTTTTGCAAACAACAGTTTAAATCTTAGCCCGGGTTTATTTCTTAGCTATTTTCCAACTAATAAATTTACCGTTTTGGCATTGGCACAGCATTCTCAACGTCTAGATTTAGGTAATAATTTTACACAAGATTTCACAGCTTTGGGCGGTGGTGCAAAATATCAGCTTACAGATGCCTTAAACCTAGAAGTACTTTATACCAATTTTGTTCGTGGTAATAATACTGGTCTTGGGCAAACTTTTAATTTAGGATTAAGAGGTATCTTTTAATAGAATTTGAGTGTTCCTTAAAAGAGCTTTGGTTGTGTAGTGCAACCAAGCTCTTTTTTGGTTTTAATAGTTTTCGGATTTTAAATGAAAATTGACGGAGCACTAATTTTGTTCTATATTGAAAATCTATATAACGAATAATATAATATGAGCATTCTATAAATGAACGTAAAATTTCTACCGTTATTAATTCTATTATTCGCGTATTTATCAGCAAATGGGCAAGGTATAAGGGTTGAAACGTTAGAGATTCTAGGTGCAAATAATACAAAAATATCATTTTTAAGTAATCTGGTGGAAGCTAGGGAAGGTATGCTATTAGATACCTTATTAATGGAAAGAGATGTTCAACGTCTTAAAAGGTTACCTGCTATATCTCATGCTTTTTATCGGGTAAATTTATTGAATGAAAATAGCTGTGAGATACAATATATTATTGAAGAGAATTTTACTTTAATTCCGTTTGCTAATCTCTTCAGCTCATCGAACGATGATTTTGCTTTTAGAATTGGACTTCAAGAGTTTAATTTTCTTGGACGTAATATTACGTTAGGTGCATTTTATCAATACGATAACTATAGTTCTTACGGGGTAAGTGTTAGAGCTCCTTACCTATTGTCCAATAAGTTTGGGCTAGCATTGAACTATAATAACTTTACTACACTAGAGCCTGTTTTTTTTCAGGATAATACTGCTGATTATAAGTATAGTAATACAGGGGTTGAGCTGTTGGGGTTGTATGAGCTAAATTTTGAAAACCGTTTAGAGCTAGGTTTTAGTTTTTTTACTGAAGACTATACTTATATTTCCGGAGCAACAAATGACGCGGTTCCTTTAGCTTTAAATGTAGATAAACATTTATTCAAATTCATTTATGATTATAATGGATTGAATTACTTCTATCATTATTTAGACGGTTTTAGAAGCCAGCTTAATTTACAATATGTGGGTAGTACAAATGAAAACTTGCCAGAATTTTTAATAGGTTTTAATGATTTTACTTATTTCAAAAGAATTGGAGATAGAGGCAATTGGGCAAACAGGTTACGTTTAGGTTTGGCAAGTAATGTAGATAGTCCGTTTGCACCATTTACCGTAGATAATAATTTAAATATACGCGGTGTAGGAAATACTATTGATAGAGGTACAGGTATGATTGTTTTGAATACCGAATACCGACAAACTTTAATAGACCGAAACCAGTTCGTATTACAAGGCAATGTTTTTATTGATGGAGGTACTTGGCGAAACCCTGGTGGTGGTTTCAATGATTTATTAAAGACAGAAAATCTTAGAATTTATCCAGGAGTAGGTATTCGGTTTATGCATAAAAGAATTTTCAATGCCATATTTAGAATAGACTACGGTTATGGCATCACAAAAGAAGGAGACAATGGTATTGTCTTTGGTATTGGTCAATATTTTTAGCAATCTTTGTATAGCAATCAAATGTCATAAACTCGTTATGGCATAGACCTTGTATTTAATCTAAACATGAAAGACAGCATTTTTATTAGCGGATTATTTTTGTTTTTAAGTGTTTTTTGTACTGCACAAGATTCGCTTAAGACCGTTGTGGCTGAACCCGGTGACGGAATTTTGTCCCTATTGAGAAAGCACGGCGTTAATCCATATGATGTTTATGATGAATTTGTAACCTTGAATAATCACGATTTACGTGATAGTGTACATTTAATAGCTGGTAAGGTTTATGTAATACCGCATGTGAAATTAGATACCGTTGCCATTGTAGATTCTTTACAACAACAAGCAAAGGAAATTAAAAAATTAGAGAGTGTTGCTTATGATATTTTTGGTGATAAGCATAAGAACGTAATATCTAAAAGTGAACGTTTAAAAGGTAATATTTACTATTTGGTTAGCGGTCACGGAGGTCCTGATCCTGGTGCAATGGGTGTATATGCGGGTAAGGCGATAGCTGAAGATGAATATGCTTATGATATTACCCTGCGGTTGGCAAAGGAATTAATGGCTCATGGTGCAAAGGTTTATATTATTATACAAGATGAAAATGACGGAATTAGGGATGATTTTGTTTTAGAAATAGACCATGATGAGGTAGCTTACCCAGATAAAACAATTCCTTTAAACCAAGTAGCACGCCTAAAACAACGTGTAGAGATAGTAAATAATCTGTATAAATCTAACAAGGGCAAGTATCAAAGGCTAATTGTTACCCACGTAGATAGTAGAAGTGAAGGTCAGAATATAGATGTCTTCTTTTACCATCATGAGCATAGTAAGAACGGCAAAAAGCTAGCGGAGAGTATTCATAAAACCTTTGAAGCAAAGTATAAGAAATACCAGCCAAATAGAAGTTATGCAGGTACTTTTGAAGATAGAACATCTCTTTATTTAGTAAAGAAAACACACCCTGCCATGACTTTTATTGAAATTGGAAATATTAGAAATGCCAAGGATCAAGTAAGAATTGTAGACCCTGATAATCGTCAAGCACTTGCTAAATGGATTAGTGAAGGTGTTTTGCTTGATTTTGAAGAAAAGTAAAGGTTATGCTGCAATGTGTTTTAAATAATACTGATGCAGCTCTGTTGGTTTTGCGCCTAAGTAATATTTTAGATGAATCATTCCGAAATGCCATTGTAATCTAACCATTCCGCGTTCTTCATAGCGTCTGGCAGATGTTGTAACGGCAGATGAAATAATTTTAAAAGATCTTAATTTACATACCCGTTGAATAAATTCATTGTCTTCATAAATGACAAAATTTTCATTGAAACCATTAATATGATGAAACAGTTTGTGAGTAATAAAAAGTGATTGATCACCACCACGACAAACTTGATGGTTAATTCGAGTGCACCAAGCGAAGAATTTTAGAAAACGACTATTACTATTAAAACGCATTTGAAAACAGCCTACTTCAAAACCGCTTTCAATTTCATTTAAAATAGCTTGGTCAAAATCTTTAGGAGGTAAGGAGTCTACATGTAGAAAGTAAAGAATATCGCCAGTAGCTTTGTTTGCACCAATATTCATTTGGATTGCACGCCCTTTTTTGCTCTTAATTACAGATGCTCCAAATTCTTGAGCATTTTTAATGGTAAGGTCTGTGCTGCCACCATCTACTACAAGTATTTCTTTAATACGGTCTGTACTCGCATTAATAGAAATAGAGAAAAGTACATCTTTGATGTACTTTTCTTCATTCAACACCGGAATAATAATACTTATAGTTGGCTGCTTAGCATTCATAACTCAATGTTTGCTTTCTTATGGTAGCCAATTGATAGAATTCCTTACAATTGTTTGATCAATTCTTGAAATAACTTTACCATTTTAGGTTCGGTTTTTTCGGCAATTGCGATAATTTCACTGATATCGACCGGTTTAAGATTATCTGGGTCGCATTCGTCGGTTAAAACAGAAACTGCAACAATAGGTAGCGATAAATGATTGGCAACAATAACCTCTGGTACCGTACTCATACCAACAGCATCTGCGCCTATTAATTTAATCATTCTATATTCTGCCTTAGTCTCTAACTGTGGTCCAACTACAGAAGCATATACACCAGTTTTTAATGAAATGTTATGCTCTTTAGCTATGGACATTAACTTGTTGCGCATATCTAGGTCGTAAGGTTCTGACATGTCTGCAAAACGCTCACCAAATTCACTAACACCTTTAAATGCCAAGGGTGAACCTCCTTGTAGATTAATATGATCTTCAATTAACATCATGTCACCTTTTTTAAAATCAAGGTTTATGGCACCAGCAGCATTAGATATAAACAGTTTAGAAATACCTAACATGTGCATAACGCGAATAGGGTATGTAATATCTAAAAAGTCGTATCCTTCATATAAGTGAAAACGACCTTGCATCACTACAACTTTTTTACCACTAATTGTTCCATATACTAATTTTCCAGTATGGAACTCTACAGTGGCTAAAGGAAAAAATGGAATATGATTGTAATGTGCTTCAATAGGATCTTCAACACTATTTACTAATTTCCCTAATCCGGTACCTAATACAATCCCAATTTCTGGTTGATCAAAACCTTTGTTTTTAAGGTATGCTACAGATTCTAAAAGTTCTTCTTTCATCATAACTTTATATGTTTTAAAAAGGGCTCAAAGGCTTCAATATCCTTTATGTCCTCGTAATAATCTACATCGTTTTTTGTTTCTAATAGGGCAGTAGTTTCATTTTCGAGATCAGCTAAAGTATCCTTTAAAACGGTTTCTGTTCCCCATGTTTTGTTTTTGAAAAGTGCAGGCATAAACTTCTTCATGCCAAGTAAATAATAACCACCATCTTCAGCAGGGCCAACTACAAAATCATTTTTTTCTAAAGATTTAAACGCATTTTCTAAATCTTCTTGAGAAAGGTCTAGCATGTCGCTGCCAATGATAATGATTTTTTGATATTCGTTTTGAAAACCTTCTTGAAAGGCATTTGCCATACGAATACCTAAATCTTCGCCTACTTGTAATTTTTTACCGAATTTTTGATTGTCCCAAATATCGTTTTCCCAAATTTCTTCAGAATAATACACCTCTTTTTCGGTATATAAATTTTTGGTAATCGTTACGGTATGACTCAATAGAAATTTGTAAATGTCTAGTGCAGCTTCATCTCCAACAGTCGCAGCCAAGCGCCTTTTTCCCTTTCCAAGCTCAGGGTTACGTGTGAAAATAAGCAACAAATTATTTGAGTTTGCGAGTGTAAAATCTATGACCTTGTCGTCTCGCTCCGCTTTGTTGTTCTGTAGTATTGCCAATGTAATTTTTTAATTTTTCCTAACTCCTAACTCCTAACTCCTAACTCCTAACTCCTAACTAATACACCTTAATTCCTTCTTGTAAAAGTTTGCCCCAGTGTTTGCTAAAAGCATGAATGCTATCGGTTTCAATTTCTTTGTCGTTAAAAACGGTTCCACCTTTATTTTTCCATTCAAAAATACCACCATGCAAATTTAGAATTTTAGTATACCCCAATTTTTTTAGCTTCTCGCCAATATTTTCTGATCTAACCCCAATAGAACAATAAACGATAATTGGTTGTGATTTTTCAGGTATAGTTTGGAGTACTTTTTCTTTATTAAAATTTTTATACCCAACCCAAATGGCATTTTTAAGGTGGCTTACCTCAAATTCTTCTTTTTCTCTGGTGTCTAAAAATACGATGGAATCGGCTTCGGGTATATTATCAAAATAAGCATAAGGTATCGTTCCTTGGTTCCAAGAGTCTAGCGCTTTTGAAATTTTGTCTTGTCCTAAACTATATTTTGAAAAAGAAAGGAAGGCAAGAACACAGACTAATAACTTATAATTTAGTATTTTCATTACTACAAAGGTACTATAATTAGCATGTAAGAAGTATCGGTATAAAAGTGAATTTATGGTTAAAACTTTGCAAAATAAAGGTTTGGCAGTATGTGTATTACTGTGTGTTATTTTCAATTTCAGTTGTAAGCAAGAGACAAAGCAAGAGTTGATTGAAGAAGAAGAAATACCAACAGGGTATTATATTGAAAAATATAGACCGCAATATCATTTTACCCCAGAAGAGAAATGGATGAACGATCCTAACGGGTTGGTTTATAAAGATAGTTTGTATCATTTGTTCTATCAATATTACCCTGATAGTACGGTTTGGGGTCCTATGCATTGGGGACATGCCGTTAGTGAAGATATGATGAAGTGGAAACATAAGCCTATTGCATTATTCCCTGATGAAAACGGATTAATTTTTTCCGGGAGTGCGGTTATGGATCATAAAAATACTTCTGGATTTGGCACAGAAGATAAAACGGCAATGGTAGCTATTTTCACCTATCATGACATGGAAGGCGAGCAGGCAGGGAAAAAAGATTTTCAAACTCAAGGTATTGCTTATAGTTTAGATAACGGCGATAGTTGGACGAAGTATGAGGGAAATCCAGTAATAGGAAATACGGGAATCAAAGATTTTAGAGATCCTAAAGTATTTTGGAATGAAATTGAAGAAAACTGGACCATGCTTTTAGTGGCGGGAGATCATTTGCAAATATGGAATTCTCCTGATTTAAAAGAATGGAAAAAAGTAAGTGAATTTGGCAAGGATAAAGGCGCACATGGAGGTGTTTGGGAATGTCCAGATTTGTTTCCATTGAAAATAGAAGGTACAGAAGAAGTGAAATGGGTACTTCTAATTAGTATTAATCCTGGTGCCCCAAATGGAGGCAGTGGTACTCAATATTTTATTGGTGATTTTGATGGAACAACGTTTACCACTGATCAAAAAGAGAATAAGTGGGTAGATTTAGGTAGGGACAATTATGCTGGTGTAACTTATAATGACGCACCAAACAATGAACGTGTTTTTATAGGATGGATGAGTAATTGGGATTATGCACGTGACACACCAACGGAAAAATGGCGTAGTGCTATGACCATACCAAGAGAACTAACTTTGCGTAAAGTGGGAGATGAGGTGTCATTGTTTAATTATCCCCTTAAAAGTTTTGAGAAGCACGTTGCCTTGGCGTATCCTGAAAGCGTGTTTCAAATATTACCAACAAGAAAAAGAATTATTCCACTAAAATACAGTAACCAGAGTAAAACAAAGTTCACTTTAAAAGTGCCCAATACGCAAGTGTATTTTAGGGGTGAAAATGGCGATAGTTTAAGTATTGATATTAATAGAGATAAAAAACTAGTCACTTTTGATAGAAGAAAATCTGGTAAGGTTGATTTTAGTGATAAATTTTCTTCGGGAGTTCAGCAAATGCCGATACCTAATATTCCAGATGGCCCTATTGAAATCGTTTTTATATTAGATCATTCTTCAATAGAGTTATTTATTAACGGTGGGCAATATGTGATGACGAATCAAATTTTTCCTAATGAATTTTACAGGGCAATATTTATTGTAAACACATCAGAAGAAAAATTTGAAATTGATGATTTTGCAGAGCATAAAGTAGAACGCGTTTGGGACTAGTTTTTTATTGAGACATTTCACGGGCTAAAACTTCAATGTCTATGCCCATGTTTTCTCTATTTACATTTATAATGGTTTCGCTCAGTTGCGGTGGCAAAGCTTTGTAGCCTAATTTGGCTCCGAGTATCATGCCGGCAATGGCGGCCACGGTATCATTGTCGCGACCGTAGTTAACAATAAATTGCATTGTTTTTTCGAAATCTCCACGACCATATTCAAGAGCAGTAACAAGTATTTGCCAAATTTCTGCAGAATGAAATGCAATTCCACGTTCATCTTTTTCTAATAAGCGGAAAAGCATTTCTTGACGAATCCAGTCCTTTTTAGTACCTAAAAATCCTTTAGGTACTTTGTAAGTAAGTGTGTCTTGTAGTAAAAGAGAATCAAAAGTTATTTCATTTATACGACGAACATTTATCTGGGCGCTATTTAAGATGGCGGTAGGTATGCGCCCAACTAATCTACTATCAGCATAACCTATTGGGTCTATAAACTTAGGTGTGTTCATTATAGAGTCCAGGTCTTGGGTTCTTGTTGCCATATAGGTCATTGTAGACACCAAGGCAGTAATATCTTTAGCATAGCCAATATCAAATAAACTCAAATCATAAGCTTTGTCATATGCTTCTAATGGAGATTTAGAAATAAGACCGATCATTGGTGAGTACAATTGTCCGGCACAAGACATTTCTCCGCCATAAAATCTATTCTGGGCTTTTATATAGCTGTCTTTATCTTTTTTATAAGCCAATGCCACGCGTGCCCATTCTTTGATCCAATCTATTTTTTCAATTTGGGTATCTAATGCATCCGTACTAGTTTGGATTTCTTTATTACCTAACGTTGTCGTTAATGTATTATAATAGTCAATAATGAATTCAGTGAAATTATCAGGATTCGTTTTGTTCTTAGTGGCTTTAAAATAATGAACCATCAAGCTTTTCCATCGGGTATCATCAGTTGTAGCTCCAGCTAAAAGGTTGTGGTCCCAAGTACCTTCTGGTGATTGTTCACGTACGGCAGGTGTTAGTCCGGTAATGTATCCGTACGTTAATTGAATGTCCTTTCTGTGCCACATTTCGGTAGATGCACCCATAGCATCGCCAATTGCAGAGCCTACTAAAGCACCCAAAACTTTATCGTAGTATACAGAATCTGGTAACTGAGCTACGTTATTTGTATAATTGCTTGAAGTTGGAGAGGGTATATCAAATTTTTCGGCATCATTTTTACATCCTACTAGACAAATAATAATTAAGAAGAATACATACTTCATGATAGAATTAGGTTTTTTGCCATGGTTAATAATTCAGCTTTTTCTAATAAAGTTCTGTTGAGTGGTAGTTGGGCTAAACCTATTAATCTTCGCATAATTTCTATGCCAGCTATGTTTTGCAGTAGTTCAAGATCAATTTCAGAAGGGTAAGATCCTTCTATTTTTTTGATATAGGATATGTCATGAGTAGTCATAATAAGATGGGCGGCCATTATACCCAGGTCAAATTCTTTAAACCCTAAAAAGCCGAATTCTGGATCAATAATAAATAGCTGATTGTCTTTTGACATCCAACTTCCAGGGTAGTAATCGCCATGCAAAAGCGTATCTCCCTTAGATAAATAACGTTCTCCAATGAGCGTTACTTTTTCTTTTAGCAATTCATATTCCTTGTAAGGTATTGATAATTCTTGTAAACCAGGTTGAATGTCATTCAATGAAAATCCGTTATTAGATAAAAATGGTAAAATGAAAATATGCTGATGATTAAGCTTTCGCATTTTAATATTATCAGGGAAATTTTCAGGCGGCTTAGTATTGTGAATTTGGTGAATTACTGCAATAAGAATGTTAAACTGTTCATTGCTAATATTTCGTTGTTTATATAAAAAAGTCATATCATCACAATCACCAAGGTCTTCCATTGCTAGAATGTGGGCATGGACATCAAAACCGATGATTGTTGGTATGTGAGCGGTAATTGTGCTGTTTGCGACTGCCTTGTAAAAAGTATGCTCTACAGCAATTCTATCTATAGGGGCGGGAATGTTCTGGTATTTTTGAACAAAGGGTCTAGATTGTTTTACAATTATGGAGCGTAGATTGGTGGTTACACGCAATACTACATTCATATTACCTTCTCCTGCTTTAGATATTTGGGTAATTTCCTCGTGATCTGCTAACCAGCCTTTAGATTTTAAGTAATCTTGAAGAGAAATAAATGTACTGTCTTCGTTTATTTGTAACACAACCTATATATTTTCGTAATTTGAAAGATAGGTATTAAAACAAAAAAATCCTTACCGTTAAGTAAGGATTTATTGTGGTGCCTCCAGGAATCGAACCAGGGACACATGGATTTTCAGTCCATTGCTCTACCAACTGAGCTAAGGCACCATGTCGCTGTAAGCGGCTGCAAATATAATTTCTATTTTAGGATTTACAAACTAAATCGCGAAAAAAGAGAAATGTTTTTTTAATTTTTAATCTTTGCAACATGAATTTAATAATTGATGCAGGTAATACAAACGTCAAATTAGCAATATTTAAAAAGTCGGAATTAATTCATTTAGAGACTGTTGTTGTCGATTTGTTCGTTGAATCGGTAAAAAAAATATTTAAAGATTATCCAAATATAAAATCTTCCATAGTTTCTAGTGTTGGGTCGCTTTCTAAGGGGCAAATGAAGGTTGTGGCGGTTTTTTGTGACTTACATGAGCTTTCTAATGCATCAA
>TARA_R110001632_G_scaffold137043_2_pt1 | contig 10076 bp, 14 predicted proteins | sample TARA_R110001632 | Tara Oceans TARA_R110001632 (sample SAMEA4398266) | marine metagenome | biome: Polar Biome; feature: [SRF] surface water layer (ENVO:00010504); material: water (ENVO:00002006), including particulate matter (ENVO:01000060) such as... | depth 5 m
GTCTGTTAAAATATTTAAACTTGCCCCAAAAGCACCAGAACCATTAGTTGATGTTCCAACACCACGTTGTAATTGTAAATTTTCTGTTGAGGAAGCAAAATCTCCTAAATTCACCCAAAAAGTTCCATGACTCTCAGCGTCATTATATGGAATTCCGTTGATAGTAACATTGATCCTTTCACTGTTAGATCCCCTAACGTTTAAATAGGTATAACCAACACCAGCTCCTGCGTCCGAAGATGAAATAACAGAAGGCAAATAGTTAAGTAATACAGGAATATCCTGACCTAAATTACGTTTAGAAATTTCCTTTTTACTTAGGTTCGAATAGGTAACCGGAATGTCAGAATTTGCACGAACAGCAGATACTAATACCTCGTCCAACACATTTTCATCGGAAGACATAACAATGGTAAGTTCTTGACTTTCGCTCAGCGAAATTTTCTGTTCTACAGTTTTGTATCCCACATAAGAGACAACCAACGTGTAGTTTCCTTGCTTTAGACTAACTCTGAATTCTCCATTTAAATCGGAGGAAGTTCCTTGTTTAGTTTCTTTAACCAAAATGGTAGCTCCTGTTAAAGCTTCTTGGTTCTTGTCAACGATTTTTCCTAAAACCGTAAATTTCTGGGCGTTTGCAAATACATTTACAAACAAGAATAAAAAAAAGATGATTTTTTTCATTTTAAATAAATTTTAAAACGAATAAAAAGAGGTAATTATTCTTGTGATTATTGAATAATTGTTTTTTGAAGCCTCAGCTTCTGCACTCGTAAAAAAGACCTAGTAGACCTTTTTTAACATTCGCTTTCCTAAACAGCATTATCTGTTCTAGGTTCAATGGGTATGATCTCAGCCGATTTAAAGTTTTGAGTTTTTAATTTTGAATGATGAGTTAACTAATAACTACCAACTAAAGACTAATAACTAAATTTAGCACCCCTTTATGAGAACGATGCAAAAATAGTTTGGAAATTTGAATTACAAAAGGAATATTAATCTAAATCAGGTTTTTTGCGAAGACTCTTTTTCGTTGACAACTTTTGCTTGTTGTCTAAACGTTTTGCTTTTTGATTCCTACTTATTTTTGCAGGCTTTCTTTTTTTAGGAACAATCAATGCTTTTGTCAATACTTCCAAAAATCGTTTTATAACTTTTTCTTTGTTGGTATGTTGACTTCTGCTTTCGTCGGATGATAATTGTAAAACGCCATCTTTGGTTAGTCTTGTAGAAATATTTTTTAGTAATAATTCTTTTTCTTCATCGGATATTGATGCCGAGTTTATTACATCAAAATACAATTCAACTTTAGAGGAAACTTTATTTACATGTTGTCCTCCAGCACCCGAACTTCTGACTGCTTTAAATTGGAGTTCTTTGTAAATAGTGTCTTTATTCATAATATTTATGTCATTCTCGCGAAAGCGGGAATCTATAGAATTATTAAATGGATTCCGCATCAAGTGCGGAATGACAGTTGAATTTATAATGTTTCCGAATAGGAATACAAATCTTTCTTACTCGCAATGATTTTATCAATAGCGTCTGTTGCTACCTTAAATCGATTTTCTTTATCGCCTTTTAATAAAATATAAGGTCTGTTATTGGTTTCTAAAGCTTTTTGAAATGCGTCAAACATTTCCAACCTTAATTCAGGTCTGTCTCTTAAATCATCAGCTTCCCAAGGGGTGTCAATATAGGTAAGAAGGTATAAATCATAGACACTTTCACTGGCGCCTTTTTCTAATAATGGATTTACAAAACCTCCGTAATATTCTTCAGAATACACTTTTGTTTCTAATAAATCTGTGTCGCAAATCAATACTTTATCGGCTCTTTTTGCCAATCTATTTTCCAAAGCCATTTGCCCATAGGCTATCGGTAAAATATCTTTTGGCTCACATGTTCTTCGTTCTTGATTCCATACTTTTTGTAGATACGGGCGTGCAAATTCTTCTACCCAAACCGTATTATAATGTTTGGCTAATTGAATTGATAGCGTTGTTTTTCCAGTACTTTCTGGTCCAAACAATACGATCTTTACGAGGTTGATGTCTTTTTGTCTAAGGTCTTTTTCCATGCGAAATATCCAAATATTGCTATAAATGTAAATCCTAAATATTGAAAACTTGTGAATGTAAATCCTTTATAAAAATATAAAGGAACAGAAATAATATTTCCTGCAATCCAGAACAACCAGTTTTCTATTTTTCGTTTTGCCATCAGCCACATTCCTACAAAGAAAATTGCTGTAGTAATGGTATCAGCATAGGCAACCCAACTCGTCCATTTGTCGAATGTTTTATAAACAACATACACAAAGATTAAAGTGGCTATAAAGATAATAATTGAAATTCTTTTTTCTTGTTGTGTTATTCTTGAGATTGGTGTTACATGCGTCTCATCTACTTTTCTAGTCCATATATACCAACCATAGACACTCATGATAAAATAATAACCATTAATCATCATGTCTCCTAGTAATTCCCATTTTAATAATAAATAAACAAAAATGGCGGTACTAATCATTCCTGTTGGAAACACCCAAATTTTATTTTGCTTAGAAAACCAAACAGAAAAAAACCCAAAAATTACAGCAATAATTTCTAAGCTAATATCTGTTGTAGAATACTCAGCATACTGACCAAAAAGGAAATCAAAAATGTGGTTCATAATCGCTTCTATCAGATTTTACCATCTTTAAATTCAAGACTACATTTTCTTGATTTTCAAAGGATGATTTTATTTCTTCAGTTAAATAAGGCATCAACTCGTCATATGCTCCATAGATTTGTGTACTTAATGGATTTTCTAAGACTGTAAATTTTGAAGCCCTCAATCTTTTGATAAAGTTGATGATAGGTTCTTCAAAATCATTTTGAAGCGGCATCAATGTTAGTTCAACGGATATTTTCATCTTTAGTTTCCGCGAAAGCGGGAATATTTTTAAATTATACTTTTCTTTTTTAGTTCATTAAAAAATAACGGATCGTTTTCAAAAGCAGTTCCAATAACCACCAAATCTGCTCCAGCATTATATGCATTGTTTAACTGTTCAATAGTTCTAATTCCTCCTCCAACAATTAATGGGATATGTAAATTACTTTTCACATATGTTATAACACTTTCCTGAACCGGCCTAGTGGCACCAGAACCAGCTTCTAAGTATATTAGTTTTTTTCCAGAAAACTCACCAGCCAAAGCTGTTTTTAAAATCAACTCTGAATTAGTTTGAGAGATTGGTTTGGTTTTACTGATTAAGACTACAGATGTTTCGTTTCCGCCATCAATTAATATATAACCTGTAGGAATTACTTCTAAGTTAGATTCTTTAATGATGAAAGCAGCCTGAACTTGTTGTTCAATTAGATATTCTGGATTTCTACCTGAAATGAGACTCAAGAATAGAATTCCGTCTGCTTTTGGAGTGACTTGTGTGAAATCACCAGGAAAAAGAATCACTGGCAATGTAGAGGTCTTTTTAATTTCAAGAACAACTTTTTCAATACTGCTATTCTCATCTGTACTTCCTCCTACAAAAATATGTGTAGCAATCGATTGATTGAGGATTTTGATAAAAGTACTAATCTTGTCAATTTCTATTTTCTCAGGATCTATTAGAACAGCCAATAGTTTTTGACCGTTTTCTTTTGCTTTTAAAATGCCTTGGTAAATATTCACAACAGCGAAAATACAAATTAGTTCTCGATACATCTCGCAAAAAGCGTGATACTCGAACTGACAACTTTGAGACTCTGAAACTTTGTGACTTTATAACTAATAAGCATAAACACAGGTAAACCCTTCAAATTCTAAAAAGTGAATGTTGTGGTTTGTTGTTGTTCCTTCATATCTAATTTGACCAGTTGTTTTTAGATTGACAAATGAAAAGTCTTCAATATAAATATGATGTAAGAATAATAATTTTTTCTTTCCGTATATCTTATACAAAGATTCTTTAGCTCCCCAAACAATGGTCAACTTACTCACTAAAGCATCATGATTGGCAATTGTGTTGTATTCTTCAATTGGCGTAAACTTATGAGCAATCTTTACAATTTTATCTCGTTGCTTTTCAATATCAATTCCAACAAGGTCTTTTTTTGAGATAATAATAGCCGTAAATGTGAATGAATGCGTGATGGATATAAAATTTCCATCCTTTAAATGAGGCTTTCCAAAGGCATCATAATGCAAATCAGCATCGGTATAACCAGCTTCTTTCAGCAAATGACGGATGCTTATAAAACCTCTTTGATGCAGTTCAGATTTCATCGAATTCAATCGACTCTGACTGTTTTCAGTAAGCTGAATATCAGCTAGTAAATTACTTAAAGGCTCTTCAATCTTCCAAATCAGAACCTTTGTAAAATCGTTAACATTGATGGTCTTGTAAAGAGGCATAATTTAAAAAGTTATTTTGTAACTTTGCGGACTTAAAATTGATAAAAAAACAATAAACATGAGTAATAATACATCTACTTACGTACCATACAAAGTTAAAGATATTTCTTTAGCCGCATGGGGAAGAAAAGAAATAGAATTAGCAGAAGCTGAAATGCCAGGTTTAATGTCTTTAAGAGAAGAATATAAAGACGAGCAACCTTTAAAAGGAGCAAGAATTGCAGGGTGTTTACACATGACAATTCAAACAGCTGTGTTAATAGAAACATTAAAAGCTTTAGGGGCAGAAGTTACTTGGAGTTCTTGTAATATTTTTTCTACACAAGATCAAGCTGCAGCTGCGATGGCTGATGCTGGAATCCCTGTTTATGCTTGGAAAGGAATGAATGAAGAGGAATTTGAGTGGTGTATTGAACAAACTTTATTCTTTGGTGAAGATAAAAAACCATTGAATATGATCTTAGATGATGGTGGAGATTTAACCAACATGGTGTTAGATCAATATCCAGAATTAGTAGATGGAATTAACGGATTATCTGAAGAAACTACTACGGGAGTTCACAGATTGTACGAAAGAATGAAAAATGGAACATTGCCAATGCCGGCAATCAACATTAACGATTCTGTTACAAAATCTAAATTTGATAACAAATACGGATGTAAAGAATCTGCAGTAGATGCAATTAGAAGAGCAACTGACATTATGTTAGCTGGTAAAAGAGTTATCGTTTGTGGTTACGGAGATGTTGGAAAAGGAACAGCTGCCTCTTTTAAAGGAGCTGGTTCTATTGTAACGGTTACTGAAATTGATCCTATTTGTGCACTACAAGCTGCCATGGACGGATTTGAAGTAAAGCGTTTAGAGACTGTAATGGGTACTGCTGATATTATTATCACAACTACAGGAAACAAAGACATCGTTAAAGGAGAGCACTTCTCTGCATTAAAAGACAAAACTATTGTTTGTAATATTGGTCACTTTGATAACGAATTAGACATTACTTGGTTGAATGACAACTATGGTGATACTAAAGTTGAAATCAAGCCTCAAGTTGATAAATATACCATCAACGGAAAAGATGTAATTATTTTAGCAGAAGGTCGTTTGGTAAACTTAGGATGTGCTACAGGTCACCCAAGTTTTGTAATGAGTAATTCATTTACAAACCAGACGTTAGCTCAAATTGAGTTATGGACGAATCTTTCTGCATATAAAAACGAAGTGTATATGTTACCTAAATATTTAGATGAGAAAGTAGCAAAATTACACTTAGCAAAAATTGGAGTTGAATTGACTGAATTACGTACAGACCAAGCAGAATATATTGGTGTGGCTCAAGAAGGTCCTTACAAACCAGAATACTACAGATACTAAAGATTTAATTCTTTTTTATATATCAAAACCTCTCAAATCCGAGAGGTTTTTTTTGTTTTTATAGAATATTATTTTCAGTACCTTTCAAAAAAATAATTTTTAAATGAAAGCTTTAGAAAATAGATTACAACTGATAGAAAGTTATATTTCAGATGCAGAGCGTTTAAATCCAAAGGTTTCAAAAGTAAATGTTGCTTGGCAATTAGATCATAGTTTAAAAGTGATTAACTCAGTAATTAATTCTATGAAGAGTTCAGATCCAACCTTGTTTAAAGATAATTTTAGCGTTTTAGGTAAGCTTCTCTTAAAATTAAATTTTTTCCCAAAAGGGAAAGCGAAATCTCCAGATCATGTAAATCCGCCTACAATAATTTTAAAAGAAAATATTGTTCTACAATTAGAACAGGCGAAAGACAATATAAATCAAATTAAAAACTTTGATGAGAATGCTTATTTTAAACACCCACTGTTTGGAAATATTAATAAGGTAAGAATCTTAGGGTTTTTAAATGCACATACACATCATCATTTAAAAATTGTAAAAAGTATTTTAAAGTAATAACTTAATCAAACTTCAATGCAGCAAACTAAAAAAATAGGTTTACTTCTTGGGCCACTTTTATTTTTTTTAATTCAATTTTCTCCAATAACATTAGTGTCTGAAACAGGAGATCCTGTAATAGCTATTGCAATTTGGATGGTTGTTTGGTGGGTTACAGAAGCAGTACATATCGCCGTAACGGCATTATTACCACTCATTTTATTTCCGCTACTAAAAGTAATGTCAGCGGCAGATGTGGGAGCCAATTATGGAAGTCCAATTATCTTTTTATTCTTTGGTGGTTTTGTAATGGCGTTGGCATTAGAGAAAGTCAACTTACACAAAAGAATTGCACTCACCATCATTAGAATGACGGGAACGACACCCAACAAAGTTGTACTTGGGTTTATGATAGCTACTGCGTTTATGAGTATGTGGATTAGCAATACAGCAAGTACAGTAGTGATGTTACCCATTGCCATTTCTGTGATTAAATTATTGATTGATGATGAAGACGGATTTACAAAAGGTGATCGAAACTTTGCTTTGAGTATCATGTTAGGAATTGCTTTCTCTGCAAATGCTGGAGGAATAGCGACCGTAATAGGAACTCCACCAAATTCTGTTTTGATTGGTTTACTTGAAAACGAATACAATACCGAAATATCATTCTTAAAATGGATGGTTATGGGATTGCCATTTTCAATTATTATGGTGACTTTGTGTTATTTAGTATTGGTAAAATTGATGTTTCCATGCAATCATATAAAGTTTACAGCGTCTGCAAATGTAATCTCTGATGAATTAAAAAAGCTTGGAAATATATCTAAACAAGAAAGAAGAGTCCTCACAATTTTTGCAATTACAGTGACCTTATGGATTACAAGAACTCTCATAAATCATGTGTTTCCTGGATTAAAATTATCGGATACTATTATTAGTTTAATAGGAGCGATGTCTTTGTTTGCAATTCCTTTAAGTTTTTCAAAAGGAAATTTTGTGTTGCATTGGAATGATACAAGTAAACTTGCTTGGGGAATATTAATTCTATTCGGAGGTGGTTTGGCCTTGGCAAAAGGAATGGCTTCTAGCGGCTTGGTAGATGTAATTACTGAAGCAATCAAAAGTGGAGGATTTAGCCCTTTAATAGTTGTCTGTTTGTTGATTGTTTTGATGTTGTTTATGACAGAACTAATGAGTAACGTTGCGTTGGTTGCTGTTTTAGCTCCGGTAGTCGCAGGTATTGCTATTGGATTAAACATTCCTATTCTTAACGTACTAATTCCAGTTACAATGGCATCAAGCTGTGCCTTTATGCTGCCGATGGCGACACCGCCAAATGCCATAGTTTTTGCTAGTGGATATGTCAAAGTAAGTGAGATGGTACGCGCAGGAATTATTTTAAATATTCTTGCTGTTGGTTTATTAATCTTATATTATTTGTTTGTAATTCCTGTTATTTTCTAACACAGCCATCCTTCTCTATCTAATCTTCTATACTGAATTGCTTCTGCAATATGATTTGGAGAAATATCTCCAGTATTTTCTAAATCGGTAATCGTTCTAGAAACTTTTAAAATTCGATCATAGGCTCTGGCTGATAGATTGGGCTTTTCCACTTTATTATAAGTCTGGTAGAAGTACAACTAGAGTCAATAAAAATAAAGAGTACTAGTAGATAAAGTAACTTCCTTTTTTTATGATTTCGAAATGATTAATGGTTTCTTTTTTTGATCTTTTAAATTGGATTTAGAAATTTTAAAAATATCCTTTTTAACCTCTTTATGTTTAATTAAAAACATACTGATAGCTTCCAATAATTCTAGATGAAATTCTTTATAAGCCTGTTCTTGTTCTATCTGATTAAATCCATCTAAGAGTATTTCTAGTTTGTTTTTATGTGATAGAACAACTTTTAAAAGTAATTCATTTTCTTTTTCTAAATCACCCAATTCAACGGTAAGGTTTCTAATATAACAATAACTGTAGGTAACTTTTTCGTTAGGAAATTTTGCTAAAAGATTATCAAAAAAATGTTGTTCGTCTCTAATAAATTCTAGCTCAGAGAGCCATTTTTTTGTTGCTTCATTCATCTCTTCAGCAGAGAGCCATTTAATATATTTTAGATTCCATTGATGCGTATTCATGATTAACTATTTTAAATTTTTAATACTTTAGGATTTGTTCGATTTAAAAAAATCTCTAACCAATGCTTTTAGTTGGTTTTCTGTCATACTATCTGATTTTATAACAGCTACGATCTTTTCATTGAGCTCTTTGTGAAATTCTTGGATTTCTTTTTTTAGTTTTTGATGACTATCAGCTGGACCAAAAATGACCAAAGCATTTGTGTTTTTCACATATTCAATAATTTCGCTGAAGTAATTTTTAAATTGATGCTTTTCTCGTTCTAGATACTTACTATCTTGAACTACGTCTTGTGGTCCTCCTTTAAATTTAGTTCCAGAGCCACCTCTTATTTTGAAATGCTCAAGATTTGAAGCAATTAGATGAACTGATGCTGTTTTTTCGTCTAGGCTTACAATAAAAGCTTTTTCGCGGTCTAACCAAATTCCTGTATTTCTCATGATATATAAATTTATGGTTGTTACTATTACTTTTTAATAAAGAACAATATGATAAGCATCGTTCAGCAAAAACATACCTAAGAAGAATAGTAGTATATAAAGCACTTGAATTAACTGAATGTTTGCATAGGTTATTAAACGAATCATTTGCTTTGGAAAGGTAAATAAGAGAATACCTTTTAGTAAAGCAGACCATCCAAATAAAGTAACTAATAATGCGGTACTAGGTTCCCAGATATTATGTGCTAGAATATTTAACAGTCCTATTACAATCGCGATAAAAGAGATAAGTATGGTGAATTTTTGATCTTTTAAATCTTCAATAATTTGCTTAATCCTACTCGGATTAAAACTTAAAATGAAAAAGAATATAACAAAATACCAACCCCAAAATTTCAATAAAAATAATGATGTGTCCATGATGTTTGATTTTACGAATCTAAGTTAGCCTAGATATAAATGATGGACTATGATATTTATCATAGCTCCAAATACAAATTCATGATACTTTAGTTGAAGTGAATTTTTAAAATTTCAATCAATGAAACGTGTGATAAATTGTTGTTATGATTTTTACCATAGTATTGGGAAGCTTTTTTATGCAGTAGCTGCCATTGATGGAACAATAAGACAAGAAGAATATAAATTATTTATAGAGAAATTAAGAAGCGAGTTCATCTCTAAAAAAGGGTTAAAAAAAGAAGCCATTAAGGAGATTATCTATCATTTTCAAAATATTTATTTAGAAAAACCAAGTCCAGAAGAAAGCTTTCAAGATTTTTTAAATTATAAGAAAAAACACAGTTTACTTTTTACAGGTCCAATGAAGTTAGCCATTTGGGAAGTAGCTTGCACAATTTCAGAAGCTGTAAATCATAAAAATAAATCTGAGCTAATTCTTTTGGCTCGCTTAGGAAAAGGTTTAGGTGTTATGAAATAACAATTACACCAGCCATCCTTCACGATCTAGACTTCTATACTGAATTGCCTCTGCAATATGATTTGGAGAAATATCATCAATATTTTCTAAATTGGCAATCGTTCTAGAAACTTTTAAAATTCTATCATAGGCTTTAGCTGATAAGTTTAGTTTCTCCATGGCGGTTTTCAATAAGGTTTTGCTTTCTTCAGAGAGTTTGCAGAATTTTCGTATTTGCTTTACATTCAT
>TARA_R110001632_G_scaffold94409_3_pt1 | contig 10074 bp, 2 predicted proteins | sample TARA_R110001632 | Tara Oceans TARA_R110001632 (sample SAMEA4398266) | marine metagenome | biome: Polar Biome; feature: [SRF] surface water layer (ENVO:00010504); material: water (ENVO:00002006), including particulate matter (ENVO:01000060) such as... | depth 5 m
AGTAGTTGTGCCAATACCAACGTTACCGTTATAGGTTATACGCAACCGTTCTGGTGGATCTAAATCTCCAGTGGAGGCCGTGGTGTCACTTGTGTGGAAAGTTAAATAACCTTGACCCTCTTGGGGTGAAGTGACAGCGTTGGTACCATCACCAACATGGGCACCAATTCTCGCTTGCGGTGTAACGTTATCATTCCAATCTTTAAATACAAAATCAATCCACGTATCAGCAAAGGATAAATCACCTCCTGCCCTTCCGTTTTGTAAGGTAAGCAGTGAAACATCAGTAACACTATTCTTGCCACCGCCAATAATAACATTACCGTTTTCTTTAACTTGCATTAAAGTTACTCCATTTGAAGCAACCCAAAGCGGAATAGCTTCAACACCTGCGTCAGTAGCTCCGTCTAAATAAGCATCTGCATATACGCCAACAGATCTACCGAAACCATGAGATAAAAAGTGTCCTGCAAATCCATGCTGGTATGATGAGAACGAATTTACATGCTCCTCATACCCCATATTAGCTTCACCTTTAACGCCATATATAGTGGTATAATTTTGTCGGGCACCACTTACTTTACCCCAAACTCCTGCTGCTTGTTGATACGCATGAGTACTAACTTCTCCCTTTCCAAATACACCAACCGCTTTTATTGGTAATCCTTCAAAAGTACCGTAGCCAAAGTTCCCAATTGGAGTTAGAATTTCTGAGTGTACTCCGATTTGACCCGAATATCTTGCACCTTTTTGTTCTACTTTAACCCCATATTGAAGTCCTCCGATGTTTCCTGCATATTGATCTAAACCTGCTATCAATGAAATACTATCAACGGTATCACTAGCTCCTGCCACTTGAAGTTTAGCTCCTGGAGAAGTTGTACCAATACCTACATTACCAGTGCCTTCGATTGTCATCCACTGTGCGCTTAACCCAATGTCATTATCCGCACCTAGTTCAGTGGTTGTACCCCATACAAATCTATCAGTGGACTCTTCCCACATAAAGACTGGGTTATAATTACTAGCAGTTGGACTGCTATAACGTTGAAATAATAATCCAATGTCGTTGACTGGTGTTGTTTGTCCATGGTTAAGTGTTAATACAGCATCTTTTACAAGTGTATTTGTTGTGTTTAATGTAGTAGTTGTACCACTTACAGTTAAGTCACCTGAGATAGTTGCATCACCAGTAACACTAAAGTCTTGATCACTGTATGTTGTGCCATCAGCTATACGTAATCTAGCAGTTGCAGAGCTAGCTCTGTTAAGGTTTAAATCTTCATCGTAACTTTGGACAACTCCAGAGTTGACTACTAATTTTTGATTGAAGTAAAAACTAGCTCTATCTGTGTTAAAATGGCTATATGAAGTACTACCAGCACCTATACTTGTGTAACCATGAGTAGTTTGTATTTTTAAAAGATGACCATCATCACTTAGAGTTGGGCTAGCATCTCCAAAGTCAAGTGTATCAACCCTTACATCGGAAAAAACAGCATTATTATTGCTGTTTAAAACATCACTACTATCAATTTGTAGTTTACCTCCAACAATGTTTACAGTTCCATCGTCCCAGATTTCTAATATACCGTCGATGTTACTAACTAGATTCGCCATTTATTCTTCCTTATGTACTTTATAATATTTATAGCTATTTTTGAGTTAGCTTTTTCACCATATCTTTTAGTTGGTCAATTTGTGTTTGTTGTTCTTTTATTGATTCAATTAGTAAAGGAATCAAACGTTCATACTGTACGGTTTTATAATCAGTGTTATGCGTATCATTAATAGGTGCTGATTTAACTACTTCTGGAAGCACTGCCTCAACTTCTTGCGCACTTATACCTACTTGTTGAACATCGGTATCATACCCAAGTTCGCCTGCTGCTTCGTTACCCGTATAGTGATAACCGTTTAGTGAACAAACTTTGTCTAGAGCATTTTCAATTTTACCACTAATGTCTTTTAGTCGTTCATCTGAATAGTATGCTGTAATATCACTAGTTGCTCTTATTTGACCAGTAATATTAGTTGTACCATTATATGAAGTAACCATTTCTCTCCAACCTGGATTATAACTTGAACCTTGGTCGTTGTATACAAGTACGGACGGTCCATCGGAGCCTGTGTTTGGACGTGTAATTCTAACTGTCTTGTAGCTTCCATCTTTAAAAGTTTCTACTACACAGCCTGCAAGTTCAAATGTACCAAATCCAGTATCACTTAAATTACCGTTTCCTGCATAACTCCAAGAACACTTGCCAACAGAGTGATTTTGGTTAAAGAACCCCTTGGTAGTCAAATCTGTAATTAATAATGCAGTTGTTGTAACTGATGAACTAATTGATATAGTACCGTAGTTATGGTATTCGCCACCACCTACACCAGTTGCTGTTGTAAGCACTCTGTTACCAGTAAAATAACCACCTTCATAAATGAAACCAGAAACATAAAGATCGTTACCACCACCACTAGCACCAATTTGTACATGCTTACTTGCGTTGGAATAATTCAACCATAGATGGTCTGTACCAGCTGAGCCAGCATCTTTACCCCAAATATGTCTTACTTGTATTCTACCATCGCTGGCACCGCCTACATTAAGCATACCATTACCAGCGTTCCACGCATCTGTGCTATCAATAGTAAGATTTCCAGTCATTGTATCAGCAGTATCACTGCGCAAGAAACTACTGCCTTGAATACCATCAACCGTATCAGCGTCTAGTCCACTACCAGAGCCGTCATTATTATTATGCCAGTGTTTGTTCCAACCTTGTGCAACATTGTTTGAGATAGTTTGGGTATATAAATCACCCACTCCTGTACCAGTCATTTTTACAGCAATAGTATTACTATAATAGCTATAAGGATTACCATGCCCCATACGAATACTGTTGTACCAGTCAGTACCAGGAGCTAGTTTTGTATCTGTTAATCCAGATGCTTGATGATATTCTAAAACACTGCCTGGTGAACTTGTTGTTGCGAAAGTATTTCCGCTTACCTGATTAGATTGATTTATTGATGTTGTACTAGCTGGCATATAATAGCTGCCCTGTTGTCCGTCAAGTAAATCAGCATCTAGTCCACTACCAGAACCATCGTTGCCTGCATGCCAAACATAGTTACCAGCAATCATTGCGCCAGCAGAGTCAACCCTAAAATGGTCTGCGCCGTTTTTCCGAACTCTAAGCCCATAGCTAAAACTACTAGGCATATCAATAGTCATACCATATTCTGTTTTACCAGAAGCAGCATTTGCATCGATCTTCATACCCCAGTCGTTATTATTAGATGCGGTCACATAAAGAGTAGCATCATTGGCTTGGTTTAAAGAACCACCATTCAAGTTTAGACCTATACCGCTGTCTTCCTGATCACTACGTAAGAAACTACTACTTTGTAGACCATCTAACAAGTCAGCGTCTAACCCTGAACCTGAGCCATCTACTGTTTTAACTGCAGTAAGTATCTGTGCCGCTGTCTGATCTGCTGTAGCACCGTTTTCAACATTTAATGCGGAACGAACTTGTGCGGGTGTAGACGGTCTTATGTAATTGTTACTTACAGTATCTACTTGAGTCATAATGTAACCGATAGAGCTGTTAGTAGTGTCGTATTCACTACGGAACAATCGTGCATTTATGTCACCAGAGCTATTACGCTCAACAACTGTACTGGCTGTACTAGCTGAAGTTAATGCATGCCCATCAAGTCGTCCTGCGTTCAATCCACTAGAACCATTTACGTCAACAGTCTTGATAGCCGCTAGAAGTTGTGCTGCTGTTTGATCTGCTGTAGCACCTGTTTCAATACCGTCTAACTTAGTACCATCAGTTGCAATATCACGTCCGTCTACTGTACCTGTTACTGCTATGTTGCCTTCAACATGTAACTTTTCACTAGGGTTAGTTGTACCAATACCAAGATTACCATCTTGATCAAGACACATTTTTTCTGTTGTTGCTTCCGGGCCAGCTGTGCCGCCTCCGGATCCCCAACTTATTCCATAGTTATTGCTAAACCCATTAAATTGCATATACCCCATGTAGGTAGTATCAATACGTTGTTGTAATCTAGTACCAGTGCGTGTCCAGTCATTTACACCGCCGCTGTCTCTTATTTGTATAAGTTCTAAATGGCTAGTATTTCCGTTATTGGCTTGGAAATCTGCTGTTACACGATAATCCCACTGAGCAGTACCTGGATTAGTACCATCTTTTATATGTAGTATTGCGTTTGGATCATCAACGTTAATACCAACATTGCCACCAGTTTCCCAAGTCATAATGTTAGAAGCGTTTGCTTCGTCTCTAACTTGTAGTGTATTATCTATACCGTCTAACCAAATACGCCATTTAGTAACATTACCTGTTCTATACAAAAGGTTAGCATCATAACTTGTACTACCACGGTTAATTATCATGTTAGCGTGGTGATTTGTGTCACCTACTTTACCTACAAATATAGTTGGGATTGAGCCATTTGATACAACAAGACCCAATTCAGGCGCATTAGACCCAATACCGACATTACCATCACCAGTAACTACCAGCCATTGTTGATCTAAACCTATGTCAGCATCTGTGGCTGCTTCCGTAGTACTACCAAGTACAAACTTATCACTACTTTCTTCCCATAAAATTACAGGATTGTAATTTGCTGAGGTTGCCGTGCTATATCTTTGGAATATTAATCCGATATCATTTGCTGGAGTTGTTTGTCCACTGTTTAATAAGATAACAGCATCTTCTGCTGTAATAGTTGTAGTATTAAGGGTTACTGTATCACCGCTAACAGTCAAATCACCTGAGATAGTTACATCACCTGTAACACTAAAGTCTTGATCACTAATAGTTGTACCAGATGTTAAACGTAGTCTAGCAGTTGTAGATCCAGCTCTATTAAGGTTTAAATCTTCATCATGTGATCTTACTTGGCCAGAATTTACTTGTATTCTTTTGTCAAAGTAAAAAGCATTTCTATCAGTATAAAAATGTGAGAACGAAGTATTATTAGAACCAATATCAGTGTAACCAGTAGAAGTTTGTATTCGTAAGTAATTACCATTATCACTTAGGGTTGGACTAGCATCTCCAAAATCAAGTGTGCCAACTCTTACATTGGAAAAAAGAGCATTATTATTATTGTTTAACACATCACTACTGTCAATTTGTAGTTTGCCTCCTACAATGTTGACTGTACCGTCATCCCATATTTCTAAAACGCCATCAATATTACTGACTAAATTTGCCATGTGTTATTCTATCCTTAATGTTTCGTTAATGTCACTGCTTGTGGAGATCCGCCTAGTATTAATGTTACTGTTATATCTGCTGAATCAGTTGCTGCATTATTTGTAATCGCACACTTAATACCAGTACTACTGACGTCTGTAAAGTTTACTGTAAAGTTATTACTAGCGTAAGCACCTGTATCAACAGTTTTGTTTGTTACTGGGGTATTACCAAAGCTGTGAGCAACGTTAAACATTTTTGATACACTAAAGTTACTGCTGCTACAATTAAACATAACTTGAAAAATCTGTGCGCCATGTGTATTACTAATTGTAAATATATCTTGACTTGCTGTAGCAGCAATTGTTTTTTGCATTACATAAACACCAGCTGCATGCCCAGCCGCTTCTACTACTATGTTACCCTGTACATGTAATTTTTCATCAGGGGTGGCTGTGCCAATACCAACGTTGCCTGATGCCTCTATGCGCATGAACTCAGCATTAGAGTTGATTCCCCTAAACGCTATAGAGCCACTAGCAGCGTCCTTTCTAGAAGAAATAGACGTTAGTCCATTATTGTGTCCAATAGTAGCCCAATCATTTGTTTGGTCGTTATCTTGAATACGAAATTGTGGGGAACCATTGCTTGCTATGTGCAATAAAGTTGATGGAGAAGCTGCGCCTATACCAACGTCACCACCAGATGCAAACACAATATTTGGCGAAGTACTATTTGCTGCTTGTCCTATATGAAACTCTAAATTTTCACCACTATCAGTTTTTATATGAGCGTGTTCGTTTGCGCCAGATCCCGTGATACCCATACGCATAGTAGCACCAGCACCATTAGTGATTCTAAACTGAGATTCATCGCCTGATATGGCTTTTTCTATATGGAGTTCTGAACTAGGACTCGTTGTACCAATACCAACTCTTCCGTTAGCTCTCATTACCATTTTACTAGCTGTACCAGTTGCTGATTGTGTCCTAAAAATCATTTCACTTGGAGTATGTGTTCCAGTTGTACCATCTACAAGCACTTGAATATCTGCTGCACCGTTAATACTATTTGAACTATTATACGCACGCCATGATAGCATACCTACTTCGTCGTTATCATTAAGTGATGCAGTTGTACCTAGTGTGTTACTTCTCGAATGTTCTAAAAATAATACAGCGCCATCGACACCAGCGTTGTATCTAACACCACGGAAAGGATTTTCTCTACCTTCTACAAGTACAGGAATACCATTACCGCCAGTCGCTGTTGATTTAATATGTAATGGATTAGTTGGTGCTGAATTTCCAATACCAACGTACCCATTTGATCCTTCAACTTTAAACCAATCACTAGAGCCATTTCTAATTCTAAAATCGTCTGGAGCATTCATTATAATTTGACCAGTTGCTCGAATATAGTTTGTGCCAAGATAATGATATAGGTTAAAATCATTTCCAGCTCCTATTGATACTCCGCCATCTGAAATAGAGTTAGCACCAGTACTGTCTCCAGTAAATACAGCACCAACAGTCATATCGTTTGTAGTTGAATTACCACGTCCAGTTACAGTATCTAATGTACTTGTGTTGTTAATTGTAAGAGTGTCTGTTGCTGATACAACAGCATTAATGTCTGTGCCATCCGCAACTGTAAGTGTGTTGCCACCTTCAATAGTTTGTGAAGTTACACTGTCAGTAATTGTCCAACTAGTAGTAATTGCCGAAGTTGATAATGCTGTAACATGACCTTGTGCATCTACTGTAATTACTGGTACAGCGGTACCACTACCAACTTGACCAGCACTTACTCCGCTGTTTGCGTGTCCTAGTGTTAGTGTATCGTTAGTAATAGTTGCTTCAATTTGATCACCATCAGTAATAGTAAGTTGGTCTGTATTACTACTTGCTGTAGTAGTATTTGTTCCGTCTGTAAATGATTTGTACGCATAGTTATCAGCAACATTAAAATCAAGTGTTCCAGTGCCAACTGATGTAACGTGTCCTTGTGCTGTTACAGCTATTGCGTCAACAAATGTATTAGCACTAGAATTAATACTTGTATTTGCTCCAGTAACATTATGTGCAATTGTAATTTGATCTGTCGCACTTACTGTAACCTGCATATCTGTTCCACTATCAAATAGTACAGTATCGCCAGGCACAATGTCTTGTGTTGTAACACCGTCACTTGCTGTCCAAGTAGTACTTGGCGCAATTGTAGAAACTGATGTTATGTGTCCTTCTGCGTTTACAGCAATAACTGGTATAGCAGTATTGCCGCCATATGTAGCTGCCGTTACGCCACTAGTAGCGTGTCCGATTAATAAGTTGTCACCATGTGTAGCATCGTTGTTTGCTATTGTGACTTCAATTTGATCACCACCACGTACTTTAAATGTATCGTTATTTGCTGAAGCTATCGCATCTGTGCCACCATCTGTTATAGTTTTGTAAGCATAGTTATCGCTTACGTTCCAATCTATAGTAGCATCTAATGTTTCAAATGTCAATGTGCCACTAGCATCTGTTGCTAGTACTTGGTTAGCAGTTCCGTCTGATGTTGGGAATTTATATGCGCCATTGAATTGTACTGCGCCTGTACCTAGTACTTTTAATCTACTAGCAAGTGTGTTTGACACTCTAGTTTGTATATCATATGTAGCATTGCCTAAATTATCAGTCGCGGCGGCAATTAAGTTAACACTATCTACAAATTGTGTTGCGCCACGTGATATACCTTGTAATTTAAATATTTCATCATTAACTGCAACTGCTGATGGTAACGCTCTACTTCCTCGTGATTTATGAAACTGTAAATTTGGACCGTCTGTTCCAGCATTGTTCTGTGTCATTCTAACTACTGTTGTATCAGCAGATTCACCAGCAATTTCAAATAGTACGTTTGGCGCAGTTGTTCCTAATCCTAGTCTACCATTGACTGAATCTAAAAATAAAGTAGAAGTATCTTCAAGTATTGTATTGGCACCAACAACTACAAAACGTCCAGCGGCGCCCAGCCCTGTACTTTGTATACTAGGCGCTGTCAATCCTTTATTGAATGTCCATTTATCACTAGTATCATTGTAAGCTATTGTTGCTACACCGTCAGTACCTAAATCAAGAGTAATACCACCACCACTGGCGGCTGTTTTGTTAGCCGAACCACTAGCTATAGTAATATTCTTATCGTCTACATCTAGTATAGTACTATTGATAGTAGTGGTAGTTCCGTTAACTGTTAGGTTACCGCCTACAGTAACATTGCCACTTGTAACAAGAGTTGCAGCATTGCCACCGCCTAAGAATGTATTAACACGATCATCAGTATAGTACATAGTACTACTACTAATAGTAGCGTTTGGATCTTCTGGTAAGTCTGAGGTATCGTTTTGGCTAAGATCAATTCCGCCAGCGACGGTTAGCGCAATAGTAAGTGTGTTTGCAGTATCGTCATACGTTAATCCAACATTATTGCCAGCTACTATTAAAGCAGCAACTCTATCGTCTACTCGTTCATTTGTAAAATATAAATTACTAGTACCTTCTGATATAACATCTGTTGTCATATCAATTGTAACTACATCTCCGTTTGACTGATTTACATCTAGTCCACTACCAAGTGTAGCGATCTCAAAACCTTTACTTAACGCCATACGTATTTTCCTCTAAACTATTGCCTATACGTATTTATGCTGTTACTGGCGTTTTAATCTATCAATCTCTTCTTGCTGTAAATCTACTTTAGCTGACAGTTCCTTTACTGCTTCGATAAGAAGTGCTGTTAGCTTTTCATACTTAACAGTTTTATAATCTTCACCGCTTTTACTTCCTATATGTTCACCAGTTTCTTGATCTTTAAGTACATCAAACGGAGCGGGCGCAACTAGTTCTGGTAACACTGCTTCTACTTCTTGAGCAATGACACCTACTGCCTTTTCTCCTGGTTTAGCACCATGGAAGCCTCTTTCATGAATATCATCTGCCCAATCAAAATGTACACCGTTTAGTTTTAAAACTTTATCTAGCGCATTATCAATATTAGTAATATTAGTTTTTAGTCTGCGATCCGAACTGTATGCAACAACATCACCAGGACTGCTAAATTGTCCATCACTAAATGAAAACTCCCAAACATTTTCATTTGACCAAGTGATGGCATTTCCAACTGATCTGCTAGAAGTAGTTCCACTGATTTCCATCCAGCCGCTACTCTGACTCCATTCTATATGACTCGCATAACCAGTTTCAGTTACGTTTTCACTAACATCATGTCCCACACGAACGTTAAAGTTACCTTTACCATCGTTCCAAGTTATACAGTGAGTGCCACTTTCAAAATATATGCCATCAGATTTTATTTCTGTTGTACCATTATATGCCTTGATATTTGTGCTTGTTTGGAGTGTTGTATTAATATTACCCCAAGTAACACCATCTAGGTTATCAGCGTCTAACCCTGAACTAGAGCCATCAACTGTTTTAATCGCAGTTAGTATTTGAGCTGCTGTTTGATCTGCTGTAGCACCTGTTTCTATATCATCTAACTTGTTACCATCAGTAACAATATCTCGACCATCTACTGTACCTGATACTGCTATGTTTCCTGTTACAGTTATACCTGTGGCTGATGTGTTGAGTTTCTGACCGCCGTTGTAACGCAAAGAAACAGCATAAGCGTCTGTCACGAGAAGATTCGTACCTGCTCCATTTTGTATAGCTGTCCCTGCGTTACTCAACCCTAGCTTTAAGTACCCTGTGCCTGCATCCTTTATATAACTATGCGTCCCATCATGGTAAATCTGTAGGTCAGACCCAGCACCAAAGATGGC
>TARA_R110001632_G_scaffold17587_2_pt1 | contig 10073 bp, 16 predicted proteins | sample TARA_R110001632 | Tara Oceans TARA_R110001632 (sample SAMEA4398266) | marine metagenome | biome: Polar Biome; feature: [SRF] surface water layer (ENVO:00010504); material: water (ENVO:00002006), including particulate matter (ENVO:01000060) such as... | depth 5 m
AAGGAAGAAAGAAAACTTACGTGGTCTTTCAGTCGGTGAGACTGCCCCTTTATAAACACGTGGATCACCGGGGTGACGGTCGGATTTCGTGGCGGTTTGCTTATCCCGATGACAACGCCAAGGGAGGGTGGCGGTATGGAACAAGAACAACCCGGGAGGCTGCAAAAAAAGCGGCCCACGATAAGGCGGTCGAGATCGCCAAAGGGGTCATCGATCTCGCCAACCTCTCGAAAGCGGACGCTAGGCTCGCTGCTGATTTTCTCGCGTTGAACCCCACTCTTGAGGATGTTGCGCGGTTGCGGGAATGGAAGAAATACGGGAAACTGGCGCTTGCCGACGCGATTGAGCTTTATGAGTCGGAATTGGGGGACGGACTGAGCCGTCACCAGAAAGATGTCCTCTCAAATCTGCGGAACCTGGAGGCCGGGGCCGGTGCGTTGGTCTCCGAAGTGACCAAAGAAGACCTTGCCGAGTGGATAAAAGGCCGTGATGTCGGCCCCAAGAGGCGCAACAGCCTCCGTGCGTTCGTGGCTCAGTTCTGGTCCTGGCTCAACCGGGAAGGTTACATCGAGGCTCCCAATGGTCTAACGGTGGCGGACAGGCTCCCTGTGGCCAAGGAAGCTGCCAGTGGGGCGATTCGTTACCTCTCCCCCGCTGAAATGAAGTTTCTGCTGCAAAACGTGGCCCCGTCGTATCTCCCCTGGCTCGTCCTAGGTGCTTTCTCAGCTATAAGGAGCGAGGAGATCCACGCGCGGAACTACGGCGACAAGCCTCCGTTGGACTGGTCGGCGGTGAAGCGAAAGCAAAAGGTGATCGACCTGCCCGCCGTCAACTCCAAGGTGAAAAAACGCCGCCTCATCCCCATCACGCCCACGCTGGAATCGTGGCTGAAGTTCATCGACCCACCGAAAGCAGGCAGGATCGTCCCAGGACCACCCACGGCACAAGAAACAAAGCGACTGGGCGAACTGCTCGACGCTAAGTTCGGGCGCTCTGAGGGATGGCCTCGCAATGTTTTGCGCCATTCCTTCCTGACTTACAACGCAGCGATCCGAAAAGACCTCCCCGCAATCGCTATTGATGGCGGGACGAGCGTTGCAAAACTGCGATCTAACTACGTGGAGGTGACGACTGAGGCCCAAGCAAAGGCGTATTTCGGCCTCATCTCTTCGGACGCGTTTCGGAAGTCTTTTCCGTGACCCCTAAAAAATAGGGGTTTCGGAGTCGGGGAGACAGGATTCGAATTCGCCAATCGTGTTCCCTTAAAACCCCTCTATCCGCGCTTTCCTTGATTCCATGGGGGCCGCAGCGTTATAAGGTTTTCCTTACGACCTCCCACAAGAACGATTCTCTTCGGAGGTTTTCGGAGGGGTCACCCATCCCGACCGCGCCTAATCCACTCGGAGGCGCTGTGCTTCGATCACCGTGGACTGGACGATGCAGAACGTCTTAATATTATCCCTGTCCCTCCCCTTGCCGCCGGCGTAATCCCAGCTTGCCAGGGTCACGCTCCGTTTCCCGACCCGAAGCACCCGTCCGAAGACTTCAAAGGTCATCGGCTTTTTGCCGTCCTCAACGTGGTCAAGGAATGTGATGCCCCAGATTTCGCCCTTCTTCATTTTGTTTTATAGAAAATTACCTTTTTGCCGCGCTTCGTGATCTGTTCTGCCTGGATCATCTCGCCAACCTTCCGCCGCGCCTTGGCGTAGCTCCATCCCGTCGCCTCCATCATCTCGACAATGGTAAATTCCCCCTCCTGTTGGGGGGCGTCGTTCTCGCACTCCTTGGCCAGTTCCTTCCCTAGAATCTTGGTTAGCTTTTCAATGTTCATAATTCTCCCATGGGCGAGATCCAGACGCCTTCCTCTTTTTTCACAATCCAGCCTTCGCTCCGGCCCGTCTTTGAGTTGATGACCCCGAAAACCCAACCGTTTCTCTGCTTCTTCTTTCCCGGTTGGTGAGCGTCATATCGTTGGTCCCAGATGCGGCATAGCGCGGGGGATGCTATGGATGTCCCCCCTGCTCCCTGGTAGATGTCTGGCCTGTGTCCATGCCCGCACACCGTCGGCCCCTCGTAGGTGTCGTGGTGGGCGCGGGCGATGTGCGTCCCGTGGTGCTTCCCGTGGACGAACTTGGGTCCGCCTTCGGGGGCTTGCCACCAGTCCCGCTCTTGCCCGTAGCGGATGACCTTGCACTTGATTTTTTTGCGGTAGAACTCATCGAGCTTTTCCTGGAGCGCAACTGCCGCCTCGGTGCTTCGCTTCTCCTCGCTGCCATGCTCGGCCATTTCGCGGAGCCTGTGGTCGTGATTCCCCTCAATGAATACGTGGGGCCGATACTGCTCCATGAAGAGGAGGTGGGCCTGTATGTCTCGCTGAATCCCTTCCTCCCGCTCCTCGGCCCCCGCTCCTTTTCGGTAGCTCCGAAGATCCATTCCGTCTCCCCCGTGGATCTTGTGTTTCGGCTTCCACTCCTCGGTAAACTTCAGAAATTTCGCCACCGCCTCCTCGCAAACCATGTCGCCGTGGTTGTCGCTGCCGTAGATCCATTTTATGAGGGCCATATGTGGAGTGTTTTTATTTTCGCCTTATGTGGTAAATCGCTATCGATATAGACGCCGCAGATCCGGCTAGCAAAGCGAGCGCATTGAGGGGATGTAGCCCCGCGCCGTTCATGTCGATAAGACTCCCGACCATCGTCCCTAGTGAGATGCTGCCGGATGAGAGTCGTGAAAATAAGCTGTCCATCATAGTCTTGAAATTCCTTCTGCGTAAGCGAGCGCCAGGTCGGCCTCTTTACCCTCAAACTCCGCGCAGTCTCCTTCGTTGCTGCCGAAAAACGGTTCGCAAATCACAGCCGGCACGGGGGTGAGTCTCAGAAACAACGAGCCGCGTTGCCTAGCGTGGCGCGGCTTGACTCCCCGGTCGCGGATCGTGGGGAACGTCTGAGCGAATCCAGCCTGGATTGACTCAGCCAACCGCTTCCCCCCGCTGGAATTGTGCCAGTGTATCCACTCGGCCCCGTGAGCGGATGGGGTGGCGGCGTTGAAATGCAGCTCGAGGGTGTGGGTCGCGCCCTGGTCCCGCAGAAGCTTGGCGCAGTGGCGAATGCCCGACGAGTAACCGGCGTGCTTGTAGTCGTCGATGACGAAGGAATCAATCCCGCGCCGGTCGAGTTCCGCCTTCAGTTCGGCGGCGACCTTGGAATTGTAATCCCATTCCGACTCGCGCCAGAGGGAAATTGCACCACGGTCGCCCCCGCCTCTGTCGCCCCCACCCCTAGAATGCCCGACGCAAATTCCGAGGTTCATGCTGCTATTTCCCGCTGTCGAGGTCCAGAACCACGCGCACAAGCGCCGCCGTGGCGTCGATCTGCTCGGCGGTTGGTGAAAAATCAGCGCAGGACGTAAGCCCGCACGCCACGATTAAGACGAGCGCCTTCATTTGTTCGGGCCGCTGAACACGGCGAGGAGTGCTGCTGTGGCTCCGATGGCGACGGAGACCCAGGGGGCAAGGTCAACCTCTGCGATCTGCACGTAGGTGAGACCCGCGACGAGCGCCCCTGCCATTGTGGCGGCGGGAGCGTCCCAGATGTTTTTGAGTAGTGATTTCATAATGGTTTGGATTAGGTTTCTGACTGGTCTGGGTCGATGATGTCGGACTCGGGGAGATCCACCCGAGCCTCCAGTCCGCCGAGCAAAGTCACCAGTTGGTCGAACTCAGGGAAGTCTCGCGGGGTGACATCGTGGTGGAGCGGGGTGTCAAGCAGTGCGTCGCTTGCCGGGATGAACATCTGTCCTGCGTGGTCGCCGCCGTAGATGGGCATCGCTCCCGTCGTCCAGTAGTAGGCCGATCCGCGACTGACTTGAGCCTCGCGGATGCCGTCGATGACGGTGGCGGCGGTTTCGGTAGATGTAATAAATCCAATCATACTAGAAGAGCGTTAGTCCGGTGCAAGTTTCCCACATGGTTTCTAAGGCGGCGGTGAAGTCCGTGGCCTGTGCTTGCGTCATGCCAGTCCCCAACGCCCACGCGAACTCTGAACCGTTCGATGGGGAGTTTAGTGTCCCGACTCTGTTGCGGCCCATGAAATATGGGTTCAGGTCTTTGATCGCTTCGGTCGAGGATACCCCACTGGTCCCCAAGACTGATCCTCCTGAGCGACGGCGCATAATAAAGCGCGAATTTGTTGCGGTGCAGGAACCTATGTAAATGCCTCGGTATTCGGCCCCCTGTCCAGTGAGTAAAGCTTCTGCGGGGCTGGTTGATTGGCGGAAATATGTAACGCCGGCGCTGGACGCGGTGTTGCCAAAGTTAAGCATGGCAAGACTCTGGGACGATGAAGTTTGCTCGACTCCACAAGCGATGTGCTGCGCCGTTGCTGGGCTGGCGTGAATACCGCGCAGGATGAATGCGTCACCTGTAGCGATGCCCATTACAGACGGCGTTGCGCCGACATTAAAGTAAGACGAAGACCCGTCACCTGTGACGAATCCCGACCCATGAGTCATGGAGCCACTAAACGTGCCTGATGTTCCCCCGATTAGGTCAATGGCATTTGGCCCCGCTGCCGACCAGATCGGGAGATACATCCGCTTCAAAGCCGAATACCATCCCTCGTCCTTGCCCGTCACGTAAAACGCATCAATCGCGGAAGACTGCGCCCCGGTGACTGCCACCCCCTGGTCTGAGAGGAGCGAGATATAAGACGCCGCGTCAGCGTCGATACCACCCACCCCCTCGTCCGCCCGAGCATCCGCCCGAACGTCGCTGCGAACGTCTGACCGGGTTCCGCTCATTAGGCCCGAGGGGAGCTGCGGTTGACGTTGACGGTCAGCGCAAGGCTTCCGCCCCCGCCACTAGTGACCACCTCGACGGACTCGCCGCCCGTAGTGATGATGGATGCGTTGCCAGGTGTCGCGGTGAGCGCACCGAGACCGCTGAAGGGAATCGCGCTGCCTTTGTGGCGGATGATTGCCGTGGCGCTGTCCCATGTTCCATAAATCTCAAGGACATGGTCCCCTGCGGGAACGTCGATGCCGGTGGTTGCGTTGGTCGTGATTGCTGCTGTTGCCATTGTGTCGAGTTGTTAAGAAGATTTTCCGATGACGGTGACTGTATATGTCGCCGTTCCCGCAGTGGTAAGTATTAGAGTCCCCCCCGTGACGGTCAAAGTGTCCGTCAAGAAATTGAAGACCGAGTCGCCAGCAAAGAGGGTCGAGCTTGGCAATGAGGCGATGCTGTTAGCATATTGGACGGTCCCAGAGGTGCATTGAATGATTACCCCGTGAAGCTTGGGCATTGCGATGGTGACGCCCTCAAAGTCTTTCCCGTCCCCATCCAGAATCGTCGGCGTCCCGGTGGTCTGCGCCACGCTGCCGGTATCATATGCGAGCGTTGCCTTGTCTCCCGATACCGTGGAGGTGACCTTAAACGAATAAGCGACATCCGCAGTCGGAAACCCCACCGAGGCAGGAGCCACGCCGATCCTGACATCGTTAGCCACGTTGGTCCCGGTGGGAGTGGCAATGGCGCTGAGTCCATAATTGGCGACTGCGGAGCTAAGGGTCATCGTAGATCCCCCGATGTCAATTTGCCGCGCAAATGTCCCCCGCCCCCAGAATCAAGCCCTATCGGTCAGGCTATCAAGACAGCATCTCCCACTCATACGTCCATTTTACGGAGGTGGATACCCAGTCGTATTGGTCCGCTCCCTCAGTCACTAACTCGTCCTCATATTCCACAGTTCTCGTCCCTGTCAGATCGCGCCAATCCGTCGCGCTCCACCCCGAGGTAAGTTCTCCCCGTGTCTCGCCCTTCCAACTCAGCCCCCACAGATGCTCATGGTAACGGTCTGGGGAGTCTGGGATGAGGTCGAGGATGCGACTGAATTGAGGCGCCCTCATGTTGATGGTGCTGGTGACGTCCACATCGTCCACCGTCACGCATTCCTCAAGGATCGTATTCCAGTATTGCTTTGTCGAAGACCTGACCCCGACCACCTGGCTCCCGTAAAAGGCAGGAGTGGAACGCAAAAACTCCACCCCAGGCTTCTTAGGGTCGTGGATGTTGTAGCTAGCACTGGGTATCAAAAGAGGTGCGACGCGAATCATACAATCCCCTTCGTCGTTGGGTGTCGAACTCTCATAAATTGTGTCGGTCTGTGTAGATCCAAATGCGTCAATTTCAGTAATTCCCGTGCCAACTCTCAAACTCCATCCCTCCGCGTCCATCGGAACCCTTGTTAACGTGAGTTCCTTTTCAAAATCATAAGTTTCCGTCTCTGTCCATCCGCTGAGTCCGCCGCAATGGCTGCCAGTTCGATTCCTGGTCCTGGTTCCCGAGATGATGTATTTCAGCCGCAACCCCGTATAGAAGGAAGGGGCTTCGTAGTAAGGCAAAGAACTCTCCTCCAGCCTCTCTCCCAACAGGCTCGGGAACTGGTCATTGTGGACCGTTTCGGCGTCAAAGCTCAAGCTCATACCTTCCACCAATAATTTATTGACCCGAACGACTCCACGAACAAGTCCCCTCCTGCGTGGTGCAAGGTGATCGTCCGCGCAAAGGTCACCGCCGCCATATCCACCCGCGCCAAGATTCGGCATGACGTGAACCCCGTGGCCGTGATTTCTGGGGCCGTTGGAGGGGTGGTGGTTGTGGTCTTCTCAATCGTGACAACGTAGGTGTCAGGGTCCGCGAAAGTTCCCACCGTCTTCACCCATATATAATTGGCTCCGACGGTCAGGTCGCCCGTCTCTGGGACTGTAGCCGGCGAAGTTGGATTGTCGATTAAGTCGACCCCGCCCAGAGTTGGGGTCACATCATTTACCAGCCCCTCCGTCACGCTCACCCTTTTCTCTGTCGCTCCCGCAATCACCACCAGCCGCAACGGTGGGGGCGACCCGCCTCGGCTTCGCTTCGCTGGCGGTGGCTCGTAGGAGTGGAGAGTCCGCAGGCAGTCGCGGATCTTGTTGAGATGACGATTCATCCTCCCGCTGTTCGTCTGCGCCACTGGGGGCAGTTGCATGGGTGTCCTCATTAGTAGTCGTAAAGGTCAGAGTCCCAGCCACCACGCTCCGAAAGTTCCCACTCCAGTGAGTTGTCGAAGAGCGTCCCCCGATTCTCCTGGCTCGCGTCCACCAACCGCCAATCCCGCGTTCCGCCTGGTTCTGGGGGGTCGCCGTCAGGCACTGATACTTTGCCCAGGTCGTTGAGGTCCGACGCCTTCAAGCCCACTTCGCTTTGCCACGTTTTGCGCCAGAAGAATGTGGGGGAGTCGTATGAGATTATACCCTGGCTTGCTAGTTGGCAAAAAGTCACGGCATCCCCTGCTGGCTGGATTTCCGTTGGCTTCATGACTGAGATGAAGTCGTTGGACTGGTCCCCGTTCCTCATTTTCAGCTTTGAATCCGTGAAGTCCCACACGTATTCGTCTGTAATTGTGTCTTTCACCAGCCCCCTCTGCACCTCCGTCAACGCCACCACATCGGGATGTTCAGCGGTAGACCTTGACCTAATCCCGCCCTTTAGGGAATAGACCGGGATGATGGGTTGCGCCTCCTCTGGGTTCGATTCGCTTCCTGCGTATCCCGCAAAGTTAACGGCAATCTTCTGGTAAGGCCCCTCGGCATCCTGAACGTCCGCACTCTGTAGTTGCAGCCGTTCAAAATAGACATCCGCGTTGGGGTCCAACTCGGTCAACTTGGTTCCATCCGCGAACTTGTTGCGAAATGCCGTCTCATTTAAGCTCCCCTTGATGGCGAGAAAGCTTTGGGTGGCAGTCCATCCGCCCTTGTCCGATCTTGATGCGGAGAAATCGTTTTGAACGATAAACTCCCCCACTGATAATCCATAAACTTCTGCACTCATTACGGGTATTGCACTGCGGTTTTGTTGTTCTCTCTGATTTGAGCCGTCAGGGCAATAAGTTCATTGATTAACCTCTGCTCGTTAGCTGTCCCGCTCCCGCGACCGTCTACGGAATTATAGTATTCCTCCCGAAGCCTTAGTCTTTTTGCTTCGGGAGGCTCCACCACGGGGGTTTTTACATCGGGAACTCTTCCATTAAGCCTGATGTCTACCGCCGACTTAACATCCTCTATCGCTCCAGAGAAGTTCCCTTGCATTAGTTTTCCGACCGCTCTCCCACCCCTCCTGAACGATCCCATCACTCGGTCCCACTGCTCAATCAACATTAGTAACTTTTCAGACATCCACTTGAAGAAGGGAGCCAATCCCACCTGAAGATCCCTCGACATGATCGTCATCTCATCATTGAGCTCTTGCATCTCGTCAATCGTCTCGCTGGTGACTACTTTGGCTTCTCCCATCGCCTTCGCCAATGCCTCCGGCCCCATCCGCAGAAGCGGAAGCAACTCAACCCCCTGCTTCCCAAGCAAGTCCTGGATAGCAGCCAACTCAGCCCCGCCCTTGCCACTATTGACGTAAGCATCTGACAAGGCAATCAGCTGATCCTCAAGTGGCAATTCAAGCAAGTCCTTGGCACTGAGGCCCAGGACATCCATTGCCCGCTTGTAGATCTTGCTCCCCTCTGTGGCTTCCACCACCGATCTCACGAACTTTTGAGCGCCCTTTACCACTGTCTCCAAGTCCGCGCCTGCCAATTCTGCGGCCAGTCCGATCCTCTGCAATGTCTCCGGCGCTTCCTCCAGTCGCTGCGATAGCTTACCGATACGGTCCATCTCGTGGCGGAACTTGTTAAACATCCCAACGATAGCAACCGCCCCGATAGCCATCGATGCCGCCATTGTTTTCCCCACCTTCTTGAATCGGGCTTTCATGTCCTCCGTTCCCCGCTTCACAGAGGAGGAGTCCAGACTTAGTTTGATTGTGCTACTCAGATTCGCCATTCCAGTTTCTTTCTATTAGTTGTTTTAGTCCGTTGCCGTCCTCGGGTCTGCCACTCGCCCAACGAAACCGGACGCCGTTGGCATAGCCGACCGCGTGGAGGTGTTGCAGGAGGCGGACGAGAGGGATTGATTCTGCTTCGGCGTATCCGATACCGCTCTTAGTGGCTGCGGCGATGAGGCTTGAGATCCAGCAAGGGACCGCCCCAGCGTCTCCTGCCTCTCCGTCTTTCCCGCGTCTCCCGTGTCCCCCTCACTGTCATCAGCTTCCACGCTTACCTCCCGCATCATCTTGGACTCTTCCCCGAATAGTGCGGTGAACTCCTCCACAGCGTTGTCTGGGAGGTTCATGGCAAAATCATCAACCGCCTTGTCCCATTCCTCCTGGTTCCACCCAAAGATGGAGGTGAGGTCATCGCTAGTCAGGGACAAGCAATAGAACGCGGCCTCAATCCCCGCCAACTCATCCCGGCCATCGTCATCCACGAACAGCCCGCACCGTCGTCGGGTGAGGACGCGGATTCGCTTTGCGTTCATGGGGGCCTGCAGGGTGATCCCCGCAACTGTCGTTCCCGGCTCGATGACTGGGTGGTGTTTATTCGTGTTCATATTCCGATCTTGTTGGCGAGGTGGACGGTTTTTGCGTCCTTCTCCTCAAGCTTCCGCTGACTCAGCCAGGCGGATGCTTTCGCTCTTCGTAAATACAGTGTCGGGTCGCCCCCGTGGATTACCGCCATGCTCATCGTGCGAGCCTGTGACGCCGCCGCGCAATACGCTGCGGGACTGTCCTTGTCCTCGACCATCTCCGGCCATTTGGCCGCGCACTCCTCCGCGTGGATGGTTGATTTCATGGACTCCAGGCAGAAGCTGAGTCCCCCGTTTCTGCTTACCCCGAGACACTTGACCCCGAGGACGACTAGTGCCGCCTCCAGTTCTGCGTCATCAGGCGCGAACCCTGAAAAGTTGAAAGAGCGCAACTCTGACCCGCTCCCAGGGACTAGCCAGTGGTCCCGATCCCGAACCGTCACCACGGCAGGCCATACGCCCACCATCCCTTGCCAACAGTAAATCCCCTTCCGCAGTGCGATCAGTGCTGACCGCGTTTTTGTCCACACCTGGAGATGTGAGAATGGGTCAGCGGGGAGTTTCACGACCGACTCTGGCCCGTTTCTCCATTGGGTCATCAAGTCCGTGGTTTTGCGTTTCCC
>TARA_R110001632_G_scaffold82072_2_pt1 | contig 10072 bp, 8 predicted proteins | sample TARA_R110001632 | Tara Oceans TARA_R110001632 (sample SAMEA4398266) | marine metagenome | biome: Polar Biome; feature: [SRF] surface water layer (ENVO:00010504); material: water (ENVO:00002006), including particulate matter (ENVO:01000060) such as... | depth 5 m
ACGCGGTATTACCATCAAAGCACAAAGTGTTACTTTGGACTATAAAGCAAAAAACGGTGAAACCTATCAACTTAACTTTATCGACACACCAGGTCACGTTGATTTTTCCTATGAAGTATCACGATCTTTAGCTTCTTGTGAAGGTGCTTTGCTTGTTGTTGATGCTGGTCAAGGTGTTGAAGCTCAAACTGTAGCGAATTGTTATACTGCTCTAGAAATGGAATTAGAAGTCATTCCAATTTTGAATAAAATAGATTTACCACAAGCTGACCCTGAACGCGTTAGTGAAGAAATTGAAGATATTATTGGCATTGACGCTACTGGCGCTGTTACCTGCTCCGCTAAAACAGGTGTAGGTATTGAAGATGTTTTAGAAACTATCGTTGAAAATATCCCTCACCCTGAAGGTGATCCTGATGCGCCATTACAAGCACTTATCATTGATTCATGGTTTGATAACTACCAAGGCGTAGTGTCTTTAGTTCGTATCATGAACGGGCAAGTTAAAAAAGGCGATAAAATGGTGGTCATGTCGACTGGACAAAACCATATTATCGACAAAGTTGGTATTTTTACGCCTAAACAAAAAGATACAGGTATATTAAAAGCTGGCGAAGTAGGTTTTATTATCGCTGGTATTAAAGAAATACATGGTGCTCCTGTTGGCGATACCATTACCATTCTTAAAAAAGAAGCTGACAAAGCTTTACCAGGGTTTAAAAAAGTTCAGCCACAAGTTTATGCGGGCATTTTTCCTATCAGTTCAGACGAATATGAAAATTTCCGTGATGCATTGAACAAATTGAGCTTGAATGACGCATCGTTATTTTTTGAACCTGAAAACTCATCTGCACTAGGCTTTGGCTTTCGCATCGGTTTCTTGGGCATGTTGCACATGGAAATTGTTCAAGAGCGATTAGCTCGTGAATATGATCTTGACTTGATCACTACCGCTCCAACCGTGAATTACGAAATTGCCTGTACTAATGGCGACGTTATTTCTATTGATAATCCAAGCGATTTACCTGCGACTAACAATATCGAAGAAATTCGTGAGCCAATTGTACAAGCCAATATTTTAGTCCCGCAGGAACATTTAGGTAATGTTATTACTTTATGTATTGAAAAGCGTGGCGTGCAAAAAGATATTATCTATCACGGTAATCAAGTTGCGGTAACTTATGAATTACCGATGGCAGAAGTGGTGATGGACTTTTTTGATAAGTTAAAATCAACCAGTCGCGGTTATGCTTCTTTAGATTACCACTTTATCCGCTTTCAATCAGCAGACATGGTACGTGTTGATGTCATGATTAACGGTGATAGAGTTGATGCTTTAGCTATGATCACGCATCGCGCTAATTCAGTTCCTCGTGGCCGTATGTTGGTTGAGAAATTAAAAGAATTAATCCATCGACAAATGTTTGATATCGCTATCCAGGCAGCAATTGGCAACAATGTTATTGCTCGTACAACAGTTAAGCAGTTGCGTAAAAACGTAACGGCAAAGTGTTATGGTGGTGATATTTCGCGTAAGAAAAAACTATTGCAGAAACAAAAAGACGGTAAAAAACGTATGAAGCAAGTGGGTAACGTAGAAGTACCTCAAGAAGCGTTTTTAGCTGTACTTAAATTGGATAATTAATTTAAGAATATTCATGACTTACTTGACCATTTTTCAAAATAAAAATGTCAAAGTAAGTCATTTACTGAGTTAGTTTGAACTGAGTTTAAAAACTAAAAGATAGGAATAATATGGCAGTTTACTTTTCAATATTTTTAGTCATAGTTACCGTAATTACCGGTATTGTATGGCTAGCAGATAAATTTTATTTTGCTCCACAAAGACAGCTCAACTTAGTCTCTGCTCAAGCCCAGTGCGATGGTGATTTAAGTGATGACGTAGTAAATAAAATTCTTGAAGCGCCTTATTTTATTGATACCCCAGTGCAAATTTTCCCGGTTATTGCCTTTGTTCTTATTTTGCGTTCATTTATTTATGAACCGTTTCAAATTCCGTCTGGCTCTATGATGCCAACTTTACTTGATGGCGATTTTATTTTGGTGAATAAATTTAACTACGGGTTACGTGATCCTGTAGCGCGTAATAAGTTTATTGAAGTTGGTCTGCCGGACCGTGGCGATGTTGTGGTATTCAAATATCCACAAAATCCACAAATTGATTACATTAAACGTGTCGTTGGTTTGCCGGGTGATCGAATAATTTATAAAAATAAAATTTTATATATCAAGCCTTCTTGTTTAGCGACAGATGATAAATGTCCTGATTTTGAACAAATAGTGCAAACATTTAAAAACAAAACCGATTATAACGATCAAGGTATGCCGTTATCGCGCTACACCTCAACCATGGGTGAAAAAACACATGACTTATTAGTGAATGAGCAGATTTTACCGCGTGTTCAACACTACTTTAGACAAAGTGGCACTCAAAATAATGAATTTGTTGTACCTAAAGGTCAATATTTTGTAATGGGTGATAATCGTGATAACAGCTTAGATGGACGTTTTTGGGGTTTTGTTCCTGAGGAAAACTTAGTTGGAGAAGCTGTAGCTATTTGGATGAGTTTTGATTTTGATCGCCCGGCTGATAGCTTTTTACCAAGTTGGATACCAACCAATGTGCGTTTTTCTCGAATTGGTGGAATTGAATAACTGTGCTACATACTCCTGACGCCATTGCGCGGCTATCAAAAAAAATTGGTTACAGTTTTAAAGAGCCAAAATTACTAGTACAAGCTTTAACACACAGAAGTGCTAAAGGTGCTCATAATGAGCGACTGGAGTTCTTAGGTGACTCGATTTTAGGTTTTGTTATTGCTGAGTCTTTGTTTCAAAAGTTTCCAAAGCAAGCAGAGGGCGATTTAACACGTATGCGCTCAAGCTTAGTAAAAGGAGTCACTTTAGCTGAAGTTGGACGTGCATTCGATTTAGGTCAATACTTGATATTGGGTCCTGGCGAACTTAAAAGTGGTGGTCATAGACGAGACTCTATACTTGAAGATGCTATTGAAGCTATTTTAGGCGCTGTTTACTTAGATTCAGATTTACCAACTTGTCAGGCACTTATTCTTAGTTGGTTTGAACAGCGCTTAGCCGATATAAAACCCGGCAATGAACAAAAAGACCCAAAAACACGTTTACAAGAATACTTGCAGGGACGAAAAATTCCTTTGCCGCAATATGATGTAATTAATACCACAGGGCAATCACACAATCAGCAATTTACGGTGCGCTGCACAACCAGTGTACTTGAAAATGAAGTGATTACTAAAGGCACTAGCCGACGTAAAGCTGAGCAATCAGCTGCTTTGAAGGTGCTAACATTAATCGAAAAAGCTAAGTAGCTTTTTTGACAATAAAGTTGATAATTTAATCATGACTACAGAACAAACCTATTGCGGTCTTATTGCCATTGTTGGCCGCCCAAATGTTGGTAAATCGACATTACTTAACACTTTACTTGGCCAAAAAGTCAGTATTACTTCGCGTAAGCCGCAAACTACACGTCATCGTATATTAGGTATATTAACTGAAGGTAATAACCAAGCGGTTTTAGTTGATACCCCAGGTCTACATTCAGAAGAAAAACGTGCCATTAACCGTTTGATGAACCGTGCGGCAAGTTCTACCTTAGCAGAAGTTGAAACCGTAGTGTTTTTAGTTGAAGGTACGCATTGGACTTCTGATGATGAAATGGTACTAACAAAAATTAAAAACAGTGGTGCGCCTTGTGTATTAGTGGTCAACAAAATTGATAATATTCAAGACAGAGACACTTTACTGCCTCACCTACAAAAACTAGGTGCCATGCATGACTTTGCTGATATTGTGCCTATTTCAGCCAGTAAAGGTGAGAATGTTGATGCTATTAAGAAGATTTGTTTCAAGGCATTACCTGAAGGCGACTTTTGGTTTCCTGAAGACTATATTACCGATCGTTCAAGCCGCTTTATGGCTTCAGAAATTGTTCGTGAAAAGCTGATCCGTTTCACCGGTGATGAACTACCTTATTCAACCACGGTTGAAATTGAACAATTTAAGATTGACGATAAAGGTATTTTGCATATCAATGCGTTAATTCTAGTTGAAAGAACAACGCAAAAACGTATGGTTATTGGTAACAAAGGCGAAAAGCTAAAAGTAATAGGCCAAGAATCAAGACGCGATATGGAAAATTTATTTGAACGTAAAGTTTTTCTAGAAACCTGGGTCAAAGTTAAATCAGGTTGGGCAGATGACGAACGCGCTCTTAGAAGTTTAGGTTACGGTGACGATTACTCAGGATAGCTTTTAAACAATTTGGCTTTATATAGTTTTCATTGTCATGAGTTATTATCAACAAATAATAGTTGCTTAGGTTCATTCAGGTACTAAGCAACTTTTGTTTTCAACCTTAAAATTCTCACTGAGTGCTCAGTTCGATACCATTGAACCAACTTGGAATGTAGATGCAAGAAATTACCCAGTCAGCTTTTGTACTTCATACACGCCCTTATCGAGAAAACCAGCTATTAGTTGATTTGTTAACCGAGCACGATGGTAAGTTAGCGGCGCTGAGTTATGTGGGGCATTCAACTAAATCTAGTCGTAAGGCTTTACTACAACCATTTTTGCCAATTAATGTAACCTTAAAAGGGCAATATAACCTTAAAAATTTAATTCGTGTAGAGCCAATAGGAAAGTCTTATTTGTTGAAAAAAAATGCCTTATTCAGTGCATTTTATATTAACGAGTTATTGGTTAAATTACTCGGAGAAAACATTGCTTGTGATGAGCTTTTTCATCAATATAAAGCTAGCCTGCAGGCTCTAGCCCAATCAAGCAATATTGAAGTTTGTTTACGAGAATTTGAATTGATGCTAATGGAAGAGTTAGGTGTTTCTTTTGATTTCTCATTAGTATTTGAACATAGCGCTAAAGGCTTTTATTATTTGCCTGATGAAGGTTTTATTCCAGCTTACACTGCTTTAAAACAACCTTGTTATGATCGTTTACACTTATTAGCTATTGCTCAAAACGACTTATCAAGTCCTGAAATACTAAGTACATTTAAAGGTTTAATGCGACAGGTTATAAATCATTTACTTAACGGTGTGCCCTTAAATAGTCGAAAATTATTTAGTAAAAAAACTTAACAATATGTAAAGTATAGGCATGAAACATTTAGCAATTTCAAATGCTCAAATATAAACCAGAATATAAGAAGAGATTGAATATGAATGATATTTTATTAGGCGTAAATGTAGACCACATTGCCACATTACGACAAGCGCGTGGCACTAACTATCCTGATCCTGTTTATGCGGCTTCAGTTGCTGAACATGCTGGTGCCGATGGAATTACAGTGCACTTACGTGAAGACCGTCGCCATATTCAAGACCGTGATATTTATGTATTAAAGCAAACCCTGCATACTCGTATGAATTTTGAAATGGCAGTTACAGATGAAATGCTGGACATTGCCTGTGATGTAAAACCAGTTTTTTGCTGCTTAGTGCCAGAAAAGCGAGAAGAATTAACCACAGAAGGCGGCTTAGATGTTGCTGGACAACAAGATAAAATAAACGCTGCTGTAGCACGTTTGGCCGACGCAGGTATTCAAACGAGTTTATTTATCGATGCAGACAAAGATCAAATTGATGCAGCGCTGCTCAGTAAGGCAACTTATATTGAGATTCATACAGGACAATATGCAGAAGCCGCGACTGAAGCAGAACAGCAATTAGAGCTTGCGCGTTTAGTTGAAGGCATTGAATACGCTCATGGTTTAGGCTTAAAAGTGAATGCAGGACATGGCCTGAATTATTTTAATGTTAAGCCTATTGCCGCGATACCTGAAATTATTGAACTTAATATAGGTCACGCCATTATTGCTCGAGCTGTCATTGATGGTTTAGACAAAGCTATTCGAGATATGAAAAAACTAATGCTCGAAGCGCGTGGTTTGTCTTAATGTATTATTGTCGAGGTTATTAAGTTGTCAGTAGTTGGGATTGGAACTGACATTGTTGATATTCGTCGCATCGCTAAAATGTCTGGTAACGCACAGCAACGTTTAGCTAAGCGGATTTTAACTGACAAAGAGTATCAGCATTATTTAACCTTAAAACAGCCTGAACGGTTTCTTGCTAAGCGCTGGGCAGGTAAAGAGGCTGCGGCTAAAGCATTGGGGACTGGCATCGCTAATGGCGTATCGTTTCAACATTTTGAAATAGTGTCGTTAGCATCAGGTCAGCCGACTCTTGAACTTACTTTACAAGCCTTATCGTTAGCCAATAAATTAAAGGCAAGCTCTTGGCATATTTCACTTTCAGATGAAGTTAAATATGCTACTGCCTTTGTTGTGTTATCAAAATAGATACCGACCAGAGAGCAACTTTTCAAAGTATTTACTCTATTTGATAATAAATTTAGTCTTAGCAATCATTAATGTTCTATACTTAAATTACGCAGATTGAATTTTTTGAGCAGTGCTGTAAATTCAGGAGTTAAAATGGAGACGCAAAAGTACCCAATTGTAGATAGACGTGAAGAACCACCTGAGCGATCAGTTTGGTGGTCGAAGCTATCTTTAGCACAAAAATTTTCAGCGAGTAGTCTTGGAAAATTTGGATATGAGTTGTGCTTTGTTCGTAATAATGAAGGTCACAGCTTAGCGGTGCTAATGTGTAATTCTGGCGTTGCTGTTATTACTGAAGATGGTGATATTAATACCTCTCCCGATATAAAAATTAGATAATTTATTTACTGTTTTTTTATGTTTTCATCATTGATATAAGCATTATATTTTTTTGATAAAATCTACAGCATCCTCTAAAACCAAATCTATTTGTTCGAAAAATTCAAAAAATTCTGGCTGTAAATCATCTAAGCCAATACCTCGTTTTAATTCTGTTTCAAGTTCATGTGTGACTTTTCCTAAGCTAGGAACACCCGAATAACAACATGCGCCATTAAGTTTATGTATAAGCACTTTCAATTGTTCAATATCTTGAGATATAAGCGCTTCAGATATATTGAGCTTGCTTTCAGGTAAGCTATTAACCAAACCAACAAACATGTCTTTGGCTAGTATTTGTTTTTGTCCTGCTCTTTGTAAGGCGAGTTTCCAGTCGATAATTTTTGGTCTAGCACTGGAGATAGGTTCAAAGGTTGGTATAACCGGCTTTGGACTATTAGCAAGTAGGGTTGAATCACAATACTCATAAATACTATGATGCAACATGGCTTCATCTATTGGTTTGGTGATAAACGAGTTAAAGCCATTGCTGAGTATTTTATCTTTTTCTTCGCCAAATACATGAGCAGTAACCGCTATTATTGGGGTTTGTTCATTAAGCGTTTGCTGACGAATAATGCCTAATGCGGAAATACCATCAAGTACAGGCATTTGTATATCCATGAAGATGAGAGCAAACTTTTCATTTTGGCATAAGGCGACAGCTTCAGCACCATCAATAGCGGTAGTTACATCACTGACTTGTTCAAGTAATAGTTCTTTTATTAGCTTTAAGTTGGCTTCGTTATCATCTACCGCGAGTACTTTGATCGGTACTTTTTGCTCCGACACTTCAATAAGATTATGACCATGAATAATTGCTGTAGGCACCAATGTTTTACTTAAACGTTGAACTGTTATCGGCTTACTAATACAGGTTTTAGCACCACTTGAAACTAGGGCTTCATATAGGCTTGGTGAATTACTATTTATCGCTAGATGCACTGATGGAATAATATCTTTAAGTGCAAATAATAAGCTTTTCGCTTCATTAAGCGCCGCAGGGGTAACATCGTGACCTATTAATGCAAAGTCAAATGAAGAGAGGGCTGTTTTATCTTTTAGTATTTCCTCCAAGTCACTTCGTTGGCTAATCGATTTTGTTTTCATGTGCCAGTTTGCTAATATTTCGGTAGTTGCTAAACGACTTGCTGTATGTGGCTCGTAATATAATATTGACTTACCGATGAGGCTCTCAGGTGCTGATAATTGCATAGTTGGTATAGTGTTTAGCTCACACTGGAAGGTAAACCAAAAGGTAGAACCCTCACTCTCCATGCTTTCAAAACCAATATTGCCTTGCATTTCTGACACTAAACGCTGTGATATAACTAATCCTAAGCCAGTACCACCATAAATTCTTGTAACACTTTTATCACCTTGACCAAACGCTTCAAAAATTGAGTTTTGTTGAGGGCCAGGAATACCGATACCGGTATCTTGAACTGTTACTCTGATCTTATAAAGGTTGTTATCAGTAACGTTACCTTCTAGGTTGATATCAACTGCGCCCTTGTCAGTAAATTTAATAGCGTTACTGGCTAAGTTAACCATGACTTGTTTTATTCGCATGGCGTCGCCAATAAGCGAGTCGGGTATTTGTGGACTGACACGCAACGATAATTCTATGTTCTTTTTATGAGCACTAGGCGCAAGTAAGGTCAGTGTTTCTTCAACAGACTCTCGTATTGAAAAAGGAATGTTTTCAATAATCATCTTGCCAGCATCAAGCTTAGAGAAATCTAAAATATCATTGATAATTGAGAGCAAACTAGCCGCAGAACGTTCTATCGTTTGCAAATGATCACGCTGTGTATCGCTTAGTGGTGTTTTTAATACTTGTCGCGTAAAGCCGATTACGCCATTAAGCGGGGTACGTAATTCATGACTCATATTAGCTAAAAATTCAGATTTAACTTTGTTGGCATCTTGAGCTTTGCGTTTGGCAATATCTAACTCGACGTTTTGAATTTCAAACTGCTCTAAACTTTCACGCAAGTCTATCGTGGCTTGATCAATACTACGCTGCATTTCATCTTGATAATCACCAAGTGATTGAGCCATGGCATTAACACCATTTTTTAAAAAGTTTAGCTCTCCCACAAGTTGACCACTGATACGGCTTTCGATTTTACCTTCTCTTATGCGGTCTATGGCTAAAACCATCGATGAAATCGGGCGGGTAACACTGTTAACGAGTTTTAATGCAAACAGGGTACTTATAATAAAACCTACGAGTAAAATAAAGAACACCGTAATTAACAATTGCTGCTGTGCATATTTAATGGTGCTGGTGTCAATTTGAATTGCGATGTAACCAACAATATTCATGTCGGAAGCAGTGGCAAAGTTTTGAGTGGTGAACTCATCAATAATAGGGGCGCGAAAAATCAGATAATTATCGTGGTCGTCATACTGTATTCGTTTGGGTAAACCTTGTCCTGGCTTTACCCGTAAAGTATGCGTATCTCCGTGATATGCACTGGTAACAAAAACTTGGTTGTCGTTTGTAAATATGGCAATGCTTTTGATAATGTCAGATTGGCTACGATGACTAAAGCCTATTAAAGTTCTTAGGTTATCTCTTTTTTTCTCTCTTAACGCTTCAGCACTGCTAATAGCAAGTGGAGAAATAATGCTGGTAGCACGTTGGTAAATAAACTGGTCAAGTTCGCTATAGCGACTATAAGACAAGTAGCCAGCAATAATTAAACTGAGTATGACCGTCGGAAAGACTGTAAGTAAAATTACCCACTCTTTCAGGCTTATTTTATGCATATTTTTGCTGAACTTTAGTGTGAAATCTTTAAGTTAATAACGCTATAATGGCACAATTGAGACTAATACCAAATAGATAATCGTTCACTATGACAGCTAAAAGCTAATTTATGCTGTTCTTTAATGGCAAACTAAGATCGCTATGGCAAATTTTTTTAAAGCAAGCCCCAAAAAAACAAATATTAAATCACACATAACCTTGAAAGTAAGTCATTTAGATCATCAAGGTTGTGGCGTTGCTTTTTATGATAAAAAACCTATTTTTATTGAAGGTGCTTTACCTCATGAAGCGGTTGAAGTGAAAGTTTTTGAGCAAAAAAGCAAGTTTTCTAAAGCGAAGTTATTAAATGTAATTGCCGCGAGTGCAGATCGCACTGAAGTTAAATGCCGTCATTACTTCCAATGTGGGGGCTGTAACTTGCAACATATGGTTTATCAGCAGCAACTCGCATATAAACAGGACAAAATAACGCAATTATTTTCACGTCAGAC
>TARA_R110001632_G_scaffold104124_2_pt1 | contig 10016 bp, 9 predicted proteins | sample TARA_R110001632 | Tara Oceans TARA_R110001632 (sample SAMEA4398266) | marine metagenome | biome: Polar Biome; feature: [SRF] surface water layer (ENVO:00010504); material: water (ENVO:00002006), including particulate matter (ENVO:01000060) such as... | depth 5 m
TTAATTTTCATATTTCTTTTTTATTAATTCTCTTGCACCTAACCAAGTATTTATTTGTGTATCTATTTTGTTTTTTGATTTATTTTGATACCATTGATTCTGGTTTTTTACCCAAGTTTTTATCCTTCTTTTTGTGTCCCAAGTTTTCTGCATTTCAAATTTTGTTTTTCCGGATCGGCTGGTTTCTAACCAATATTCTAAAAATTCTACTTTGTTTTGTTCTGTGGTGTCAAATTCTGAAACTTCATTTTTGAGTATTTGTATTATATCTTTATTTATCTTTATTTCTTTATTCTCTTTACTTAATAGTGTCGGCTTTTTCGTAATTGGTTTATCCGTAATCGGCTTTGCTGATTTCGGTTTTTCCATTACTAAATAAGTGTATCCTACAAATTTCCCTTTGTCTCTTATTTGGGTCCGTTCAATATATCCCGCTTCAATTAATTCTTTTATCGTGTTTGTAATTGAGTGTCTACCTTCTTTTATTATTTTTGTTAAACCCTCTACAGATAAATTCCAATTTTCTGGAAGTGAAAGTAGTATTCCTAAAAGTCCTTTTGCTTTTAGTGTTATTCTCTGGTCTCTAAATATTCCGTTTGCTATTACAGAATAATTTCTGTTTTTTACTACTCTTATTATCTCCATAATTAAAATATTGTAATTTGTCCGGATCCACCAAACATTATCGTTTGTTTCTCCAGATGGTGTAGTGTCTTCATTTGTGTATAAATTCTTTGTTTCAAACTTATCATGCATTCTTCTAATTCCTGAATGTTTTCGGCTACATAATATCCGGTTCCTGTGCTACACAATCCAAATATTAAATCGTTTGTTCTTATGTGTCCTATAATTTTTCTTATTCGGGGTCTCTTTATTCCTAATTTTTCCTGTATTATCAAACTACTAACTGCGTTCTGTTTTCCTTTTCGGTTTATTAGTCCCTTAATTATTATCGGTAAAAGTTCTTTTTCTTCATCCGTTAATTCGTAGGTTATTTTCTCATATCCTTTTAGCATAATTTAATTTTTTATTTTCCTCTTTTTATTAACTCATCATTTGCAACCGTACAATTTATATCCCACTGTTCATTCGTTCTATTTGAGATGTATTTTTTCAATACTTTTGTACTTGTATCTTGAGCGTATTTTTTTAGCTGTCCATATTTTAATTTGTCTTCTTCTTGCGTAGCGAGTCTATTGAAAATTCTTGTGATTTCGTTTTTCATAATTTTAATTTTTAATTGTTAGTATTCAGGTCTATGTATTTTGCGTTTCCTATTTCGTTACTCCAATCTAATTTGTGGTTTGTGAGTTGCGTAAAATCTTTATGTAGTGTGTGTAGATTGTTTGCTGTTCTACAGCTGCAGTATCCTACCGTTTTTATTTGTCTCCATCTATCACATTCTAATCTTATGATAGCTCTGTTTATTTCGTCTATTCTTTTGATGGTTTTTTCGTTCGGGAAGTTGATGTTTTCTGTTATCATTTTGTTTGTTTTAATTGGTTGTTTTTATTATTATAAGCTGTACATCCAGATGTGATCTGGGTTGTTTTTTATTATCTTTGCTATCGTCTTTTTTCTCTTTGTTGTTTTTGTGTTTGTTGTTTTCATTTCCTTTGTTGTTTTTATTTACTCAAATATACGGAAGTTTTCAACACTAACCTAATTTGTTTGTGTTTATTATACCTTCTTAACTGTCTGAAAAGGTGGTAGTTATGAGATAACAGGAAAGTTTTTTGTATTTTGTAGTGTTAGCATCTCTCGTTTTTCGTCAAAAAAAGACCGATTTTTGTGGAAACCGATCTAATTTTGTGGTATTTGTCTTATGAAAACGGGGCAAATCTATATAATTATTTTAAATATGGTGTGTTTCTGGTGTGTTTTTTTCAAACTTTTTGCGTTGTATGCTTCTAATTCTGTGTTTATATCGTATCCTTCGTATCTGTCGGTGTCCTGTAAATCAATTCTTATATCCTGTCGACCGTCTTCTGTAAAAATATAAATATTTTGTGCTGCTCTACCAGACAAATTTAGTGCCCTTTCAGAATAAGTATTTGATCCCACTAAACTTGCCGATCGTGCTATTTGGTCTCTTATCATTGTTTCGTGTAAGTGTCCACAAATTATAAAATCTATTTTTATTCCGTTCATTGAATATTTTGCTATGCATTTTGAAACTTGGTTTGAGTCCATTTTTCCTAATTGATGTCCGTGTATTAATAAAACATTCTGTCCGTTTATCTCTAAAACCATTTCTAAAGCGTTTCCGGACATAAAATTCATTTTTGGTAATAGTAGTCGCAACATCTCAAAAATCGTTAAATCGTAATTGTCTGAGGCTACTATATCGGTCCAACCTAATTCCTGATGTACTCTTGATTCGTTTCCTGTGACGCATGCAACAGAAATATTTGCTATTTCGTTTAATTCTAACAGAAAGGTTTTTAATAATATTGTACTTAAAAAAGTTGCTTTTGCGCGGTTTGTACTTTGATTTAAATATTCGTCCATTCGTCTATCGCTATTCATTAAATCTCCGGTAATTCCAACGATTATTTTTTTGGTTTCGTGTAGTTTTGCATATTTTTTTATATGGTAAGCAAACTTTTGTAGTCTTTTTGATGCTATTTGAAAGTCGTATTTATTTGAGTCTATATCTACTATCTCATTGAAATGCGTGTCTGCAATTTGAACTAAAATTATTGCTTTTTTTGTTTTTTTATGTTTCTTAACCTTTGTGTTTGTGGATTCTGTTTTTAGTAAATTTATTAATTCTTTGTTATATTCTACTAAAGCATTTTCTATTCTGGCGTGTTCTCTAAAAGATTTATTTTGTATTCTATTTAAATCTTGTATTCTTTGTTTCTGTTTTGATAGTCTAACATTGGATTCTAAAATATCCTTGTCCGCAATAACATAATGAACTATTGCTTTAATTTGTTTTCTTAAATAATCTACTTGGACCTCGAGGCAGTATTTATCTATCAGGTGCCCCGAAATCTCATTGTAGTTTGAACCGTTTTCAAATAAATTTAGTATCTCATCCTGATAAATAAGATATTTATTATTTTTCATTTTTATTTTTTCTTATTAATATCTGCTATTCCCTGTCCTAAAACTAAAGTAATTAGTGCGTAAAATAAATTTGTTGCTGTTGTTTCGTCTACTCCTAATTTTGTAATTATTATTGGAACAATTACAGAACTGATTGCATAAATAAATTTCTTACTTGAAAAAATTCCTTTTAAAAATAATGTGTTAAACCAATCTTTCATTTTTGTTAATTTTAATTTACGGTCGTATTTCAGCTCGACCATTTAGCTGTTTAATAAACCCAAACTCTCGGGCTTGATTTTTCTGTATGGATGTCTATATGAATAAAATTTCCAGAATTTGCTCCTGCTATTCCCATTCTGAATGGTAGACTTAATTCATGAGTTAATTCTATCGCATAACCAATAAATAATGCTCTCTTTTTTGAATCGCTTATTGCTATATCTGCTGCTAATCCGTCTTGGTGTGCGGATCTGGTTTTGGAAGTTTTGTAGCCCCTTTTTGTTAAATCGTCTTGATATTCCTGTGTCCTATATCCGCTGGTGACTCGAAAAGGGAATTTGCATCTGTGTCTTAATTCGTCAATAAATATTAAAAAAATAGGGTTCATGTTTTTTTTACCGGATCCTTTTAAATCTGGAGAGTCAAATTCTTTATATTTAAAATGTCTCATTATTTTTTGTTGTATGTTTTAATAAACTTATATACTGTAAAAGTAATTGCTAATGTTGTAGAAATTAATAATAAAATTTCGTTACATTGTGTAAGTGAAAGTCCTAATACTCCACCGTTTGCTATACCTACTTCTAAAATATCTTTTGGGTTCTTCATTTTTTATAATTTTTTCATTGTTATTTGTGTTCCGTTTAATAAAGTAATTGCATTCATGGAAGCGTTTGATGCTCCTTCCTTCCAAAACATTAATCTGAAATAATCAATTTTTGATGCTGCTCCTATTGTAACAAATAAAGAATTTGAAGTACTTCCTTTTCTAATTGTTCCTGCTCCTCTGTTATATATCCATGAAGTTGAGGGGGTTAAAATCGACCATGTGATTCTTGTTCCGATAATTTCTCCCATTTCTAAATGAACTCCACATAAAATTCTATTGTTTACAATATTTGTATTTATTGCAACCGAATAATTTAGTTCAAATTGTCCTGTTCCTGAAGCATCATCTAAATAAAAAGAATATGCTGTGTCTGAAACTCCACTGACTCCAGCCGATCCATTTAGAACAATTGTATTTCCAATTGAAGAATTTAATTCTGTGTCAAATGGAATAACCACTGCATTTGCTTCTCCGGTTGTTGATGATGTTGTTGTTGTTGTTGTGCATCTTGCCATTGAATAATTTGAAGTTGCACCTGAATTTGCATCCACATATGCTTTTATACTTTCAGAAGTTGCTAAAGTATTAACTGAAGCAGTTGCAAAAGTATCATCATCTAACCATCCTGTAATTTCTATTCCAGCTTTTTCTATTCCGTCATCATCTATTGCAAAACCTGCTACCGTTCCTTCTGTTTTTCTTTGATATTGTAAAAATAAGTTTTCTTTGTCTATTGATATTTTTGCCCCTTTATCTAAAGATTGTGTTAGCGTTATTGTCGTTATAAAAAACTCTGTATCTGATTGTGCTGCGTCTGCATAAATTTCTAAAGAAACTCCATTTATTAAAATTTTGGTTCCTGCTTTTATTGCAAATGCAAGGGGTCTACATCCAACAGGTAAAAGTGTATTTATTTCTATTCCTTCATCATAAGTTCTATCTAATTGAGATAAATAAAAGCTATTAATTTCTTCTTCATAGTTCGGTGGTGTGGTATTTATGTTTGTAGTAATCATATTTTAATTATTTGTTTCTCCTGGATTATCTGGAAAATCTGTACCATCCCAAGTTGAATTTCCTGTAGTTTGTGTCGTGTTATCGTATTTTACTTGTACCCATTCTCCATTAAATTGGTCTGTCACTAAATCAAAATTTGAACGCATCATCATATATTCTTTATTGTCAGCATCTATCAATTTTGTATTTGGATTTACAAATTTAACTCTTGATGAACTTGGCCAAAATTTATCTGTTTCAGAAAGAACTGTTGTTCCATTAAATGTTAAAATTGATTTACTTTGATTATTCATAATTTCTTCTCCTACAAATTCTTGTATTTTTTTGTCGTAGGTTAATGCGCTCCAATCGTATTCTGAAGTTCCTGCGTTCCAAACATATATTCCTTTTGCCCACTTTCCAAGTGCATCAACAAATTGCCAATTTGCACCGTCATAAACTTGAATTGTAGAAGTTGTATTTGCCCCGGAACCATCTCCAAATCTAAGGGTTCCAACATTATAAGTGTAGGTGTCATTTCCTGCTTGTGTGTTTTGTATTTGCTCTCCTGAAACTCCAAACGAACCAGCGTTATTTTGTACTCCAACAAACAATGAAACAAAATCGTTATTATTATTTATCGTGTCTACATAATCTATTTCGTAATATGTTGGAACTTGAGCTTTTACTATTGGTGTGGTTCCTGATCCTGTCGTTCCAGAACTTAATTGATTATTTTGAACAATTCTACCGTGTGAATATGTTGAATTTCCTTGAACTGTTGCATTCATTGGATAGGTAGCGTTATTTTTATATTCTGTAAAAGTATAAAATTGAAAATCCCAATCCCCAATAAAAGCAGGATTTGTTGGAAATAAATTATTTGAAGTATCTGTTATGCTATCTGTAGAACTGTCAAAAATAGTTTGTGTAGAATTAACGCTATTTGCCGGAACTAATATATATTGTCTAATATATTCCTGATTATTATTTAAAGGAAACTGATTTGTAGCCCATCTAATCTGAGCATAATTTCCGTTTGTGTATTTATATGCTGTATAATTATCTGCTGCTCCCCATGTTGATGTTGCTGGTTTTGCTCTAAGTGTCCAGAGCGCTTCAAATCTTAAATCTGTATCTGAAGTATTTGTAAAGTCCACAAATATTCTACAAATAAAACCGGCGAGTGTATCTGCATCTGTCAGTGTCATAACATTAAATTCCTGTCCTGTCTGAGAAAATTGTCTTATAGAGTGTGAAGCATTATCCGTTGGCCATGTTGTATCTAAACCGGTGACCGTGTTATGCGTTAAAAATAATGGGAAACCGTTAAATTGATTACTACCTGCTAATTCTGCATATATCGTATTGGTTCTTTTTATTGCTGGAATTGCTTGATAAACTGAACCTGCTAATTTTTGTAAACCTACTCCAGATGTTGCCGATTCTATTTTTTGATAATAAGCCCCATAATTTTTATTTCCTATAAAATCATGATTTAGTCTATATCCACCATTAAAATAAAATTCTCTTGTTGGTATATTTATCGGATTTGCATATGGGGAAACATCTTGTTCGTCTGTATTAAATTCTGAAATTTGCACAAAATTAAAAGTCCCTCTCCAATAATAAAATCTACAATTAAAATTTATACAAATTTGTTTTATTACATCATAAGTTGTTGGAGGTCTGTATTTATTTTCAGAGTCTGTTTCGTATAAATCTTTTAAATTAATTCTCATTTGTGTCCAAGGGCAATATTGAGATTGCGGTCCGACATTCATTCCTTCATTCCACCAATTAATTGAAGTTTGAATTGTATAATTTAATATAGTTCCCACTAATGCATCTCCTGAATTAATCATTCCAATATTATCTATCAATAATTTTATCCAAGTTGTTGAACTCCCTATTAATCTTCTAAATCCTGCGTTAGCAAAAGTGTCTGCTTTTTCATAAGGGAAAGTTGGAACCGCTCCTGTCTCAGAATTAGTTTCTCTTAAAAAAGGAACTTCTTTTAATGTTGCTATTCCGTCTATTGCTACAAGTGTAGTTTCGTATGGAAATGAAACATCCTCTCTCGATTCTAAATCTAAAATAAAATATCCTGACCATAATAAATCTCCCGCTCCTGTTTCCAATACTACCCAAACATCTTTTTCTTGCAAATTTGTTCTCATATTTTGCAAAAATATTTCTTGAGTTAAGTCTTCTACCATCAAATCCATTGTAAGTTTTGATGATAAAATTGGTGAATTTTTGTCCTGAACTTTTTCTGTTTCCCAATTGATAGAAATTCCGTTACTTCCTAAAGTCCAAGTTTCTCCTGCTCCGGTTCCGGTCCACCAAATGCTTGCTGTATATGATGCCCCATTATAAGATTTTATATTTGTGGTTGCATATTCAGATAAATCGTAGGGTAATCTTGCCATAATTTATGATGTTCTTAATCTGTTTGTTGCAGCATTTTCGTTACTTAAATAAATGTCGTTTCCTCTTAATCGTCCTGTGACTGTTATATTATTTGATTGTCCACCTATCATTTTTTTCAATTTATTCAAAGGTGCTACAACCTCCGGATTTCCAGAACCAGCAGACGGGTATTCTCCCATAAGTGCTGTGGTCGGTCCCGAAATAATTCCTCCTTCTGCAAGTGGGATCGGTGTGGAAGCTACCATAGCAATTTGTGCTGCTCCAATTCCTGCAACAATTGCTGCTGCTATAGGACCACCAAAAATTCCTGTCTGTGCATAAACTTTCATAACCGCTGCTGCGGTGTTTATTATTATTCCTTGTATTGCTATAGCTTTATCTATTATCGCTTGTCTTCTTTTTATTTTATTTAATTTTTTCTGAGCGTCTTCTTCTATTAAAATTCTCTCATTTGCAACATTACCGTCTAAAATTGCAAGTGCTCTAATTCTTTGCTCTTCAGACATGTTGCTGTTATTAATTAAATCTGTTTCTGTCCTTAGTCTTTCGTCAAGTATTTTTTCTTTTTCTTTTTTCTCATTATTTGCTAAAGTTGTAGCCCTTTTATTAAAAGCTTCCATTGCACCAATTGCTAAATTTAGTGTCATTTGTATGCTCTCTCCATATTCATCAAAAATTGTAGATAAAGTTTTTCCCATTATTTTAAACTTTGGAAATATTAAATCGAGTAAATCACCGAATGTTGAAGTTTTGGTTTGTGACTCATCTACTGCTTCATTATATTCGTCTTGTGCGTTTGTTAATTCTTTTAGTGCTGTTTTATATTCTGCTAATTTATCAGTGTAGTCTTCATTATTAACTATCGCTAATTTTAAAGCATCATCTGCTTTTTCTAATGATTCTTCTAAATCTGCAAATGGTTTTTTTGCTTCGGAAGAAACGTCTCCTAATAATTCTTTAAATTTTTCAGTTGTTGTATTTACTTTGTCTTGTGCTGTTTTTACTTTTAAAACTTGAGCCGCTATTATTTCCTGATCGGCTCCTGTTATTATAAGTCTTCTTAATTCTGCTTCTGCTTCTGAAACTGCGTCTCTTAATTTTTCGTATTCTGTTCTTGCTGTTTTTATTGGATCTTGGTCTTCTAATTTATTTAAAAAATCTTCATATTCTGAACCTTGGTCTAATCCCATATCGAATTGGTCTCCAGAGGCTTGCATTTCTTTAAATGATTCGTCTACTATTTCTTGGTATGTTTTTATTTCGTCTACTAAACTTTCTCGCATTTCTTTTGCGTCTTTAACCATTCCTTTTGTAATATGATTGGAAGACGATTCAAATTTCTTAATATAAATGTCGAGTTCAGACATTTTCATTTCTCTTTCTGTAATTAATGCGGTTGCTGCTTTTATCTTAGCTTCTGCTTTTAACGCTGATACATAATTTTGGGTACTTTTTGTTAATGCGTTAACATCAAGTTTTGCTGCGTTTAAACCACCATAATATTTTGGAGAAATTCTTTTTAATTCTGCTACTATTTTTTCCTTTTGTACTAATGTTAAATTTTCATTTTTCAACATTGTGGTCAATTGGCTAACTCTACTAACCTTATCTTTTATTAGGTCATTTGCTTTTTTATCTACTTTTGCTAATTTTTCTGTGACCGTTAAAATTCTGGTTCCTTCGTCTGCCCATGATGATAAATAATAAATTAATCCAGCAACTGCCGCTGCTAAAAGTATATATGGATTTGCGTAAGCAACCGCTGTTAAAACTCTCATAACTTTTATTAAAGTTACTACTGCTGTAGCCATGGATCCAAATAAAATTAATAATGGTCCGATAACTGCAATTATTCCTGCCCATTTGACAATACTCTCTTTTTGTGAAACTGTCAAACCTCTAAACCAAGTTGAAAGTGCTAATATTTTTGCAGATATCATATTTAAAACTGGAGAAAGTGTGTCTCCTAATTCTGTTCCTGCTACTTTCAAAGAATTGAAAGCTTGTTTCATTTGAAAACCCGGTCCTTCTGCTGTTCGTTCAAAAGCTTTATCTACAAAACCTTGTGTCGTTTGTAGGTCTTCTAAAACTTCAACATAAGTTTTTGTCTGTTTTCCTAATACTCCTAAAACTCCTTTTAAAGCTTGTGCTTTGGAAAAAAATTGACTTAGGTCTACACCGGCAGACTTAAATCTTGTTTCTAATTCTATCAGTGTTTTTTGTAATCCTTGCTTGGAAAGTTTTTCTCTTAATTCGTCAGAAGTAATTCCTATTTTATCTAATGCTTTTTCTTGTTTTGGTGTAATTTTTGCAAATGCCATCATTATACCAGAAAGTCCTGTGGTCGCTGATGATGCGTCTCCGGTCACTTTTGTATAGGTTGCAATAAAAGCACCTACTTCATCAAAACTAATTCCTAACGAAGAAGCTAATCCTAAATTTTGTCCTAATACTGCAGAAAGTTCTTCTGCTTTAAACATTCCTTTTTGGACCATTCCACCAAAAACATCTAATGCTTCTGCTGCTGTAAGTGTTTCTATTCCGTAAGCATTTTGTGCTGCTGCAACCGCTCTGGAAAGAGATTCCATGTCTCCTAATCCTGCAGCCGATGCTTTTGCAACTTGTTCTAATGTTTCTAATGCGTTTGCACCTTCTAATCCTGCAGAAGTTAAAAAGTATAATCCTTCTGCTAATTCGACTG
>TARA_R110001632_G_scaffold43688_12_pt1 | contig 10006 bp, 11 predicted proteins | sample TARA_R110001632 | Tara Oceans TARA_R110001632 (sample SAMEA4398266) | marine metagenome | biome: Polar Biome; feature: [SRF] surface water layer (ENVO:00010504); material: water (ENVO:00002006), including particulate matter (ENVO:01000060) such as... | depth 5 m
GGTTTATTGTATTCTTACAAAAAGACCCATCTTTACATAGAAAAAGTAAATATAAACCCGTTGTTCCACTATACGAAAGATACAAATCTTTAATGTCTATTCGGTATATTGATGAAGTGTTTATTTATCAAACAGAAGAGGAGTTATTGAGATTAATAAATATTTTAAAACCTGATGTCAGAATATTAGGGGAAGATTACTTAGGTAAGGACTTCACAGGTAAAGAACTACCAATAGAAGTAATATACACCACTAGATCTCACAATTGGTCAACAACTAAAATAAAGGATTTAATTACAAGACAGACCATACAACAAAATCCAAATATATTAAACGATGGAGAAAAAATTTAAGAAGGGAGTAATTGCGGGTAACTTCGATATTATACATCCAGGTTATGTTCACATGTTTAAAGAATGTTTTGATCAGTGCGAGGAATTTATAGTATTACTACACACTGACCCATCTATTGAAAGACCTAAAGAAAAATTAAAACCAATTTTAGATATACAGGAAAGGATGAAGATTCTCTTCTCTATTAGGTTTATTTCAAATATATACACATATACATATGAAAAGGATTTGGTTGAACTACTTAAAGAGATACAACCTGATGTGAGGTTTTTGGGTGTGGATTATAAAGAATCTAAATTCACTGGTGATGAATTGGACATACCCATTGGGTGGATCAATAGAGATCATGGATGGTCTACTACTAAATTTAAAAAATTGATAAGTGAATCGACTTATCAAAGTGAAATAAAACCATGGGGTGAATATAAGGTGGTATATGAAACCGAGGATTGTAAAATAAAGAAGATTATATTACAACCAGGTCAGAGGTTGTCCTACCAATATCACACGGAGAGACGAGAAGTGTGGACAGTTACTAAAGGCACCTTAACAATTGTGTTGGACGACAATAAAATTTTTAGAGGTAAAGGACAATCGGTCAAAATACCTATAGGTGGTGTACATAGAGCGTGGAATGAAACGGACGAGATCGTTGAATTCATGGAAGTTCAAACAGGTACATACTTTGGTGAAGATGACATTATTAGGGTAGAAGATGATTATAATAGAGAATAACATATGAAAACAGTCAAAAACAATAACGAAGATGTAAAAAGAATCGACGACTCAACTGCAGAAATGTTAGTTAAAAGTGGTTCTTGGTTTTACTGTAGTAAGGAAGAATATAAAAAACTTAGGAAATCTGTTAAACCTAAAAAATCTACCGGGACGGAGGAGATCAAAGACATCGAGAACAGGGGATTATCCGATAAAAAACTCAGAAAAGAGAGGAAACGAGCTAAATCTAAAAGAAACCTTTAACACCAAAGAGAAATGATTAAGAAAATTATACACACGGCAGATATACATATACGTAGGACTAAGTACCATGACATGTATAAGGAACAATTTGAAAAATTTATTGAAAGTGCTAGGGAACAGGTAAAGGGGTACGAGTACCATGAAATAAGGGTTGTTATTGCGGGTGACTTGGTTCACGAAAAGATAAATATATCTAATGAACAACTAGTCATACTATCTAAATTTTTAAATGATATTACTCGTGAAATTGGTAAGGTTGTAATTATACCTGGTAACCATGATTTCTTAGAAAACAACCATGAAAGAGTTGATAGTATTACACCTGTTGTTGAAATGATGAAAAACGACAACATTGTTTACTATAAAGACAGTGAGGTATATAAAGATGATAATATTAATTGGGTTGTCTACTCACTATATCAACACAACCAAAGACCTATCTTTGAAAAAGAAGATGGTTTATATGTGGGGTTATTTCATAGTCCGATTGCGGGATTATCAACCGATACGGGTTATGAGTTTGAAGATGGGTACTCTCCTTTAAATTTTAAAGACCTTGACATACTGTTATGTGGTGACATCCATAAGAGACAGGTGTTTGAATTACCTGATGGAGGAAGAGCAGTAATGGTAGGTTCATTAGTACAACAAAACTTCGGGGAAACTGTAAAACACCACGGTTATGGTATTTATGATGTAGAGACCGATGAGTATGAATTCTTTGATTTAGAAAATAAACAACCATTTCTTCATTTCTCAATAAACGACATTAAAGATATCGACGATGAAAAAGAAATTCTCCTTAATATTGGATGATGAGTTCCTTGAATACTGTAAACTAAATAAAGTAGAGAAAGTAAGCAAGTTAGCGAAGGAAACATTCGATAGGGGATTTACAATCCTTAAGTTCGGAGAGACACCCTCTTTTGTAAAAGGTAGGGAAGTGATAAAAGAGGTTGAAAAGGTAGTCATCAAGGAAGTAGAAAAAATTGTAGAGGTTGAAAAACCAATAGAAATAATAAAAGAAGTAGAAAAAATTGTAGAGGTTGAAAAACCTATAGAAGTAATAGTAGAAAAAGAAGTATACATTACTGACGACGAACAAGTTCAGGAACTTGGAAAAAAGGTTACAGATTTACTAAAAGATAAGAAAAAGTTGTCCCAAAAAATATATAAATTAGAGACAAAACTTAAAAAGAAACCTAAAGAAGTAATCAAAGAAATCACCAACAGCGACGAAGTCGAAAAACTAAATGGTGAAAATCAAAAACTTAAAGAGGAATTAGAAAAAATAACCTCATCCCTATCGGGTCTAAATAAAGCGAAGTACATTAAAAACTCCAACCTGAATTCTTTATACGACGAGTAAACGGGGTTGACTCTTAATATTAATTTATGTATCTTTTAGTATGATAGGTTTATTAATATTTTGGAGTTTTATGGCGTATGGAATGACGACCATAATAGTATACGGATCAATATTCGAAGGTATTCGTAATTGGTTAAGCAAACACTCAAAGTTTTTCGGTGAATTAGTTAATTGTCCTCTATGTACATCAACATGGGTGGGATTCTTCTTGTCGTTAACTTTAGGTGGTATAAGTTCAAAAATATTCTCGATTGGTTATTTTGGGATATTCTTTGACGGTCTGTTCACAGCAGGTGTGGTTTGGGCGATAAACTCTTTTGTAGAATTTTTCGAAGAAAGTAGAATAAAATAACACCATGAATGTTTATACCGGGTAAATTCAACGACACTCTTATTAGGAATGAAGTGATTAAATTTTTTAAACAACGGTTTAGAATTAATTTAAAACATAACGACATACACAATAAGATAGATCTTGTAGGTATAAACGATCCAACATTAGGTGTAGAGGTTGAACACGGTAAATGGGTTGGTAATTTTTGGGACAATCAAAATTACTCATTGATCTCGGAACAAAGTTTCCAAACTGCCAACATACCAGCTAGAAAGGAAAAATATTGGTTAGACCAATACTATTCGTACAATAAGTTAAGAGAAAACGAGAGTAGTAAAAAGAATATTTTTGTAAGGTCCAACGGCGACTTTACACAGTTTATTGTTATACGACCTAACACTATTAGGGACTCAGACAAATTGGTTAGATCAAAGTTTAAACCAAGAAATAGTAACGAAGTTGAAGAATGGTTATCCTTTAGAAAAGAACACGTTGAAACTTACAACATGAAAAATGGAAAATACTATAAAGTAAAATAGATGAAGCACGAAAATCCATACATAAAAGTAACGTGGCATGACACCCCTGAAGCATTCACCCCTGAAAAGATGAAGAGGGTAAAAAATTACTTTAAAGAGAAGTATAATACCAGGTTTATTAAGGTAATTACTAAAATCCAAACCACAAACAACAACAATAAACTTAAATCACTTGAAATAAGTGAGAGTATAATGGATCCTAACTATCAGAAGTTATTAATGAATGACTTTATTAAGGAGAATAACATCGTAACTCACGGTGATATGATCGATAGATTAGATAATAAGGTTAATGAAACTATTTTTGCACAAGACGAGACAATCATAAAATATAACCGATGGTACATTAAAAATGTAGAGTTCTCAAACTTCCTATCTTTTGGTGAAAACAATAAAATTGATTTCGAAGCGTTAGATGGAATCACGGTTGTGGAATCCAATCCAAGAAATTTTGGTGGGAAGTCTACCTCGACTGTTGATTTATTAATGTTTCTATTCTTTAACAGTACGACCAAAACAAACAAATCTGAAGAGATTTTCAATAGATTTACCGATAAAGACCGTGTGCACGTAAAGGGGGTTATAACCATTGATGGTGAAGATTACGTGATTGAAAGAGAGGTAACGAGGAAGTTAGGTAGATCTGAAAAATATACAGTTAAAAATGATCTTCAGTTTCATAAAATCCTTGAGGACGGAACATATAAGAATCTATCGGGAGAACAACGTAAAGAGACGGAAAAGTTTATTGTTAAGGCAATAGGCACTAAAAAAGACTTTCTCTCAACCATTCTAACCACGGGTTACAACTTAGAAGAATTAATTGATACTAAACCAACCGAAAGAGGTCAAATACTAACTAAATTTATTGGTTTAGAGGCATTAAAAGAGAAAGAAAGGGTTTGTAGGGAAATGAAAAATACCTACGAAAGAAAAATGTTGTCCAATACTAAGGATAAGTTCACTTTAGAAAATCAAATAGAGACCTATTATGAACAAATAAAAATAAAAGACGACGAAACATTTAAGAAAAAGAAGGACCTAACAGATGCGACAGAAAGACTTAAAACATTAGAAGGAAAAAAAGAGGGTATCTTAAGTGAAAAACATACTGACGTTGATCAGTCTTTAGTGAAGACCAACCCAACTACAATAAAAAGTGAAATTAAAGATTGTGATGATAAGATTAAGAAACTAAATAAAATACTATCCGAAACGGTTGTTAAAGAACCTAAGGGTTATTATTTAGAAGAGAAACATGATACAATCAAAGATTTAATAAGGGACTTAACATTTAAAATAAAGGAAGACACACACAACATAAAGAAATGTGAGGACCATATTCACCATTTAACTGAGGGAAGTGTTTGTCCTACATGTAAGAGACCTTTGGAGGGTATCGACCACTCAAAAGAAATAAACTCTAAGAAATTAGAAATAAAAGATTTTGAAAAACTGATTATCAATACCAATAAATCTATTGAAAAAACTACTGAAGAAGAAGTTAAGTTTTCCATATTAAAAAAGGAGTATGAGACTTACGAAAAAAACAAACTTATTAATACTCGATATGGACTTGAAATTAGACAGGTCGAAATGGATAAGAAAGATAAAAATAATAAACTAGAATTTTTCGAAGCTAACAAAAAGAAGCACGAAAGAAATATACAAATAGATAAGGATTTAATAGTCCTAAGAACTCAAATAGACACGGCATCTTCAGACATTAAACAGTCTAATATTTTCATTGAACGATATAAGAATGATATAAAGAACTTTAACGATAAAATTGATACCAATAAGAAACTTATAAAAGAAATATTGGTGGAGGAAAAGGTTTTAGAAACATATAAAGTATATTTAACTGTGTTTGGTAAAAATGGTATTACTAAAACTATTTTGAGGGATATGATCCCATTTTTAAATAACGAATTAAGTCATTTATTAGATGATAGTTGTATGTTTAAATTAGAAATTAAAATTAATGGTAGTAATGAACTTGACTTCATAATGATAGATACAGATACCAGGGTTGTTAAACCTCTTTACGCAGGTTCTGGGTACGAAAGAACAATCGCATCTTTAGCACTTAGAAGTGTGTTAACTAAGGTTTCGTCATTACCAAAACCAAACATCGTAGTAATGGATGAGGTATTTGGAAAGATTGCCGATGAAAATTTAGAAATGGTGGGTGAATTCTTTATTAAAATTAAAGAATATTTCGAACATATATTAGTAATTTCACATAATCCACTAATTAGAACTTGGTCAGATAACCTACTAATGATTGAGAAAAACGAAAACGTATCGTCCATACAATCAATTAATACAAAAATATAATAAAAATACTTGTACACTCAACAAAATTGTTTAACTTTGAAAAATCAACAAAACACATTATGATACCAAAAGAATATAAAGATTTTAGTCTATACGCAAAAGACCTAAAAGTAACTGGTTCTCAATTAGATTATTACAACAAACAAATAGGAAATAGTCTAACTCCTTACATATTAGAGGAGCGTCAAATGAACGTTACTGTAATGGATGTGTTCTCAAGACTAATGATGGAGAGAATCATATGGGTCGCGGGTCCAGTCAATGATAATATGTCAACTATTGTTCAAGCACAACTAATGTTCTTAGATAGTATTGATAATAACGATATTACGATGCATATCGATACACCGGGTGGTTCTGTTAAATCAGGATTATCAATGGTTGATGTAATGGATTATATAGATTCTGATATACAAACTATTAATACAGGAATGGCAGCATCTATGGGTTCTATCCTGTTAGGTGCGGGTACTAAAGGTAAACGAGGATCACTTAGATTTTCAAGAACCATGTTACACCAATCAAGTGGAGGTTTCAGAGGTAATATACAGGATGCCGAGATAGATATGGGTGAATGGAAAAAACTAAACAATCAATTATTTGACCTATTAGGTGATTATTGTGATAAACCAGCAGAGGTGGTTATGAAGGATGCATCACGTGATATGTGGTTATCTGCAGACGAAGCACTTAAGTATGGAATTATCGATAAAGTTGTAAAAAAGAAAAAATAAATAAAATTATATATTTATAGAATATAACATACACAACATGAAACGTTTATTAAACATGGATATTAAGACAGTAGCGATCATCGTGTTATGTGTATTCCTTTTACTTAGAAATTGTACGAATGGAGACACTACCACTGGTGAGATAGTTAAGGTTGACGGTAAAAAATACGAATTGGTAGAACAAAAAATCGATACCGTATTTATAGAAAAGACCGTCAAAGTCCCAACATATGTACCAAAATATATTACGAAAGAAGTAATAAAAGAGGTTCAGATCCCTGCAGATATAGATTCGTTAGCGGTAATAAAAGATTATTATTCTAAAGTAACAGTAAGAGATACATTACAACTTAATTACGATTTTCCTGAAGAAGTTAAAGATTCTTTAGGAAATAAACCACCATCCAATTTAGGTTATGGAATACTAACTGACGTAATTGGTCAGAACTCTATACAATCAAGAGATGTGGATTGGTACTTTAAAATACCTACAGTATATAACACTAAGGTTGTTAAAGACTTACCGAAAACACAATTATATTACGGATTTAATTTAGGTTTAAACAGAACAGATATTTTTTCAAGTGTCGGTGGAGGACTCATATTAAAGACAAAGAAGGATAAATTATACCAACTTAATATAGGTCTAATGAATCAACCCACACCCACATCAAGTCTTACACCTTATATTGGTGGAGGAATCTATTGGAAAATAAATCTTAAGAAGAAATAAATGACAAATAGTTATATACTTTTTATTTTCGGCATGTTCGAAGACACTGAAGATATTGAGTTTTATTGTAATGAAGTCTTGTTAGAAAATCCCGCTGTAAAATCATTAAGATTCATAGTAGAAAACTCTAGGAATTTAATTGTTATATTGGAGTCGGATAAGACACAAAAAGAATTAAGTAAGTCCATACACACAGACTTATTAGATCAGAACGTAAAATTCTATTTCATATTTAGAAGAGATGAGGTGGTATCCGCACACATACCTGAACAGGTAAAGAAATTTATTTATGGGGACCTGAAGGATGAAGAAAAATATATTATGGTACAATATAGTAAGTCAAATAGGGCAGATTCACTTGACTTAGACGAGGTTCTTGAAAAGATAAAAAACAAAGGAATGGATAGTTTAACAAAAGATGAAAAAAAGTTCTTAGATAATTTTGATTATTAACTTTGTTTTTATATTTTAGTAGTTCAGTAATCACACTTTAAAAATTTACCACAACCATGAATAAAAGCAACAGTTTCCTAAACACCGAAGAGATAAGTTTCTACCTTAAAGATGTTAAAAAAATCCCAACCACCAACAACAAAAGACTTAAAGAAATTATACATGGTCTTAAACAAAAAAACATAACCCAAAAAGAAAAATCAACTTTACAAGAAGAACTAGTAGTTGGTAATTTAAGGTTCGTTATTAGTGTTGCTAAACAGTTCTCAAATCAAGGTTTAGACTTACCTGATTTAATTTCGGAAGGAAATATTGGTCTAATTAGAGCATCTGAAGAATTTGACCCACATAAAAAGGTTAGATTCATCTCTTATGCTGTGTGGTGGATAAGACAGGCAATAATGTCCTCATTGAATGATAATGCAAGGACTATAAGGTTACCATCTAATATCATACAGGAACACGCTAAGGTCAGAAAGATGATGGTTTCTGAAGATGACCCCGATTTTGTAGAAAAATATAACAAACAGGCTTCACAATATGTTCCAAAAACCGTAAGTTTAAGTAATCCAATTAATGAAGAAGGTGATCAATTAATTGACATCGTTGTTAATAAAGACTCTTTAAATCCTGAGAGTTATTTGGAAAACGAAAATGAAAGAAAGAAACATGTGCAGAGTGCCCTCTCAATACTGAATGATAAGGAAAGAACCATAATCGAAAAGTATTTCGGTTTAAATGGTGTCCAATGTAACTTAGAAGATTTGGGTCAAGAGTTCGGTTGTACTAAAGAAAGGATAAGACAAGTTAAGGAAAAGGCAATGAAAAAACTTAGAAACGAGAGTTTTACATTATTAAAATATTTATAGTAGTAAAAAATATAATTATGAAAAAATTTTTAGAAAAACATTTTGTGACTATTGTTTCTGTTGTATTACTTTTAACCTTTTTTAGAGGTTGTGGTGATAGTAGAGAAATGTCAGCACTAAAAAAAGAAATGGTAGAATTAAAGGAGTTCACTAAAGAACGAACTTATACTAAAGAACAATTAGACCTACGATTAAAGATTGAAGGATTAAAAAGTGAACATAGAATGATTCAGGCGACTGATAGAAAAATGTTCGATTTAAACAGACAAACTCAAATAGAAAAAGAGTTAGAGTCATTAGAAGGTGAAGTCAATAAGTAAAAATGGGCAGTTGGTTAAAGAATAACTTTAAGTTATTAATTTACATTTCGTTTTTGGTCCCTATCGTCACGGTGGCTATAGTATCTATATCTCACGTTACCGTGTGGTATGGTATATCTAACCCGATGTCGTGGGCATTATATCTATCAATAGGTATAGAGATTGCTGCATTATCAGCATTGGCGGCAATATCTGCAAGGATGGGGTCCAAAGTATATGTACCTTTTGGTATTGTCACCTTAATACAGTTTGTTGGTAACATCTTTTTTGCATTCGAATTTATTAAAATAGATAATTTACAGTTTCTTTCGTGGGTTGAATTGACAGGACCTATATTAGAATATATGGGTATAGAACAGGGTGACCTACAATCACATAGGAGATTCTTGGCAATATTTGCGGGTGGAATGTTACCACTTATTTCATTATCGTTCCTTCATATGTTAGTTAAGTTTAACGAAGAGAATGATGATTTAAAAGAAGAAGATGGAAAGGACACAAAAAAGGTCATAGAAGAAGAAACCAAAATTAAACCTTCAGAAGAGGATCTAAATAAGTTACAAGACTTATTATCTAAATTTAAACCAGAGGAAAGAACTAATGAACCAACCACTACCGAAATCGACTCAAGCGATGTAGTTGATAAAGAAATGGAAGATTGGGATGGTAGATTAGAAGAGGATTTTAATATGTTTGGGGACACATTAGACGAGAAACCACCTGAGTGGTTAGATGAGGGTCCCGAACCAACAGAAGAAGAGTACAGTGAATGGGACGAAGACCACGCATTAGACGTAGTAATGAATGACATGGTTAAAGATTTCACAGAAGAAGACTTTAAAGAAATTGAAGTTAATGAACCTGAAGAACTTATAGAAGAACATCTACAAACCATAATTGATAATGACCAAAAAATGGGATTATGGGATGAAAATGAAAAAAGAATGGAAATTATAGGTCAAAATGGTAATGATGGAGAA
>TARA_R110001632_G_scaffold37039_2_pt1 | contig 9988 bp, 26 predicted proteins | sample TARA_R110001632 | Tara Oceans TARA_R110001632 (sample SAMEA4398266) | marine metagenome | biome: Polar Biome; feature: [SRF] surface water layer (ENVO:00010504); material: water (ENVO:00002006), including particulate matter (ENVO:01000060) such as... | depth 5 m
ATCTTCGATGAATGCACTTCCCGTTAGTTTTTTCATTGTCCCAGAGTTGGTGGCATTCAATACAAGCGGCTTAATACGTTCAACAAAGTAAGCTATATTTGCATCTATTTTTTTACCTGCCACTTTCGCGCCTATTTCCTGGTTAACGTATGCAATAGTAAAAACAAGGTTGCTGCCCTCCTCTTTGAAATCTTCAAGGTCAGCTTGACCTAAATGGTCACTTTTAAATACTTTTCTATAATGCGTTTTTGGTTGTTGTTCACTCATCTTATTCACTCCCTACTGTCATTAAGCGGATATTTGTGCAATTCGTTGACAAGGTAAAACCACCAACTTGTATAAATCTAAGTGATGTCTTCTCGTAAATACCAACGTATGAAGATAGGTGATAATCAAACATATAAGCAGCACCATCAACAAGCTCGACGGGTGCGGGTGTTACTGTGCCGATTTTACGCTTAGATTTTTTGATTAGCTTCCATTCCCAACAATAGCCCTTCACAGGGCGTTTTTTTGAATCATCAATTGATATGAGTGAATCTACGTACCAATCGATGCCCTCATCACTAAACTCATAAACCCCACCAATTTGATAAACCTCCCCTTCATGCGTTACTGTTTTAATTTTACTCATGTTTTCCATCTCCCGATTAATTGAGCCGTAACAATACACGCAACTTTTATTAAACGCAAGCGTATTTATATATATTGACAATATTAAATAACTTGCTATCATCGGGTCTAAATTAATCAACGAGTAACAATAATGACAAAGTCAGTCCAGTTAAACAAAAACATACACGCTAAGTTAAAGGCGCTATCAGATAAGCGCCGAGAGGATGGCCGTCACGACTATTCAATGGCTCAGATAATGAGCGAGTTAGTTTTAAAGCTGCATTCTAAAGAGTTTAAATAATGGATAAGCTAATCACAATAAAAGTAACCAATGACAAAACTGGTGAAGTAGTAAAAGAATTTAACGGCATGAGTGAACGCAAAGCAGAAAAGGTTTATACAGGGCTGCTAATGCAAATGAATTTAGGTGAATTTACCGCTCATTGGGTTGAAGAACCAAACAAGGCTAAGGCGCAATAATGGATAAGCAAACCACCCTAATCAACAAAGCCACCAGCAGCGAAGACGGTAAGCGCCTATGGGGATTTATCACTAAATTCCTAGCCGCTACTGATAAGCCTATTAAGATCACAATCGAGGAATTAAGCGACACTCGCAAGCTAGCGCAAAACAAGCTCAATTTTATGTGGTGTGGTGAAGTCGCTAAACATGTATTTATGACACAAGGGCATGTGTGTAGCTCTGAAGACATTCACGAATTGATAGCACGTAAGCTATTGCCATTACGTGTTGTAGCTATTAACGGCGAGACAATCATCTACAGAAGCGAAACAAAGACACTATCAATTAAAAAGTTTAGTGATTACTTGGCAAGGTTTGAGTATTACGCATCAGAACAGCTGGGCGCGAAATTATCGCACCCTGAAGACTTGTATATTGTCGCATTAATGAAAGGAGCGGATAAATTATGATTAGCAAAGGACACAGCAAAACAGTGTTTGAAAAAGAATGGATGAATACAGTTGTTGAATATGCAAGTGAATCAACATGGTTAAAAGATAAATATTCGCACATCAAAGGCGTAACACCAGCGTTTGAAGTCGATCACATTCTTGGCGCAAAAACAAAACGTAAAATCAACGGCATTTCATGGCGTGTTGGTGAGTTGGCTATCATGCCGATCCCGTTTGAGCTTCATAATGTACTAAGTAGTCACCCATACAACCGCACAACTAACCCAGGTAAGTACCGATCAGTGTTCGGTCATGAAAAACAGGTATGGCTATCTATGATTAGAGATATGCAAGACGACGGGTATGAAATCCCATTCAGTGAATCAGTAATTCAAGCAATAATAAGGTAGGTATAAAACCATGAATAACAAAGATATTTTAGCTAATGCGCCAGATGGTGCTACTCATTGGGATTGTAGCGAATACATGATACATGTGCATGATGGTAACTGGAATTACTGGTCAAAAGCTGCTGGATGGAATGAGACAAAGCCTGAAGAAGAAACCCGCTCACTAGCAGATATTAAGCGCATAGTTGAGCTAGAGGCATACATACAAAAAGTACAAGCCGATAGAATCGACGATATTGCTATAGAGCGTAAACGGTGGGGCAGGGAAGATTTGAAAGCCTTAGCTATTCGTGACATAGAGCAGCAAGCTAGCGGAATAGAAGTTGCTGTAAGGATTAATTTAACATCTTATTCAGACCCTTACACCGTCAGATTAATGGATAGGGCTACTGAGTTACGCGAGCAAGCCAAAGCCCTTGCGGAGTCTAAAACATGAAGCCGATTAAATTCATGACAACCCCATTTAACCCTATTGCATACCACGACTTAGGCTCTTACATGGCGGACGTAGGCGAGCGCATAGGCTCTGCACCTATTCGCAGATACATGCATCACAGAAACCAGTCTGGATATACTCGCATCAGACAAACCAAAAGTTTAATTATAGTTGAGTGGATGGAATGATATGGAGTTTAAAATATGCCGAAAAATCAGCTATTCGACAAGGGCTGGCGCTAGAAAGTTCCTACGCCGAAGAAGCTTGCAGTATAAGCAACGTGCTTACCTTTGCGAACACTGCGGATGGTATCACACCACGTCATTAGACGCAGAAGGCAGGCGCTTAATTAAAGAACTTCACAGAGATGGTAATAACGAATGAAAATCGAACTAACACTAGAAAAGCTAGAAGAAATGGCACTATGTATCGTGCAATGTGAGCTAGATGAAGCTGAGGCTTGCGACTACATAAGAGCGGTCGCGTTTGAATGCCACAATGAAAAGGAGTTAATCGGATGAAAATAGAATTTGCCCCTACGGCTTATGCGCTATGAACAATATTCTTGAAGTAATCGGCCTTATCGTATGGGTGTACTTAACACTTTACGCGACAGCATTCCCGATTTACCACATTCTACACAACACGATCAATAAACGACCAGTAACCGAACTCGTCCTATCATGTATATTAATGTGTGTTGTTACAGCTAGTTGGTATTTCATGTACGAGTACGTTAAGAGGGTAATCGGATGAAGCCAACGCGAACACAAGGCCAAATACAATCACACAAAGCTTTATACACGATAGCTATATTTGCACTGATAGCTGTTAATGTGTATTTGCTAGTGATATCAATTTAAATTTATAGCCATGTAGCAAATCCAAGCCTCAGAGATGGGGCTTTTTATTGTCTGTAATTTAATTCCTGTTAAATATTTTGCGTATATACATTTAATATGCAATAATGCATTAACATTAACCACTAGAGAGAAGTATGAAGAAGCTTATAGATTTTAAAGATTTGGTTGCATCTGTTCAGGTTTACGCGGATAGCAATTGCGAGGGTAATTTCTCGATGGCTGTAAGAACATTAATTAAGCGAGCTTTAGCAGCGCAATAAAAAACCCGCATAACAGACTTGCAGGTCTAGCGGGTTTTAACAAGAAGAGGTGAATTATAACATGGCACGAGCTAGAAACATAAAGCCCGCTTTTTTCAATAATGATTTATTAGCTGAAATAGATCCAATTGGCCGATTATTATTTATTGGTTTGTGGACTATTGCAGATTTTAAAGGCGATATTGAATGGCGTGAAAAGAAAATAAAAGCACAAGTTTTACCATACGATAATTGTGATGTTAAAGATATCGCGATTAATCTCGATAAACTCGGATTTATTCGGTTCTACTCTGATAGAGATACGACTTACATAAACATCACTAATTTTAGTAAGCATCAGAACCCACATAAAAACGAGCGTGAAAAAGGTAGCGATATTCCTGAGTACACAGAATTAATGCGCCAAGCTGTTGATTTAAAAGGACTCACGATAAATCCAGATAAATCTCGATTAAGTCAGGATGAAAACGGAACGAATCGTGCTGATTCCCTTATCCTGATTCCTGATCCCTTATCCCTGATTCCTGAAACCTTAATGCCTGAATCCAGTAAAGAAACGCCAGTCAAGCTGGACTACTCAGTTTTGCAAATGACAGATACCCAATCTAAAGATGTTGTTCGGATTAGAAGAAAAAACAAAGGTACCGCACTAACTCAATTAATCATCAACCAGCTTGCCAAACAATTCTTTCTAGCTGCTGAGAAAGGCTTTAGTTTTGATGACTCACTAATCGAGTGGGAAGTTCGTGGATGGAAATCATTCAAGGCTGAATGGATGAAAACAGACACTAGCGGAAACGGTCAATTTTCACATACCACCATGCAAAACATAGAAACCTTCAGAAACGTGGAGCTAGACTAATGCAAAAATCAGATTCATTAAAATTCAAAGAGCTGCTAACAGGCGCAGGCGAAGAATATAAAATAAAGTTCAGTGAAGTTAGGTTGCGCATGTGGTGGAAAATATTAAATCAGTACACCATAGAGCAAGTCGAAGCTGGAATATATGCACACATGAGCGATCCAGATGCAGGCATGTTTGAATTAAAGACCGCTAGCATTATCAAACATATTGACGGAACAAAAAAAGATAATGTTGCAGATGAAGAATTTATGGCGCAGGCGGCCTGGTTAAGCATACCAAAAGCAATCGCTGGGTGTGGCGTGTATGGAACGCCTAAATTTAAAGACCCCGTAACAACGGCATGTGTAAGCGTTATGGGTTGGAAACAACTTTGCTCAATGACTGAGAAAGATACTGTTTGGAAGCAGAAAGAATTTGTCGAGCATTACCAGAACTTTAACAAGAAGCCGTTTGATCAACTGCCCAACAATATACAGGGTTTGGAAGGCGTAAAGCAGCTTGATAACAACATGACAACGATTTTAACTAAGCTAGACAATTTAAAGGTGAACAAATAATGATATTAAAGCACATTAAAAGCGGGGTTTTATACACCGTAGAAAGCTCAGTTAAAGTTAAATTAAACGGTAAGTGGGTAGATATGATTTTGTATAAAAATCCCATCAATGAAACTTTTGCAAGAGTTGAAAGTGATTTTGATGGATTTGTTGAGGTGAATAAATAATGAACGAGGAAATATTAATAGAGGAACTGATTAGGTTTATAGCTGGTATAGAGCGCAAAATGTCAAGGCGTGAGTTGATAGAATATAACTCGATAGTTTCATCTTATTTGTTAAATCAAGATTCGTTAATGATAGATAGGGCAAGTGCAAAAAAAAGGCTTATTAAAGGCTCATACTTGGAAGGGTACAAGCAGTCAGTTGTAGATCACGGGTGCCAATCATTTGAGAGCGTTGATAAGGACTGGCTAGAAGAGGCGCTTGGTGAATATTTAGACGCACTAGATAAAAAGGTGAATAAACAATGAGCTTAGAACAATATAAAGACGCAAACAGGAGAGGGCTGTGGGAAATCTTGCAGATTCAAGTTGAACGTATCGCGGAGCTTGAAAAGGCTTTAGCTATAACTAGCAATGAACTTTCTTGGACTATAGACACGGTTAATAGGAATCTGACAAAGGATATTAAATCAACTGATTTAGATGACCCTGATTACTGGGATAAAGAGACGTGCCATATAAACAGCGTTTTACTTAAATAAGAAATAAGGCCAATAAACAATGAAAAGAAAACACAACTACGTCACAACAACCCTGTACATCATAATCGCCTTGTATTTGGCGGCGGCGGTCTATGGTAAATATTCAGGGTTCATTTAATTTAATATAAATAAACAATGTTGTTGACATAATAATCACTAATGTTTAAGATGCGGTTACTGAAACGAAACACACCAACCAAGCGAGAATATTATGAAAACTTACAACAGAAAATCAAACGGTGTGTCGGTAAAGGTTTGGAATGACTCAGGCGCAGATTGGATGGTTCAGGATTCAGAAAGAACAACTGGATACCCTACCAAAACCTTTACAATGAAAGAAGCTTTAAAGCTTCATGGTGAGATATTCGGAGTAAGGGCATGATAGACATTATGGTCACTATGCAAGCTCATAAAATTAAGCCTGCATACCTGTCACCTTGTAATAATTGCGGATGGTGCTGCTTAACTGAGGTTTGTGCTGTAGGTGTGAGTATGTCGGACTCTAGCGATCTGCCTTGTAAATTCATGGAATCGGAGGGCGATAAGCATTTTTGTAAATTAGCCAAAGTTGATGGCCTAAAGTCTATTTTATCAATCGGTAGTGGTTGCGATGCTAAGACACAATCTGAAGTTATTAATGAATTAAGGCAGGGGTAGGTAATGACCCACAACATCACACCAGAGCAACAGGTGTTTGAAAACTTAGACCAACAAGCGTCAATGTGGGCTTACAAAATTATGACTCGCAAACTAACTAACAAGCAGTGCAAGATTGAAATTGCTAGGCAATTTGGCGGTGAGTGGGTGCAAGATGTTGAAGAGGTTCAAAGCATTCCTGATATTCAAGACATGCAAACCAGGGTTAGAAAGTACCTGAAAGCTGGGCTGGTTACTGAGGAAACCTACGCCAAAAAGCTCGATTCTCAATTGTACAGGCTAAAGCAACGAGCCAAAGCACCACCAGAGCCAACACAATCAATCACAGGCTCAAAAGACGGCTTATGGAGTAAAAGTCTAGCGGGTAAGCAATTAAATCAATCACAGCGCTTTACAGGGCTATAACGTAACGAGGTAAATAAACAATGAATCACGAACAAATAATAAAAAGAGATGATGGATCAAGAGTTAAAATTACAGTTAGCTTTTGGCTTAATGCCACTCGCCCAGAATATGATATTTACGTTTATACATGCGGCAAGCGTAAAAGAACTTACCGATACTGCTTTGATTTGAATGGGTGGAAATATCGATCGCTAAGTATGGACGATAGGGGCACGTACACACAAAATGAGCATTTAAAGTTTGTTACGCAGGAAGAGATAAACACAGCAAAATTGGCAGCGTGGCAGCTTCTTAACCCGTTAAAGGCAAGCAAGCAATGAACCATCAGATAGCGTCATACAGACGAAAACGCGGCATACCACTAGACCTAGAAATAGGTTATCGGAATGTCTGGGAAGCAAGAATGCCAAACGTTTTACAGATGATCGAACACGGATTGAATCTCAGGCATATAGGCGAGCATTACGGCGTTAGCTCTGTCAGCGTATCATCAGGATTGAAAGTTCAAGGGTATTCGATAATGAGATTAAAGCGAGATTTTCAATTAAATAAACATTAGGTTTGCACTTGGTGGGTACTTGATATACACTAGCTACACACAATCAAAAAGGAATAATCATGAAGAAAGGCATAAAGTTTGAAGCTGAGTTAATAAAGTTGGTTCAAGACTACGCAGACTTGCATTATGGTGGAAATTTTACATTGGCAGTGAATAAGTTAATTCACAAAGGGCTTTTATCATGAAGGAATCCCTCAAAAAAACAAAGCGGGTTTATGGTGTTGGAATTAATGATACAGACTATACGATTAGCACAGTCATTAACGGCAAGCGGACCCTGTGCCCTTTTTACCGAACTTGGACGCACATGCTCGAAAGATGTTACTGCCCAAAATATCAAGAAAGGTCTCCAACTTATAAAGGATGCTCAGTTAGCAAAGAGTGGTTAATATTTTCTAATTTTCGTTCGTGGATGGTTGAGCAAAACTGGGAAAGTAAGCAGTTGGACAAAGATATCTTGATTCAGAACAACAAAGTATATGGGCCAGAAACATGCTTATTCGTTACAAACGCAATCAATAATCTTTTAATTGATAAAGGTGCCAGTAGGGGTGAGTGGCCTATCGGTGTTTGTTTTGACAAGAGAGGCGGGAAATATGTAGCTCAATGCTCGGCCGAAGGTAAAAATAAGAATCTTGGTTATTACAACACCCCAAAAGAAGCCAGCGATGCGTATAAGTTATTTAAATATGAGTTGATAGCTGAAACAGCCATTCAACAAACTGAGCCACTTCGATCAGCGCTGCTTAATTATATGATTGAGCAATAAGGAAATAAAAGGGATAAACATTATGAATTATGAAGAAATGACAATTGAAGAATTAAATAGAGAGCTAGAGGCGAAGCTTCACTCTTGTGCAATGTGGAAGTCTACAACAGATGGATCGTATGAAATGGCGTTGCATAGCTCTGGTTACTACAAAGTGATGGAAGTTATTAAGCTAAAAAACAGTAATCGCATTGCAGATTTAGAAGAATTTATGGAAGTGGCGAGAATTCCAGATGCACAGGAATGGCGCAGAAAAGAATTAAGAGGTGAGTCTTAATGAATCTAGTTTCAGTAGTAATAAAAGAAAAATACGGCTCCGTACCAAAAACAGCCAAAGCAACAGGTCAGTATACGGCACAGCTATACAGATGGATAAAAATTGGGGCATTAGTTGACCGCGAAGGAAATGTTTTTCGCTACCAAGACGGAGCGACCGTAGACCGTGACGGCGAAAGTGTTATGTGTAAAGTTTATGTATTGATTGGTAAATTTAGCAGGTTAGATAAATGAGCGAATGGGTTAGCGTTGAGGATGGGCTGCCCAAGGTTAGCGGTCATGTATTAGTTGCATACGGGGATAGGGTAACAACAGCTCTATATCTAAAATTTAATAACAGTAATAGACATGGAAGGTGGGGAACAAGCGCGGGAGTGCCCGAAGTATGGATGCCACTACCACTACCACCAAAAGGGTTAGATAAATGAATACAATTGAAACCGGCGATACTGTTTGTTTTAGCAACCTAATCCGCCAAAGTCGGGAATACATTGTCGTGAGAGTGGAAGGTGACAAGGTGTGTTTGAGAAGTTATTGCCCGCAGCATGTGACACTAACTAACATACCGCTCTCTGATTTAGTTAGACGTTTTAACCGCACGCATAGAGTTATCAATTTTATTAAAAGGAGTTTGATCAAATGAGTCTAACAATTAAACAGCAATCAGCAATCTGGGATAAGCGCATTGAAAGAATGTACAACCTTGTGGTCAAGCGAGGATTCAGAGCTAAAGAGCTGGCCGAGTATTATGAAACAAGCGCAAACTCAATACGCACCGTATTACATAGACGTGAAATTAGCTTAATCCGGTGGCGTCATGAGTTCGCAAAGGATATGCCGTTTACCTGGAGTCGAAGCGGCATGACTGACAACAGAAGAAAAAGCGATATCGAATTGTTTGTAGATAGGAAGGAGCAAGGCGAATGAATAACAAAGAGATTTTAGACAATGCGCCCTTGCCTGACTGGACTCACCATAATGATGACATAGATTCTGATGTGGCATGTTTTTATAGTTACATAAAACAGGTAGAAGGCATTAATGGGCAAGAGTTCTATAAACTTGGTTTTGATGGTAAGCGTAAAGTATGGAAGCAGTGCGCTGGCATATATAACACAACCCGCTCAAGAATAGATATTGAACGCATTGCAGAGCTTGAGAAACAAATCGAGTTTAAAATAAAAGAATGCCAAGAACTTGCATCATCTTGTAATCGCTGGAAATTAGAAGCACTAAAGGAGAAAGGCGAATGATTGAAATATTAACGTATGCTGTAATAGGGTTAGCCGCTGTTTTTATATTTGATTATTTGATAGCTCGAAGTAAAATAAAGTCAACGTTAAAGTTAGTTTCAGAGTTAGCCATTGAATTATGCGAGGAGCGCGACATACCAAAAGAGTATTCATCGACATTCATTAAAAGAAATCACACATACCTTTTAAGGTGTTGCAAGCTCGCATTGAAAGGGCCAAATCTAAATTGGTTCGGTATCAGTGATAGACAACTGGAGGTTATATCACTACAGGCGCTTATAACTGCATTATCTGATGACATTGCGGAAGAGCATTCAAATCAGGATTGATAGTGGCAAAACGCTTGAATAACAATACAATCACTTTTACTGTATAATGCAATAAAATAACAGCCGGATATTACCGGCTTTAATCTGTCAACAACCTTAGAGGAATGACAAAGAG
>TARA_R110001632_G_scaffold860_3_pt1 | contig 9984 bp, 11 predicted proteins | sample TARA_R110001632 | Tara Oceans TARA_R110001632 (sample SAMEA4398266) | marine metagenome | biome: Polar Biome; feature: [SRF] surface water layer (ENVO:00010504); material: water (ENVO:00002006), including particulate matter (ENVO:01000060) such as... | depth 5 m
TCAATTACAGGAAGTGGTTTAACAATAATAGCCGGAGGAGTAACAGCAGCAGACAATACAGGCTCATTTGGCTATTTAACGGCCCTTGAAATTTCTTCAAGTGGTTTCTTATTTGCCTCCCTATCAAATGACGATACGGCTATAACTGATGGTGTTGTAGTATATGATAATGCAACTGGTCAATTCTTTACTACAGCATCTAACACTGTAGGAATAACTAGTTATCCAGATTTAAATGATATTCCGGGAAATATAGTATCATCCTCTGTATTATCTTCTGGAGCATCCCAAGGGGCATATGATTTTACTGTTAACGGTGTTGTACAAAATAATGAGGTTCCATCAGGACTATTAGTAGGAGACTCTCCACAATTTGTTAGTTTAAACCTAACAAGTAACCTAACAGCATCAGGAGATGCTGCAATTTCGGGACAAATAAGTGGAAGTAGCCATTTATTCGCATCCTTATCACTTGATTCTACCATCCAGAATAGAACAGTAATGTATAATACTACTACTGGTAAATTCTTCCACACAGGAAGTTATGGTGGTGGTGGAGGTGGAGGCGATACTAACTACCCCGATTTAAATCAAATTCCACCTAATATAGTATCATCCTCTATATTATCTTCAGATGGTCAAGGTTCCGTAATACTAACAACAAATGGAGTTGCAACTGATATTACTGATACTGTAGGATTAGAAACAACAGACTCTCCACAATTTGTTAATTTAACCCTAACAGGAAATGCAGTAGTAGCAGGCAACCTTACAGTTAACGGTACTACAACTGAAATATCAACTACCCACATGACGGTAGAAGATACATTTATATTATTAGGCTCAGGCTCAGCAGATTCAGGGCTAAACGACTGTGGTATTATAGTAGAACAAGCATTCGATGGAACAGGCACGGCATTATTCTGGGACACATCAGAGCAAAACTGGGCAGTAGATGTAGTAGGAGCCAGTGCAACTAATAATAACCCTGCTTCCGATGTTAATATAGTTACTGTACAATTAAATGGAAATTCCTCTGCAGCTCCAACCTCAACCCCCCTAATAGGAAATAATAATGATACCAATAGAAAAGGTCATTTTTATGTTGACACAGATGATAGCTTTGGATTATACGTTTACGTTTAAATCTAAATAAAAATATTATAAAATGAAAGAAGTATCCATTGGGATGCTTTTTTCTGTATATGTATATACGATTAAATAAAATAAGTTATGTTAATAATTAAATTAGAACCCCAGGAAATACAATTAGCAATTGCAGCTATACATCAAGCACAATTTCAAGGTAAAAATGCCCACATGGTATCATCAACCTTAAAAAAGTTTGAAAATAAAATAGCTAATTTTAAGCCTGCTTAAAGCTACTATATTTATCAATAGTATATTGTTGGCCCACTAATTATGGGAAGTAGGCGGTAATGTTGCCGTATCTAATCGCGAAATACCACATATAATGCCAAGTTGGAAAAAAGTCATAACATCAGGCAGTAATGCCTCTCTAGCGCAAATAAGCGCAAGCATAGTCCCCACAGTAACGGGCAACGAAAATCTATTAGCCTACGATTCTACTACAGGGGGAATAACTCAAATTACCCAAGTAAATGCAGGTGATAATTTAGGAAACCACACAGCCACTGAAGATTTAAATATGGCTACCTTTTCGGTGCAAGGGGCAACTCACGTTACTGCTAGTGGAACTGTTCAAGCTGATGTACTTAAATTAAAGGATGTAGAAGGTAATAATGCATTTAGTTTTGAATACTATGATAAAGTCTTTGGCTTTAATTATAACGGATTTGGCGGAGTGGGACAACAGGATATAGCAACAATAGCAATACCAGGAGTAAGCAGTTTAACTGGAAGTGCCGCTTTTATTAATTATATTAAGGTAATACATGTGGCTACTGATAAAACTTCCGGAGCTACTAACTCAGCACGATCACAAGTCATGACTTCACATATTACGTGGTGTAGTCCCAATTCAGGTCCTTCATATGGCCTTGAAATCTCAACTACAGAAGAAGTAAAATCTCCTCTAAACCAAGTAATTATAGACCCTACAAGAACTACGGGTACTTTTGATGCTAATGGAAATATAGTTTTAAGTATTTATCATTATGATGTTGAGAATGCTAATCATCGCTTTAAATACTTTTTAATGTAATGGGGGTAATACAAGAAATAAATCTTATAAATAATACTAACTATGGATCCGTTTCCATAGATCCATCTTATACAAATCCCATTCTCTCTTCCTTTATTACAACTACGGGAGATATGCCAGGTACTAGTGATACTATAGGAAAACCTCCAAAAATAATTTCTTTTCATAAACAAGGAGCAGCCACCTTTACAGTTTTAAGCTTAATAAATTCAACAAATCTTAATACAAACCCAAATGGAGAATTTGTAGAATTATTTAATTTTAATCCATCTGATTATAGCCGAATAATTATAGACTTTATTTTATGCAATAGAAGTATAGAGGCAAATACAGGTTTATTCAGCGCTAGAGTATTTAGGGCATTTTCATCTAAACTTATATCATTATCTTACCTAAGCTCAAATGAACCTACACTTATAAATGGCCCAATCAATGGTACTGCAAATAATAATGGGAGCACCTATATAGAAGATAATAACTTTGAACTACAAACACCACAGCCCGAGAATGAAACATTTAATTTTGTAAATGGGGTTTGTTTTGGCTACTCCTCTCCAGGCCCCGGGATTATCCCATCATCAATCTCAGCAACAAACCCACAAATGAATTATGATTCTACAAATGGAGTTACTAAGTTTGGTCTATATGTTACCCCAAATTCAACAATTAAAGGCACAGCCAAATTAATGTAATGAATACAGATATCCTATCTTTTATACCTAAATACAAAGGGATTGAAAATTCCACCATTAATGGATATACGCGTAACCCAGGGGGAAATCCCCAATCTAATAACCCTTTTCACCCCCAACTCTACCCTTTTTCTTTTAAACCTATAATCCCACACGAAAACAGTATAGGCCATTCGAATTTTAACCACCCGACAATAAATCTCTACAGGCATTCTAATAATTTTAACTCAGCCCATACAAATTTTAAAATAAATGCTGTAATGAGACATGAGGACATTAAACAACAGTCTGTAGAAATTCTAGGGGGAATCTGTATTAATAGCTCAGATGGGAATAATGAAAATGATATATTCGAGTTAGATTACACATATACAAAATCTCAATCTAATCCTAATGTTACCTCTTTAATTGATATTGATTATCCATACAAACCCTTTATTGAACCTAATATCCGAGTTAATGATAATATAGAAGGTGGGGGTGTATATAATAGTTATGACTTAGCCTTTGATGATGGTAGTTCTCCACACTTAGTTATTAGATTTCATGTTTATTATAATAATGAGAATATTTCTACCAACATATCCCCTTTAATTAATGGCATTATAACTCTTATATAATTAAAATGAAATCTAGATCTTACATAAACTTATATCCTATTTCTTCATCCGGGGGAGTACTAGAAACCTCCATCAATGATAGTGGAATATATGTTAGTGGATTAGATGAAGGAGTTAACCCCAGCAATGTACGAATGGGAGCCTTTAAAATAGGACAAGATTACATAGCAGAAAGCCTTGAGTATCTTATAGTTGATTTAAACCAAGGAGGAGGTGTTTCCGAAGCACAGGGAACTGGTCTTGTTTCAGGAGTAAGTGAATATAGAAATGTCAGCAAATATAGTGCCGTAATAGTAGAAGGATCTCTATCTATTTCTTCATCATCCCCCTCTAACCCACAAAATAAATCTACATATTTCTTTACCCATAGGTTTATAACAGATCATTTTAATGATGATAATTTTGGTGAGGATGTAGAAATGGAATTAATATCTCCTAGTAATACTACTAATAATCCTAACTTTTTAGAATTTTCATCCCCACCTTTTTCTTTAGGGTATAATAATACAACAAAACAAGTAACCTTTAAATACACTCCTAATGCTTCTGCTACTAACAAATTTACAGTAGCAAAAGGGATATACACATTAATATAAAAATAAAATGGCAAGAATATTTGGAAATAAAATAGGAATCCTCGGAGGATTTAGTGGCTCTGCTAGTGAAGTAGAAGTTTTAAACTTTATATACTCCTCAGGATCTATAAGGGATCCATTTACTTCAGGATCTATAGCATCTATAGCAGTTAAAACACTAACTTCCTCCTCAAATGGAGCACAAGGAGAACTAATTTTTAGGGCATCAGACTCAAATAATCTATCTTCTAAAGGATCTCCTATTATGAGATTATTTCACACTGGTAATAATAATGAACCTAGAGTAGGAATTGGATTTAGTGAAAGTGAAAATCCACTAAGACCTTTAGATGTAAAGTCTTCAGTTGATGATACTAAAGGAACAGAATTACTCCTAAGATCAGCTAGAACTACACAGGGGGCCCTAACAGGGGATGAAGGGGGTAGCATTAATTTTACTATTGATAGTGGCTCATTTGCCGACATAACAACTACGGGATCTATTGCTAAAATAAAAACTAAAGTCACAGATATAGGAAGTGGAGGAGCTCAAGGCAAATTAGTATATGAATTATCAAAAGGGGTAGGGGGCGATGCCGTGGATGCGTTTGAATATGGGTTTAATATAGGTGGTCAAGCTTTATATACATCAGTACAAACAGCATCTTTAATAATTAAAGATTTTAGCACTACTGGAAAATCCTCATTTGAGATGAGAGATTTTACTAATAATACAAGATTTTCTGTAAATAGTGGTGATGTAGAAATATCTGGTAGTTTAGGTATTACGGGAAGTGCTAATATTAGTGGCCTACCCACTTCAGAACCTACAACAACTGGATCTTTATGGATTTCAGGTAGTAGTATTGGCCATCCAAATTCAGGTTATTTAATGGTATTTAACCCATAATAAATGGCAAAAACTACTACTACATGGAATAAAGCTAACTTTAAATGGAATGTAGCTCCAACTAATACTCGTAAATCTCGTTATACATGGGATGAAATTTCATTAGTTAAGTACGCTGCTGGGATAGCATCAACGGCTACAGAAGATGATTTTATTCATCCCCTCTTTGATAAAGATCTAGAAAAAAAAGATAAATTAGTTAAATTAATATGTAAGGTTCAAGGTAAAACTATAAAAAAAGAAAAAGAAATTAAAAACTATAAAATTACTGTTAAAGACATTCAGCTCCTCACAGAAGAGGTACTAGGTATTAACGTCACAATATTATAAACATGTACAAATTATACACAGATAAACAAGAAATATTCGAGTGTGATATTCAACTCGAAGGAGCATCCCTAACTAATTCAAAAGCACGTTTAGTTATTGAAACAACTGACTTAGCTTTACTATTTAAAGGCACCATAACCCCCGAGGGAAAATGTAAAATTCCAGTTAAAAGGCTAAAAGGTCTTTTAGGTGAAAACTCTAAAGGTACTATTAAATTAGAAGTAATAGCTGAAGACACTTACTTTACTCCTTGGGAGTCTAATTTTGAAGTTGACACTGCTAAAAAAGTACAAGTTGAAGTAAAATCACAGCAGGGAAATATTATTAAAGAAGGAAAACCTTCAGTTAAGGTAAAAAATATTAATGAAATAACCCCAAATGAAAAAAACCACGTTTTAAACATCCTTAAACTACTAATTAAAGAAGAAATTACCCTATCTAATGTTTCTTTTAGAAAAAATAAACTCAATCACATAGTAGCAACTTACATAGATAAACACCCAATTAATGAATTACAAAAAAATAAAATTATAACGGGGGTTATAGGTGGACTTTCTAAATTAAAGTAAATAAGTTATGGCATTACCTGATTTAACGGGCCAAAATATAGAGAATACTTATCAAAGAGTATTACAAACAGATGGGGGAGATCTACGTGATGGCACAGGTTCTTTAGTTACTCTTACTAACATAACAGCATCAGGTAATATAAGTTCAAGTGGCACAATAACAGCAGTATCCTTTGTAGGAACTGTAGATGGAGGATCTTTTTAAATATTTATAACAAATGGCAAGTACAATACAAATAAAAAGGGGAACAGGATCAGCAGTTCCTGCAGGATTAGAAGATGGCGAATTAGCAATCAATATGGATAATGGTAAATTATACTTTGGCTCTGGCTCTGCAAGTATAAATAGTTTTAGATTTGAAAATCTTACGGCTGAAAATTACATAGTATCCTCATCAGTTACAAATATAACAACACAAGAGCTATCAGGTTCAACTAACTTTGGGGACTCATTAGATGATACCCATACATTTACAGGGCATATAACAGCCTCAGGCGATATAAGTGCAAGTAACTTTATTAAGGGCAACCAATTAAATATCGCTACAGGTGCTACTTTAGGCTCTGCTAAAATAATAGGAAACCTCACTGTGAATGGTGATATAATTTCAGATAATACTCAAATAAGAGTACTATCACCAATAACAGCATCAAGCGATATAAGTGCAAGTGGCACAATAACAGCCACTACTTTAGATGCTGCAGCTGTTTCTGATACGCTTGCAGCAGCTATAGTTGCTGCAATTGATAATGATGAAATCCCAATCAGAAAATTAGCAGAAGACGCTGTAACAGTTACTGCAGGTACTGGTTTAACAGGAGGAGGTAGTATCACTTTAGGAGGTTCAGCAACAGTAAATGTAATAGGAGGTACAGGTGTAACAGCAAATGCTAATGATATAGCAATAGGCCAAGATGTAGCTACTACAGCAAATGTTATATTCAACCATATAACAGCCTCCGGTAATATAAGTTCAAGTGGTAATATAATATCAGACAATGCATATCATAAAAAGATTTATGACGGAACTACACCTACTGAAACTGATACTTTTATTGAGTTAGGTGGTAGCACAAATGAAATTGGCATTTATTCAGCAAATAGAAAACAAATAAGTGTAGTATATAGTCAAATCGTTTTCAACCAAGCAGGCAATGATGTTGATGTTGTAATTGAAGGAAATACAGATCCACATCTATTTAGAACAAATGCAGAAACTGATAGAGTTGGTATTGGGACACTATCACCAACTGCAAAACTTGGTGTAGATGGAAACATAAATACTAATTCCCATATAACAGCATCAGGTAATATAAGTGCAAGTGGAAACATTATAGGTTCTAATATTATTGCAAATAGTAGTTCTATAGCAAGTAGAGTAGAAACATTAGAGGGAGTAAGTCATATTAACTCAGCATTAACTGTAGATAATGCAACTTTACAATTAAACACAGGTACTACATATAATGGTGGGGGAGCAAGAACAATTTCAGTTAAAGATGGTGGAATAGATTCAGACGCTTTAGCTGCAAATATAACTGTAACTAGCTTAACAGCTACTAATATAACAGCTTCAGGAAATATAAGTTCAAGTGGAAATGTGTATGGAGCTAATGTTTATGTGCCAGTAGATGGACTAATAGCAGGAGCTGACCCTAATAACCAAAATATAAAATTTGAATCGACATCAGAGTTAGAGATAAATTCATCTACAGTTACTATAGATGCTGCAGTTGTAATTATAGATTCATCTACAGGTGTCGTTGATTTTAAGGATACTGGCACATCTCAGTTTAAATTAGACATGGATGGGACTGCTGGAGCTCAAATATTACAAACAACAGTAGCGGGCGATGATTTAATATTTAAAAATCAAGGTGGCGATTCATTAATAACTTTAAAAAGTGAAGGCCAGACAGAAATACATGGTAACATAACAGCCTCAGGTAATATAAGTTCAAGTGGTACTGTAACAGCAAATGCATTTGTTGGTGATATAACAGGTAATGTTACTGGTACAGCTGATGTTGCTACAGTTGCAACAACCGTTACTATAACTGACAATGAATCTACAAATGAAAATAATGCAATTATTTTTACAGCAGGAGGTGATGTAGATGGTGGAAATTTAGGCTTAGAATCAGATGGTACATGTACTTATAACCCTTCAACAGGAAAAATTACAGCTACCTTATTTGAGGGAACAGTAAGTACAGCCACTCAAGGAACAATTGATCATGATTCCTTAGCAAATTTTGTAGCGGATGAACATGTAGCCCACGGAGATGTAAGTATTGTAGCAGGAACAGGTTTAACAGGAGGAGGCACAATAGCAGCAAACAGAACGTTAAATGTAATAGGTGGTGATGGTATAACAGCAAATGCTAATGATATAGCAATTACAGCTGCTCAAACTACAATAACTTCTTTACTTGCAGCAGACATTAAAATAGGTGAAGACGACCAAACAAAAATTGACTTTGAAACCGCGGATGAAATCCACTTTTACGCTAATAATACTGAACAGGTTTACTTAGCAGACAATATATTTGGTCCCCAATCTGATAGTGACGTTGATTTAGGTACTACGGGTGTTCGTTGGAAAGACGCATTTATAGATACTATAACTACAACAGGCGCTATTACAGCCTCAGGTAATATAAGTTCAAGTGGAGAGGTAAGGGCCGCTTCATTTCGTTTAGGAAATGGAGCATTTATAATAGATTCAAATGGAGATATCACTACAACTAATGGTTTAGTAGCTGGAAATAACTCAGCAGCTGATGCTCATATTCTAACAGGAAAAATAACACTTAATGGTCATATAACATCCTCAGGTAATATAAATTCAAGTGGTACTGTAATAGCAAATGCTTTTGAAGGTACTAGAACCTTCACCGTACCTACAGACACAGCGGGTTTACATGATGGTGATGTAGTTTATTTTGGAGGCACAACTTCAATGACAACAGGAGCTATATACCATTATAAATCAGATGGTACATGGGAATTAGCAGATGCTGATGCTGTAGCTACAAGTGATGGATTATTAGGAGTAGCTTTAGGAGCAGCCTCAGACACTAATGGAGTTTTGCTAAGAGGCATAGTTACACTAGACCATGATGCTGGAGCTATAGGAGATGTTTTATATCTTTCAACTACGGCAGGAGATTGTGCGGCTACTGCCCCCTCAGGAACTAATGATGTAGTAAGAATTGTTGGGTATAAAATATTTCATGCTACTAAAAAACAAGTATGGTTTAATCCAAGTAGCGACTTTATAATACACGCTTAATGGCTTATATAAATAAAAATTTAACGTTTAAATCTGATAAGATTTATTACACCGAAGGGGATGTAGAGTTTGAGGTAATGATGTCTTGGGAAAATTCCTTAATGTCAGCTTCTTCTGCTTACGTTTGCGAGGGGGGTGGAGATATTTTAGAAATAGGATTTGGGATGGGTATTTCAGCAGGGTATATGCATTCTCACTCAATTTCTTCCCATACTATTATTGAAAACCATCCAGAAATAATCCCAAAAGCTCAAGCTTGGGCAAGTGGAAAATCCAATGTAACAATAATAACTGGTAGTTGGTATGATGTAAAAGACTCCCTATCAACATATGATGGAGTATTTTATGATACCTTTGGTGATGATGATATGATACACTTTTCCTCTTCATTATCTTCTTTAGTAAAAGAAGGAGGAGTAGCTACTTGGTGGAATAACCTAGAGGAAGAAAATAATTTCTATAACATACCTAATGTCACCTACCAACAATATTCTGTTGACCCACCTACAAATATGTACTTTAATAACACAACTTATTATCTACCCAAATGGCAGTAATAAACACATCTAAAGCAGGATATATTACAGGCCAATCTTCTACAACTTTTGCAACGGCAAGACAAAATGGTAGTACTGTAGTATCAGCTCCCTCATCCGCCCAAACCGTATCTATTAGATATCAAGCAACCGCTGGTCGTGGTTCTCTTACTCATGCTATGACTAGAACATTCCTTTATTTTGACACTAGTGGATTAACGGGAACAATATCCGATGCTTCACTTAATATTGAAGGTGCTACAAACCATGC
>TARA_R110001632_G_scaffold30883_1_pt1 | contig 9982 bp, 10 predicted proteins | sample TARA_R110001632 | Tara Oceans TARA_R110001632 (sample SAMEA4398266) | marine metagenome | biome: Polar Biome; feature: [SRF] surface water layer (ENVO:00010504); material: water (ENVO:00002006), including particulate matter (ENVO:01000060) such as... | depth 5 m
TTTTACTTAAAAAAAAAATATATAATAAGATTAAGATAAAAAATTATTTATTAATAATGCCTTTAACAAATTATGATTATCAAAAAAAATGGCGTATAAAAAATAAAGAAAAACATAAACAAGTAAATTTGAAATATAGAATGAGGTACTATTATTGGGACAAAGCAGTTAAAGAATTATTAAACATTGACAAAAATTATTTTTTAGATTAAGGCATTTTAAAAAAATTAAATTAAAATTAAAATTAAAATTAAAATTAAAATTAAAATTAAATTAAATTTAAATTAAATTTAATTTAATTTTAAAAAAAACTATTTAAAAAAATAATCTTTATTGTATGTATAGTAAGTAAATATAAATTTTATGAGTATAAATAATATATTAGTAAATATTAAAGGTATGAAAATTATAAAGAAAGATGTTTTATCACTTAGTGAATATGATAAAAGAAAATTAAGAACCTTTGAAGGTGTAAAATCAAACAAACAATTAATTAAAAAATTACAGGATCAAGGGGTAAATTTATTTAAAAAACCTGAAACACAAATTAAAAGAGCTCTTGAATATGTTATTAATAAATTTAATAAAGAAGCAAAAAAAGAAAAAACTTATTTTAATTTTGACAAAAAACTAATTAAAGATATTAAATCAGAAAAAAATAATTTATTATTTATTAACCTTGATAATAAAAAAAAAAATTTAATTGCTGATAGATTATCACAAAGTAAAAACAAATATATATTAACTATTAATAATAATATAATTTACACACTTAATCAAGATGTATTAAATATTATTAAAAAAGATAATTTTAATACTACTGAAAGTAGAAATAATTTAAATGATTCAGACTCTGAAATTTTAGATTATATCATAGAATCAAAAAGTTTTAAATTAGATTTAGTAACAAAAAAAGAAAGAAAATTAAATGGTTCATTTTTTAAATACGAACATATAATTCCTGATTTAGATTTAAGTGAATTACAAATTTATAAAAATTTTAATATTGAAAATTACACTGAAAATTGTTTTATTAAATCTTTAATGGGGCAAGTTTCTGATAACATTTTAAATGATATTCGTTTAATGATTAAAAACAAAGACACAACATTAACAAGTATTAAACTTGTTTCTGAAAAATGGAATTTAAAAATTAGAGTAAAGCTGCCAGATAAAACAATTAGGACTTATGGAAGTAATGAAAATAATATTATAACTTTATGTTTAGTTGATAATCATTATTTTAAATTCATGACAATTCCTATTACAAATTATGCACTAAAAAATTATAAAGATATATGTCATTTATCAAATTGGAATGAAATTTATAAAAAAAGAGATAATAATTATACAAGAGATAAAAAAAGATTTACTAATAGTTTTTATTTAGTTAGATTTTTATTAGAAAATAAAGATGTTTATTTAAAACCTATTGAAAAAAATAGTTTATTAGATTCAACTGCTTATTTCTCTTCCATTAAAGAAATAACAAATTTAAATTATAATGAAGAAAGTAATTTAAAATTAAATGAATACAAAGAAAAAGAAAATAAAATTGATTATATTAATGTTTTTTTTGATTTTGAAACATATACAAACGGAGATAAACACGAACCATATTTATGTTGTGTAAAAAGTAATAATTATAAAAAAACTTTTTATGGTAATGATTGCGGTCGATTAATGTTAGATGCTTTACATAAAGATTTTAAAGCAAAACCTATAAAATTAATAGCTCATAACATTTCCTATGATTTAAAATTTATTTTCAAATATTTATCAAATCCTTCTTTTATTAAAAGAGGTTCATTAGTTATGTTTGGTAATGCTGATTATTGGTCTAATAATAAAAAACAATTAATAAAATTTCAAGATAGCTATTCTTTAATTTCTTCTAAATTAAGCAAATTTGGTGAAATGTTCGGTTTCAGTCAAGAAAAAGAATTTATTCCATATTGTTTATATACAAACAATAGAGAACCATTTATTAATATTAATAATCCTATATTAAAATTATGTTGTAAAATTCAAGTAGAACAAAATAATATTGGTAAAAATATTACTGATGAAATGATAAATAAATTTTATGATAAATTTATTTCAAATGCTAAAAAATGGAATTGTATAAATATTAATAATGAATTAAATATTTTTAAGTATGCTGAATATTATTGTGAAATTGATTGTGAAATTTTAGAAAAAGGATATAATACTTTTAAAGAACAAATTAATGTTGCTTTTTCTATGAACTTAGAAAATTATGTTTCAGCAGCGGCTTTTGCCAATGATGTTTTACTAAAACAAGGAGCTTACGAAGGGATTTATATGTTGAATGGGGTTGTAAGGGAGTTTATTCAATTATGTATGGTTGGTGGTAGGACTATGTGTGCTGATAATAAAAAAGATATAGTAGATAAAAAAAGATTAGCAGATTTTGATGCTGTTTCTTTATACCCTTCGGCAATGGAAAGATTAGGTGGTTATTTAAAAGGAAAACCTAAAATTTTAAAATCAACAAATTATGAAGATATTAAAAACTATGATGGTTATTTTATAGAAGTAAAAATTATTAAAGTAAATAAAGATTTATCTTTTCCTTTATTATCTTATATTAATGAAAAAGGAGTCAGACATTTTACAAATGAAATGGAAGGAAGAACTGTTTATCTAGATAAAATAAGTTTAGAAGATGCAATTGAATTTCAAAAAATAGAATTTGAAATTATCAAAGGTTATTATTATGATGAAGGAAGAAATATGAAATTAAAAGAAATTATTACTTTTCTTTTTGAAGAAAGGCTTAGATTAAAAGATAAAGAAAATCCATTACAAAATATTTATAAATTAATTATGAATTCTTCTTATGGAAAAACACTATTAAAACCAATTGATGAAAAGGTAAAATACATTAAAGGCACTGACAATATGATGAATTACATTATTAATAATTATACATTTCATAAAATAACAACGTTAATGAGTGAAATCGATATTCAAGATAAAAATAAGATTTATGAAGTAAAAACAATTAATCCTATTAATAATCATTTTAATAATGCTTCTTGCGGAGTTGAAGTTTTAGCGATGTCTAAAAGAATTATGAACGAGGTTATGTGTTTAGCCGAAGATTTAAAATTAAAAATATATTATCAAGATACTGATAGTATGCATATAAGAAATATTGATATTAAAAAATTAAATGATAATTTTAAATTAAAATACAATAAAGAATTAATAGGAAAAAATATGGGTCAATTTCATACTGATTTTACATCAAAGATACTTGATAAAAAAACAATTTACGCGAAAAGGTCAATATTTTTAGGTAAGAAATGCTATATTGATGAATTAACAGATAAAAAAGGAAAAATAATAGATTATCATATTAGAATGAAGGGCATTAGTGAAGATAGTATTAAATATCATGCTTATTTAGATTTTAAAAATGATCCTTATTTATTGTTTGAATATCTTTATGAAGGTAATGAATATACTTTTGATTTAACTTGTAATAATTTAAAATGTTGTTTTGAAAGTGTTAATATGAATACTATTAGAAGTAGAGAAGCATTTAATAGAAAAGTTAGTTTCTAGAGTTCTGTTTCTTCGAAAGTATCTAATTTATGTTTATCTAAAATTGAGGCATTTTTATCAGAATGTTTATATTCTGCTAGTTGCCCAAAAGCTATTTCTTTATTCATATGTGCACTAACTAAATCCCCTTTAACTCTATGATGAGAAACTTTATTATCTAATTCTTTTTTAATTGGTTTAGATACTTTTAAAGAGTCATGAAATAATGGTGTATAACCAGCATTAAAAGTATATGCTTTATCTACTCTATCTCTTATACTCTTACTTTCTTTTAAAGTATTCATTAATATACTCCCACCAAGTGAATGACCTGATAAAGTATATTTTTTATCATCTCCATATTCTTTCATTATTTGTCTTGTTTTCTTTTTTCTTTCGTTAAATTGAGGGTTTAAATTTTGAGTTCCTAGTGATAAAGAAACATCACTTATTATATCTCTTGGCGAATTTATATTTGTTCCTGAATAGTTTAAATGAATATTATTACCTTTTTTTATTGTTAATATATCTTTATCAGAATTATTTTCATCTAATTGATAACCAAGTCTATTTAATTTTCTATTTACTTTTTTATGTGCTTTTTCAATATTTGGTTTTTCCTGATAAATATAATGTATCTTTGAAATTTTAGCAATTTCATTTATTAATGGCATACCTGTTTATATTTATTTAGAAAAAAATATATTATAATTATATAAATGAATTATTTTGATTATTCCGTTTCTATAATAATTCCTACTTATAATAGAAAAAAATTTGAAAAATTAATTGAATATAATATTAATTCTCAAGATTATTCAAATATTAAGGAAATTATTATTTTAGATGACAGTGATAAAGATGATCCATTATGTATTAAAACTTTATACCCAATTAAATATTTAAGAGTTCCACGGGTTTCTATTGGCGAAAAAAGAAATTATGGTGTTAGAGTTGCAACAAGCAATTATATTTGTATGATGGATACCGATGATTTTTATAATCCTGAATATATTAGTAAATCAATTTTTAATTTAATAAAAGAGGATAAAACTATTTCAGGAAGTGCCGACATGATTGTTTATGATAAAATAGGTTACTATAAACAAAGGTGTATGTTTTTACATATGCTTAATGAAGCTACATTAGTTTTTAAAAAAACAAATAATATTAATTTTAATAATAATTCAAGCAACGAAGCTGTTCCATGGTTAATTGAAAACATTCCAAATATAATTGAAACTGAAATAGATAGTATTATGTGTTGTATTTCTCACAATGAAAATACTATATGTAAGAAAGCTTGGTGTTCTCCAAAATATAATTATATAGATCTAAATATTAAATATGAAAATCATCTTAAAATTTTATCTACCATTACAATATAATAAAAATGTCTTTATCTCATAATACAGGTACTCTCAAAGCATTACAAAATAAAACAATTCCACCAGGTAAATACATAGCAGAAGATGAAAGGTTTGCTGAAACTTTACAAAAAACAAATATGCCTTATATGATTGGCGAATCTTATGCTAGAGAAGGTCAAGCATTAAGACCAGCTAATTTTCAACACGATCATTTAAATCCAAGTTTTACTACTTTAAATCCTGAAAATAGTTTAACATTAAATTATGGTACATATATTTATAATAAAGTAACTGGTTATCAATAATTTTTTGTAAATACTTTTTTTTTAAAAAAGTATGTTATAATATAAATGAGTTATAATTTAAATACACCTTTTAGCAATCAAGTAATTTTTTTAAATACAGAAAATTCCTTAATTAGAAGTATTGATGGAGAAGGTAGTGAATATCAATATAATTTCCAATCACCAATTCAAGTTCAAAATAACTGCCAATTATTAATATCAATAACTGATGCACAATTACCAAATATTATGCCGAATGTATCAGCAAATAATAATAAAATTTCTTTTTATGTTCCAACATTTTCTAAATATTTTACAATTACTGTTATAGATAGTGATGGTAGTGTAAATAAAAATTATAATATTAATTCTTTTTTATCTTTTGTTAATGATAAAATAACTACTGAAGCTAATTCTCAATTTAGTTTATATGGTTATTATGACGAAAATAATGCTAAAATTATTTGGTATTCTAACTATGCATTTCAAATTATAAATACTGTTAGTTATCCTACAACGTGCTTATCTTTAATTGGTGGTAAAAAAGACCAGTTTAATAATTATATTTATTATGATGATGACAATGAAATTATTTTAAATAGTATAACAAATCCATCATATCATATAACTATGCCAAGTTGTGTTAATTTTTCTAATACAAGATTTATATTTTTGAAATTTAAGAACATTAGTGTTCCTAATATGAATTCTGTTGGTTTAATTGATAATGCTATTATAAGAATAAATAATAATTCTCCTTTTGGATATTATATATTTTATAGACCAAATGATATTCAAAGATTTTTAATAACTAAAAAAAGTATATCCAATATAGCTTTTAGATTAACAGATATGGATGATAATGATTTAAATATTTGGTCTAATGATGCCCAAATAACAATTAAATTAGAAACTATTTATAAACCAGAATTAAAAACTGCAGAAGAAGGAACAATTATTTATGAATTAAGGAAATTAAATAAAAATTTCCCTATTCAGGATGAACTTAAAGGAAATTATAATCCTGAGACTAATGAATTTTTAAAATAATAAATAAAAATTATAATATAATTATATTATATAAAATGAAATTAGGATTAAAGAAAATTCAAGCTAATAGACTTGGTTTAAAACGTGAAGCTCATAATATTGTTAGAATGGGACTTAAGGCATCTGATATAATTTCCGCGTCAGCCCCTGTTGTTGCTCTAGCCGGGCCCGAAGCAGTTCCAATTGCTTCTGCTTTAGAAGCTGGAGGCTTGACAGGAAAAGCTATTTTTAATTTAGCATCGAAAATAGTATAAAAAAAGAAAAAAAGAAAAAAAGAAAAAAAGAAAAAACAAAAATTTTTTTTCTTTTCTTAAAGTATAAAAAAAAATGTCTGACGCCTTTTCTGAATCTCTCGCTTACCCAGCTCAAAAACAACGCGCTGTCGCCAGTCGTTCTTATCGTGTTAAAGTAAATCCTGCTAATGGTCAGACTTTCACTTCGGGTCAAACCATTAATATAGATCTACCATCAAATTTAGCTGGAACTTATTTAAATTGGAATCAATGTTATTTAAAAATGAAAGTAACGAATATTACAACTGAACTTGTTTTAGATCGTTGTGGGGCTGCTGGTTTTATTGAAAGAGTTCAATGCCAAACTAGTGGAGCTCAAATTTTTGATTGCCCTAATTGGAATGTATTAATGACTTTATTAATGGATATGGATTCGTCCCCCGCTTATAAAGCAGGTTATGGTAACGTTTTAATGGGCACTAATGGTGGTCACCAAGCAGGTGAAACATTAGGTGCTACTGATACTAGAACTTATTGTGTTCCATTCACTCTCCATCCTTTTGGTCTAAGTACTCCTCATCGTCTTCAACCTCTTTTCAGTTTAGCTCCGGTTCAATTTAAATTATCTCTTGCATCAAAACAATTAAGTGGAAAAGCAACTGCTGACACTTCTAATCTTACTTTCTCGGAAGTTGAATTAGTATGTGTTTTTACTGAATTATCGCCTGGCGCACAAGCTCAGGTAGATGCTATGACTGGTGGTGTTTATAATATATTAGCTTCGTCATATCAAAACGTAGGAACAAACATGACTGGAGGAGCTACCGCAGTAACAGCTAATTTAGGTGTAAGTGTTTCTTCTTTGGAAAGAGTAATTGTTTGTCATCGTCCTACTGCATCTATTGGAGCAGCTTTCTTCAATTTAGGTAACAGAGTTAAAAATTATCTTACACAATATCAAATTTTTGTAAATGGTGAAAGTTATCCGGCTCGCCCGGTTATTGTTGAAGACAGTTGTGCTGAAGCATTAGCTGAATTTCTTTTGTCCGATCATTCATTAGTAGATTTTAATAAACAATCTTCTTTTAATCTTGCTATCAACGGAAATCTTGCCAATTTAAAATCTAATGCATTGGATGGACAATCGGTAAATGGAATTACTCTTCCATTCAAATTTGATACTGCACTTGGTGCCGAGACTGGTTCAACGGCAACTGCTGCTGTTTCAAACATAGGAACTTTCCTGACTGCTGTCGAAATGGAAACCGGTTTAAGTGATGGCAAATCTGCTAAAATTTATAGTGGAATTTCAACTATATCTTCTACTGTCAATTATAGAGGAGTTTATGGTTCGACATCTGCTGCAGCTCAAATTGATTTCTTTTGTCAATATACTGTTCTTCTATCTCTTAACATGAGAGGCACTGGAGTTTGGTCAGTGGCTGTTTAAACATACTTTTTTAAAAAAAAAGTATTAGCAAAAAATGCTTAAGCAAATAATTACACTTATATTTTTTTAAAAAATAAACATTAATATAAATAATGAAATTAATTTATATTAAGGTTTCAACTAATAAAAATAAAAAATTAATGGCTAAATTTGAATTAGAAAATGGAAGAACAAAAACAACCCATTTTGGTGCTAATGGTTATAAAGATTATACAATATATTATAAACAAGATCCAGAACTTGCTAAACAAAAGAAAGAATCTTATATAGAAAGACATAGAGTAAATGAAGATTGGAACGATCCAACTTCTGCTGGATCGTTAGCAAAAAATATACTTTGGTCTGAACCAACGATTGAAGAATCCATAAAAAAGTTTAAGAAGAAGTTTAATCTTGCTTAAGCAGTTTTGCAAACACTTTGTCAAACCCCCCCTTGGGGGGTTTCTAAAATCACTTCGTGATTTTTCAAAAGTGTACTTTAATCAAAATTTATTATGGTTTCAGTTTTTTCTATTTTAAATTCTTTTTCAGTTTCATCTATAACTTTATCTTTTGATGCTTCTGCTAAAATATCATAAACTTTTGGGTCAAATCCCGGATATTTAGCTTCATACCAATCAGCACCTCTAATTTCAAAATTAACACTACTCCAATCTAAATTATCAAATTCTTCTTCTTCATTATCTTTACAATAAGATAATAAACCATTAAATATATCTTTAAAATCATCTTGTTCGTGATTAATCCATTCTCCTTTATTATTTTCATTTATATCATCTATATTAGGTATAGTTTCTGTATCTTTTTTTATTAATTTATTTGTGTTTATTAATGATTTTCTAAATTCATTTAAGGTTTTTTTATTTTTTAATAAATCATCCATTTATTAATTTATTTATTTATTTAATTAAGTTAGAAAAAAAAAAAAATAATCTCACTTAATATTATAAATTTAAAATGCCTAAAAAAATTATTGATGATTCTGATTCTTCCTCTGAAAGCGAACCCGAACAATATGATAATAAAATTGTTAATGATACTAAGCCCAAAGTAAAAATAATTAAATTAGAGAAACCAAAAAGAGTTATGTCTGAAAAACAATTAGAAAATTTAAAAAGAGGACGTGAAAACAGAGTGAAAGCAAGACAAGAGAAACAACTTCAAGAGAAACAACTTCAAGAAACACCTGCCCCAGCACCTGCCGATATTCCTACCCCAGCACCTACCGCATCTCCTACCCCAGCACCTGCCGTGGAAACTATTAAGGAACAAAAAAAACCATTATCAAAATTAAATAAAAAACAATTAAAAATAGAAGCTGATTTATTAAACATTGATATTAATAATCTAACAAACGCACAAATTATTAAAAAAATAAGAGAATTACAAGGAGTAAATGGAACACAAGAAAAATCAGAAAAATCAGAAACACTTAAAATAGATTCACCTAAAAAAAAAAACAAAGTTAAAGAAACTATTAAAGAAATTCATCATCATCATTATAAAGACGAGGAGAAAGCACCAAAAATAAAAAATCAAATTGAAGAGACCACTCCTTCTGTAACTATAAAGAAAGAAACAAAAATAATTAATTTTGTTTAAAATTATTATTTAATAAGTTTTTTCTTTAATAAATAATGTTATAGATAATTGTGAGTAATCAAATAAAATATTATCTTTAATGTTATTAATTATTTCTGCATCTTTGTCTAAAAGATAAGAAAAAAGTTCTTTATCTAATTCATTTAAAGAATTAATGTAATCAAAATATTTTTTTAAGTTTCGTTCATCGCTTACTAAAAATTTATAGATATTATAATTTTTATTTAAAAATTCTGTAAAAAAAATTGTCTTATAGTCTTCAATGTTGATTTGGTCAGCCCTTTGGGGCTCTAAAACGGGCTCTGCTCGTTTGTCAAACCCCCCTTGGGGGTTTCTAAAATCACTTTGTGATTTTTCTTCTTCTTGTTCTTCTTCTTCATCTATTTCAATAAAATCAATAATATCTTCATTTTTTTTATT
>TARA_R110001632_G_scaffold136333_1_pt1 | contig 9973 bp, 8 predicted proteins | sample TARA_R110001632 | Tara Oceans TARA_R110001632 (sample SAMEA4398266) | marine metagenome | biome: Polar Biome; feature: [SRF] surface water layer (ENVO:00010504); material: water (ENVO:00002006), including particulate matter (ENVO:01000060) such as... | depth 5 m
TTGGTTGTGATGACCGGCCTGTCGGGTTCGGGCAAATCCTCGCTCGCCTTCGACACGATCTATGCCGAGGGCCAGCGGCGCTATGTCGAAAGCCTGTCGGCCTATGCGCGCCAGTTCCTGGAGCTGATGCAGAAGCCGGACGTCGAAAGCATCGAAGGCCTCTCGCCCGCCATCTCGATCGAGCAGAAGACGACCAGCCGAAATCCGCGCTCGACCGTCGGTACGGTCACCGAGATCTATGACTATATGCGCCTGCTCTGGGCACGCGTCGGCATTCCCTATTCGCCGGCCACCGGCCTGCCCATCGAAAGCCAGACCGTCAGCCAGATGGTCGACCGCACCATGGATCTGCCGGAAGGCACACGGCTCTATTTGCTGGCGCCCATCGTCCGTGGACGGAAGGGGGAATACCGCAAGGAATTCGCCGAGCTGCTGAAGAATGGCTACCAGCGCGTGAAAGTGGATGGCGAGTTCCATGAATTGGAAAACCCGCCCAAGCTGGACAAGAAATTCAAGCATGACATCGACGTGGTGGTCGACCGGATTGTCGTGCGCGAAGGCATGGAACAGCGCCTAGCCGAGAGTTTCGAAACGGCCATCGGCCTCGCCAATGGTATTGCCATTGGCGAGTATGCCGATCTGGAAGACGGCGAGACCGATCCGAAGCGCATCACCTACAGCGCCAATTTCGCCTGCCCGGTGTCCGGCTTCACCATTCCCGAAATCGAGCCGCGCCTGTTCTCGTTCAACAATCCCTTTGGCGCCTGCCCGACCTGTGATGGTCTCGGCGAGCAGTTGAAAGTGGATGCCGGCCTGGTTGTTCCGGACAAGGATCTTGACCTGCTGAACGGCGCGATCGCGCCCTGGGCCAAGTCGACGTCGCCCTACCAGACCCAGACGCTTCAGGCCTTGTCCGCGCATTACCGGTTTGACCTCAAGAAGCCCTGGAACAAGCTGCCGGAGGACATTCACCAGATGATCCTGTTCGGCACGGGCGAGGAAGAAATCAATTTCGTCTATGATGACGGCATGCGTCGCTATGAGGTGAAGAAGACATTCGAGGGCGTCATTCCGAACCTTGAGCGCCGCTACCGCGAAACCGACAGCCAGTGGGTGCGCGACGAGATCGCCAAATTCCAGGCGGCTGCGCCCTGCCCGGCCTGTGGCGGCAAGCGCCTGAAGCCGGAAGCGCTGGCGGTGAAGATCAACAGCCTCGATATTTCGGATGCCTCGGTCTTCTCGATCAAGGATGCCCACACATGGTTCGGCAAGGTCCACACATCGCTGACCAAGCAGCAGAATGAGATTGCTGGACGCATCCTGAAGGAAATCAATGACCGGCTCGACTTCCTCAATGATGTCGGTCTCGAATATCTGACACTCAGCCGCGCCTCGGGCACGCTGTCCGGCGGGGAGAGCCAGCGCATCCGGCTCGCCAGCCAGATCGGCTCCGGCCTTACCGGCGTGCTCTACGTGCTCGACGAGCCGAGCATCGGCCTGCACCAGCGCGACAATGACCGCCTGTTGGAAACACTGAAACGCCTGCGCGACCTCGGAAACTCCGTGATCGTCGTGGAGCATGACGAGGATGCGATCCTCACCGCCGACCATGTGATCGACATGGGGCCTGCGGCGGGGGTGCATGGCGGCCAGATCATTGCGGAGGGCACACCGGAAGAGGTGATGGCCAATCCGAAAAGCCTGACGGCGGACTATCTCAACGGCACCAAGGAAATCCCTATCCCGCCGCGCCGTCCGGTCGAGAAGGCCAAGCGCAAGGTGACGCTGAAGGGCGCAACCGGCAACAATCTGAAGAATGTCGACGCCACGATCCCTCTGGGCAGCTTCACCTGCATCACGGGCGTCTCCGGCGGCGGCAAGTCCACGCTGATCATCGAGACGCTCTACAAGGCGCTGGCCCGCAAGCTGAACGGCGCGTCCAGTCCGCCGCAACCTTACCAAAGCCTCGAAGGCCTGCAGCATCTCGACAAGGTCATCGACATCGACCAGAGCCCGATCGGCCGCACGCCGCGTTCGAACCCGGCCACCTATACCGGCGCCTTCGGCCCGATCCGCGACTGGTTTGCCGGCCTGCCGGAAGCCAAGGCGCGTGGCTATGCGCCCGGCCGGTTCAGCTTCAATGTGAAGGGCGGCCGCTGCGAAGCCTGTCAGGGCGACGGCGTCATCAAGATCGAGATGCACTTCCTGCCGGACGTCTATGTCACCTGCGAAACCTGCAAGGGCAAGCGCTACAATCGCGAAACGCTGGAAGTCCTGTTCAAGGGCAAGTCCATCGCGGATGTGCTGGATATGACGGTCGAGGATGCGGCGAAATTTTTCTCCGCTGTCCCCGCCATTGCGACCAAGCTCGACACGCTGAATGAAGTCGGCCTCGGTTACGTGAAGGTCGGCCAGCAAGCGACGACCTTGTCAGGTGGTGAGGCGCAACGCGTGAAGCTCGCCAAGGAACTCTCCAAGCGCGCGACTGGCAAGACGCTCTACATTCTCGACGAGCCGACCACCGGCCTGCATTTCGAGGATGTCCGCAAGCTCCTCGAAGTGCTCCACTCGCTTGTCGATACCGGCAACACGGTCGTCGTGATCGAGCACAATCTGGATGTCGTGAAAACGGCGGACTGGGTGCTGGACCTTGGCCCCGAAGGCGGCGATGGCGGCGGTGAACTGGTCGCTTTCGGTACGCCAGAAGACATTGCGGCGTGTGAGGACAGCTGGACCGGCAAGCACCTCGCCGAGACCTTCCGCCGTCAGGACGAGCGCCGCGCCGCACGCAACAAGCGCCTGCGAGCTGAGAGCACGAGCAAGGCAAAGCCTGCCGCCAAACCGAAGAAGGCCGCGGCCAAGGCGCCCGCGAAACCGAAAGCTGCAGCAAAACCGAAAGCCAAGGCGCCTGCAAAAGCTGCGGCCAAGGCCACGCCAAAAGCCAAGAGCCCGGCAAGGCGGAAAGCCCGCTCGCCGAGCCCTGCCAAATAGGCGATTGCCGCGCTAGACGAAGGTTTCGTTGATCGCGTCTGTATCCGTCCAGTTCGGGTCGGTCTTCGCAGCCAAGGCTGCGGGGCCACCGAACACATGCATCATCGCACCCGCCAGTCCCATATAGACCAGGCCGAAGATGATGGCTGGAATGATAAAGCCCGGCGTGGCGAAGGCAGCGATGACCTCAGCAGGATCATCCGAGCCGCTTTGCATCACTGGCATCAGCGACATGACCGCTGTCACGGCGAACACCATATAGAGCACCATCATGCCGACCATCATGATCAGGCCCAGCACGAGCCAGCTGCCGATCAGGGTCCACACTTTGCCCTTGGTGACCCGCCACGCGCTGCTGAACCGAATTTTACGATCCCGGATGGTCATGGCAGCGGCGGGCGAAAAGCGAATCATCACCCAGACGGCTAACGTAAAGATGAAGGGTATAAGGAGCCATCCCAGCAAGGGAGTGAACAAGAAGATTTCCTCGCCCACTGCCGCCGAGAGCGCCGCCATTACGGCTACCAAAAGAAGTAACACGAGAATAAAGGCGACATAGAGCAGGAACATAAGGCCGAGCCAGAACAAGCCGACCACAAACAGGCGCCCCTCATCGCCGCCAAGTTTCAGGCTGAACCCCTCAGCGCGCATATAGCGCCGCTGGCTTGCTGCTTCAAACAGGATCCACATCAGAATGCCGAGTACAATATACGCGAGATACCCGATCGCAACCCGGCCCATGTTTTCCAGCATGACCTGATCCATCAGATCCGGGTCTTCCATGACGAACGGATTAAAGGCGGCAGCATAGATCGGGGCCATCAGGTACATGCTCAGCCCCTGGACCACGATTGCGCACAGCGCATAGGCCAGCGCAAACTTCCAGAGAAACCCTTTCGGTCCCCCCGTCTTGTTGAAATGCCCCATCGCATTCCCGACTGAAAATTCCAGAGTGTTCATCAGATGCCCTCCCTCTAACTGAACGTATCCACGCGATAGGTATCGTCCACACTGCCGCGCGGGTCATGCCGTGCGGCGAACGCGGCCGGTGCGCCGGCGACATGCATGAGCAGACCCGACAGGAACAGGCGCGCGATCATGTAGATCGCCAACGCGACGATCACCCCGCCGCTCATAAAGGCCGCAACTATGTCTTCACCCGTCTGAGCATTCTCAAGGGCGGGCGCCGCCGTGAACATCATCGGAAGCTGGAGCAGCTGGTCGGCGATGCTGACAACAATTCCCCCCACGATGGTGAGGATGAGATACGATCCGAGGATTGGCCAGAACCGGCCATGCGATACATTCCAGGCATCGAGGAATCGGAACTCCCGGTCCTTGATGGTCAAAGCAAAGCACGGAGCAAGACGGGTCGCGAAGAAGACATAGATCAGGAACAGGACAAACCCCAGCCCGAACGCACCAAGGATCGGCCCGATGACGCGCCTCGCGATTTCATTCTCTGATGCGCCCGCTTCAACCATGCCCACCACGCCGAAGATTGAACTGAAAATCATGATGAATGGCACGATGGTGAAAAGGGTCTGCATGACCGCCCAACAGAACCCGACCGCCATGATCCGCATTTCATCCCCTCCGAACCCAAGGGAAAACCGTTCGTCACGCACATAGCGCCGCTGCGAGGCGGCCTCGAACATGGCCCAGATGATCCAGCTGCCCAGAGTGGCAATGATCGCCCACCCGACCAGCGGCTGCATGGCGCCGAGAATCGCGGCGAATACGGCTTGAGGATCATCCTGTCCGACCGAGGCCTGTTCCAGCATCTCGATGGTCTGGAACACCTGCACAAAATCATCCTTGGCAAAAATCAGGATCGCCAGGCTGAAAACCGTGAACGCGCCCGCAAACGCAAGCGGAAACATCCAGAGGAAGCTTCGCGCATGCGCTGCGCGGAATGCGAACATCAGCGCGCCATCAAATGAAAACCGGCTTGGCATCTGGCAGAGCCCCCCTGAACTGCTGATCAGGCGTCAGGATAGGGCGATTTATATGACAGGCGCAATCACTCGGTGGGAGCCGTCTCCGGATGCAGCCGATGCAGGGCGGCCACCGCAAGGCCATGTCCGCCCAGCAGGAAGGGCACCAGCAGGGCCATGCCGACCGCGCCCGACAGGAAGGCGCCAAGGGCGCTGTCGCCCCAGGCATTCCGCAACCCCCAATTGATCAGCACGGCCACGGCAAACGGCAGAATGTGCGTCACCAGCGCGGCGAGGCCGAGCCGCAGGGCATGTCCCTTCGTCCAGGACCAGGTGCGGAAGACCAGGGTCTGGCCTGTGGCAACGGTCGCCGCACCGATCAGCAACAGACGCAGCGCCATGTAGAACAGAACCGCAGCCCCCGCCACACAGGCGAGGATCAGGACAGCGCCAAAAGCTGTAGGCAACATGTCGATCAGAGCCGCCTGAACCACGTCCGGCGGCGTTTCTGCATCGATTTCAACCCGGCCCGACGCCTTGAGCAGGATTCCGGGGAGGATCAACAGGAAGAAACCGACGAAAGCACCCACAAACAGGAAGGCGACATAAATAGCCAGATTCGCATGGGCGAGGCGCAGGCGATCCCCTGTGCGCGTCTCCAGCATGGCGCGGTAGACCACGAGCGAGAATTCGATCCCGACGACAAACACGACGAGCGCCGCAATCGCGGGCGCTGCATCCCCGATTGCAGATCCGGGGCCCACCGCAAAGGTGTAGATGCCGCCTGCAACAATAAGAGCGAGCATGAGAACCAGGCTCGGCCGCGCGGCTCTCAGGGCCAACGACCATGCCTCTGCTACCAGGTCTGGAATAGAAAGCTTGCGAGTCATATCCGACTCCTTACACGCCCGGTCGCGGCCTCGCCACGGGGAATCACGGCAAACGCCACCTTGACGACGCCGCCCTTGCCCCGCACATCCGCCGCATGAGCATCAAACCCATTCATATCATCGGCGGCGGCATGGCCGGATCCGAGGCCGCATGGCAGGCCGCCAATGCAGGCGTGCCCGTCATCCTGCACGAAATGCGCGGCGTCAAAGGCACCGATGCCCACCAGACCGACAAGCTGGCCGAACTGGTCTGCTCGAACTCGTTCCGCTCGGATGACCATGTGTCGAATGCCGTCGGCGTGCTGCATGAGGAAATGCGCCGGGCGAATGGCCTGATCATGCATACGGCGGCCGAGCACCAGGTACCCGCGGGCAGCGCGCTGGCCGTGGACCGTGAAGGCTTTGCCGAGGCGGTTACCGCTAAGCTGGAAGCCCACCCGAACGTCACCATCGTCCGCGAGGAAATCGACGGTATCCCACCCGAAGACTGGGACAGCGTGATCGTGGCCACAGGGCCGCTCACCTCGCTAAAGCTCGCAGAAGCGATCCACGCCCATACCGGCGAGGAGGATCTCGCTTTCTTCGATGCCATTGCGCCGATCGTCTATTTTGACTCCGTCGACATGACCAAGGCCTGGCGCCAGAGCCGTTATGACAAGCCCGGCCCCGGCGGCGACACGGCGGCCTACATCAACTGTCCGCTCGATGAAGACCAGTACAACGCCTTCATCGACGCGCTGATCTCAGGCGAGAAAACCGAGTTCAAGGAATGGGAAAAGAACACGCCTTACTTTGAAGGCTGCCTGCCCATCGAAGTCATGGCGGAACGCGGGCGCGAGACACTGCGCTTCGGCCCCATGAAGCCGGTCGGCCTGACCAACCCTCATCAGCCGGACATCAAGGCGCATGCCATCGTCCAGCTGCGTCAGGACAATGCCCACGGCACGCTCTGGAACATGGTCGGCTTCCAGACCAAGCTGAAATATGGCGCCCAGACCGATATCTTCCGCATGATCCCCGGCCTCGAAAAAGCCGAGTTCGCGCGACTTGGCGGCATCCACCGCAACACCTTCCTGAACTCACCCAAACTGCTTGACGAGCAGCTGCGCATGAAGAGCCTGCCGCGCCTGCGATTTGCCGGTCAGGTCACGGGCGTCGAAGGCTATGTCGAAAGCGCGGGCATGGGCTTGCTCGCCGGTCGCTTCGCCGCAGCTGAGCGTCTGGGCCAGCCCTTGGCGCCGCCGCCGGAAACGACTGCGCTCGGCTCCCTGATCCGCCACATCACCGGCGGCCATCTTGAAGGCAAGGCAACCTTCCAGCCGATGAACGTCAATTTCGGCCTGTTCCCGGAGATCACCGATTTCCCGAAGCACGGGCCCGACGGCAAGCGCCTGCGCGGCAAGGACAAGGGCCGCGCGAAGAAACGTGCGCAGGCAGTGCGCGCATTGGAAGACTTTGATTCCTGGTTGTCGGCCACCAGCCTGGTCCCGGCAGAATAGACATGCGCCTCGCCGTCACAGAGCCCGGCGTGCCCGAGATCTTCCATTCGCTGCAGGGTGAGGGCGTCTCGGCCGGCAAGCCGAGCGTGTTTGTGCGCTTTTCCCAGTGTAACCTGCACTGCGTCTGGTGTGACACAGCCTATACATGGAATTTTCAGGGGACGGAGTTTTCCCATCGCGATGACCTGCCGGGCGCCCCGAAGAAATTCGACCGCGCTGCAGAGACCGTCGATGTATCTGTGGAGGCGCTGGCCGAGAGACTGATCAGCCAGCCTTGCCGCCGCATCATCTTCACTGGCGGCGAGCCCCTGTTGCAACAGCGCGACCTCGGCGAGCTGATCCAGCGCCTCAAGGCATTCGACCCAGACTTCTATATCGAGATCGAGACCAATGGCACGATCAAGCCCGTCGGCCTCGCCGCGGAGTTGATCGATCAGTTCAACGTCTCCCCGAAGCTGGCCCATTCCGGCAATGCGGCCTCGATCCGGCTGAGACCCGAAGTGCTCGGCTTCTATGCGGGCGACCCGCGCGCGAACTTCAAGATTGTTGTGGCAAATCCCTCAGACCTGGAGGAAGTCCACGCGCTCGTTGCCGAGTCCGGAATGCCTGCCAGCCGTGTATGGCTGATGCCCGAGGGCCGGACGCCAGCCGAACTTCGCGCGCGAGAGCCCTGGCTCGCCGAGGCGTGTCTTGAAGCCGGCTACAATTTTACCGACCGTCTGCACATCCACCTCTACGGGGATACGCGGGGCACCTGAGCCTTACTTGGCCAGCATCCACACGGCCATCGCGATCATCATCAGGTTTTCGGTCAATGAGACGAAGCCCAGCGGCACATTGCTGTCCCCACCGACACAGGCGCATTTCAGGTCCCGCTTTTCAATGTAAACCGCGCGGAACACCGACACAGCGCCAATCGTGCCGATGAACAGGGCCACCGGCGCTGCGAGGAAGATCAATGCGCCCGCGATCATCAAAACGCCTGCCAGCAATTCCGCAAACGGATAGATATAGGCGTACCTGACCCATTTCCGCGCCAACAGATCGTAGCCGAGAAACGAATTGGAAAAGCTTTCAAGGTCCCGCAATTTCTGGATAGCCAGAATACACATGCTGATGGCGATGAACCATTCTACGGCGCGGACGGTCAGCAGGCTGCCATAGGCGGCCCAGCTGACAGCCAAAGCCATGAAAGCTGCCGACGCGAAGATGGCGATGACCGGCGTATAGGTCTTCTTGTTCTTGTCCTTCGCAGGCTGACCGAAAAATTCCTTCAAGGCGTCATACCCGCCGATCCGCTTTCCATCGATGAAAGTCTGAGGCGTCGTCTTTACATCATGCTCGCGCTTGAAGGCATCGGTCTCCTCGCGGCTGGTCAGGAGGTGATCCTCGACAGGATACCCTTTACGCTTGAGCAGCGCTCGGCTTTTCAGCCCGAACGGACAGACATGCGACGGTGTTTTCATCCGGTAGAGATGGGCGACGGGTTTGGTCGTAGACATGGGAAACTCCGATTGTGGACTTCAGACCTTGCCTATATAACCCCCGTACCATGGTACAGTTGCAATACGATCTTCAGATCTTGATTGGAAAGTTGGCCGAAGCTGGAGGCGTGGGCGTGGAAACCGTCCGCTATTATCAGCGTCTGGGTCTGATGCCCCTACCGGAACGCCCGCAAGGCAGTGGCGTCTCAGGTGGCATCCGCCGATATGGCCGTGCAGATGTGGAACGCCTTCGCTTCATTCGCTCTGCGCAGGCCGCCGGCTTCACCTTGAAGCAAATCGCCCGCCTGATCGAACTCGACGCGATGACAGATCGCACGGAAGCGAGACAAATGGCAACAGATCGCCTCAAGGCGCTGGATGCCCAGATCAACGAGCTACAGCAGGCCCGGGCGTCATTGAAACGACTTGCGGAAGAATGTGCATATGAGGATGGCGGCCCATGCCCCATCCTAAAGGCGTTCGAGCCTTAGACCTTGCCGCTGCGGATCGCCTGCAGCACGCAGAGCCGTTTCTGGATCGCGTTCGGCGTCTTGCCTTCGGTATAGAGTTTGCGCAGCCGGAAATGCGCGATGGCTGGCCGGATCGGCTTCGGCGCAGGTGGCAGGATCGGGCCGTATGCCTTGGAGTCAGAGCGGCGGGCGGCGGCAAAATAGGGCGCAACGTTCCGGATTTCCTCGGCCCAGCCATGCATAGGCGTCAGCACATGCGCTGCCGTCAGCGCCAGCCAGCCTTCCGGCTCCAATGCCCGGTCCTGGGCTTCAAAGGCGGCCTGATAGCCATCAATCAGATCCTGCAGGGCGCGGGGCTTCAGGCGGCCCGCCTCGACCTCTTCCTTCAGGGCGCGGGCAACATCATGCTCACGCACCTTGCCCCCTTCGATCTCGGAAATGGCATCGCGCCACCATTGGAACCTAATCAGGCCCAGCCCTTCCTCGGAGACCACCAGCCGGACCCGCGCCAGCTCATAGGCGAGCGCATAAAGAGCCGTCAGCGCCTGCCGCTGGTCGTCCTTTGCATAGCGGCTGGAAATCCAGCGGTCCTCGTCTGCGCGAAGAATCCGCTTGTCGATCGCGGCCCATTGAGATTTGGAAAGAGGGCTGGTCGGGTTTGACATGCAACCCATATGTGGGAAGACGCGTAATTAGACCAGA
>TARA_R110001632_G_scaffold97692_3_pt1 | contig 9950 bp, 9 predicted proteins | sample TARA_R110001632 | Tara Oceans TARA_R110001632 (sample SAMEA4398266) | marine metagenome | biome: Polar Biome; feature: [SRF] surface water layer (ENVO:00010504); material: water (ENVO:00002006), including particulate matter (ENVO:01000060) such as... | depth 5 m
ACCAAAATGTATAAAATTTTCAAAATGATAAGGAACATCAATCCCTTCTGTACTAGATGATATTGGTCTTATATAATCATAATTTATTTCTGGTATTTCTTTATTTTCTAATTGATTTAGAAGATGTTGATATGAAGAAGTAAAACCATATTCTAATAATTCATTATAATTTTGATAACTAGAAGGCATTGAATTATTTATCCTAACATCTATTTTAAAATTAGGTCCTTGTAAAGGAATAATTTTATCACTTTCTGTTGTAAATTCAGGTTCTCCTAAATCAACAGTTATAGTTATGGGATCTATAATTAATTCTGTTACTTTAAATGTTGATTTTGTTGTTATAAAAGATGGTAATGGTTCTGATAATTTTACTAATAATTCATGTTTATTAGGATTTTTATTTAGTAAAACATTTATTCCAACTACATTTGAATCATTTCCAAAATTTAAAATAATATCTTTAAAATAAGAAGATGTTTCAATTTCTGATATAAAAAGACTAATTGCTCTATCAAATGAATTATTTTCAATATTAGGAGTAATAGATCTAATTTCTCTACGAGAAGGTGAAATCTCTTTAACATTAAATAAATTATCTTCTTCATTAAATATTTTATTTCTTTGAATATTTAATTTAATTTTAAATTTACCTGCTATTAATGCTCTTTCATTTAGTATTTTTACCGGATCTATTTGAAAATTAGAAGATTCATTAGTAATTTCTCCCATAATAGGAGATTGATCTAATGTAGATACCCATATCATGGTTTCTCCATTATTAAAATAATATCCATCTGTTGATCCGTTGGGTCCTGGAATATATTCTCTATCTCCCGCTCCTTTTACATTAGGATTTATTATTTTTGGTTCTTTATTTGATATTATTTGAGATGTTGATTCAGGAGCTTCCTCATTTTTATTTAAACTATAATCTTGAAAATTTTCTTCTGAATATAAAAGATTATCATTAATATCATAAATATGTAATTCTACTACGTCTTCTTTTCTTCCAAAAGTTTTTACAATTACTTTTGAATTAATAGAATCAAGTTCTAATAATTGTGTGGAAGATATGTCTAATATTTGAGCCATAAGAGTTATTTTATATTAATAAATTCCTGAAATTGAAGTTACAATTGGATTTAATATTTCTTCAAATTGACTATCATCAAATCTATTTATTTCCATTAAGTCTACATTTAAATCTTTTATTTCATCAATAGGAGGACCTACTAATATACCCTCTATACAAGCTTGACTTACTAAAATTACAAAATCATCATCAGGTATACCTTTTTTACCTGATCTTCTTTTAATAAGTTGTAAAGCTCCTCTATTATTTATTTGTCTTCTTCTACCTGAATGCATATAATACTGGTTTCCATTATTTTCTAAAACTGATCCATTTTTAAAAAAAGGATGTTCATTTTCTATAGACCATATGTCATCATCTATTTGTTGTATTTGTGCTTGTAATTCATTAATATCTAAATCTTTTGGATTTATAGGATAACCAGCATGTCTTATACTTTCTTGTACTATATTAAAATGGGTATTACTTTTACCTTCTTTTATTATATCATAAAACAACAAATCATACATATTAAATAAATCATCTATTGTGTGGGGTTTAGGTGCAAATTCTACAAATTCTTTGTCTAAAGAATCTTGAGCTTTTGTAGCCCCATAAATAGTTTTAGTTAAATTTAATGTTTCCATATTAATTATTTATTTAACCGATTCCATAACATGAACCATCATCTGTATTGGCTTCAGGATTAGAATTAGCATAACCCTCAGTTGCACAACCATATATTACTGGTATACAAGTTCCATTATCGTAAAGAGCATCAGGATCATAGTTAAATGCTTCTGAATCAGTACACCCAAATGTGTCTTCAATAATTACAGGATCCTTATCACCTAAAATATATTCAGTTGGTCGTTCTTCGGGATGATGATAATCAAATTTCATATTTCCTAGTGTTTCAAATAAACCATCATTATTCCCCGATAATTGTTGTTGAAGTAAATTAGAATTAAGACCTAATGTTCTATCAGTTATGTCAAAAGATGGATTATCTTTTCTCCAATATATTCTTTCTGTCTCACCTTTATCTATTGCTCGAGAAGTAGTTCTAGTACCATCAAGTGTCCAAAATCTTACTAAACAATCATCTCTACCTGAGACATAACTTACTCCTTGTTGAAAACCTTCAATAGGTCCATCTTCTAAACAAGTTACATCTACAGCAAAATAATCTAATATATTAGCTAATGATGTGTCTATTTCTCTATCTGGACCTGGTGGTACATTAAGATCAGTATCTGAAGTTATGTCTTTTCCTGTAGGGATATTATTTAAATCGGTTGTGTGTACTCTCTCTACTATATCAGTGTCTTTATCTCCTAAAAGTTCTTGTTTGTCTGTATCATAAGCCATATTAGTAAAACCAAGAGCTCTTTTAACTATTTTATAAACATCATAACTTTTAAATTCTCTTTTTAATCCTTCATGCATAACCCAAATAGGAAGACCTTGAGGAACTCCTTCTACTACTTCAGCATTCCATCCATGTGTGCGTAAAAAAGTACCATTAGGATAAAATAAGTTTTCTTTAGGTTCTGGGTTTTCTTTTAAATTTAATTCTTCATCTTTTATTTCTAATTTTAATAATAATTTTTCTATTATAGAATCTTTAGGGTCAACATAATCATTTATATATTCTTGACTTTGTATAATTAAAGAATTATGAGATTTTTCTCCTTCTTTAGGAATATCATAAAATAAATTTTCATAAACTTCAAAAAATTTAGGTATAGTATAATTAGGATTAGATTTTATAAGTTCAGAAAAAGAGGTATTTATAAAGTCAGTTGTTTGTTTGTTTTTATAAACTCTTTTATTCAAACTAATTATTGCTTTTTTATTTTTTATTTTAGATTTTTGAAGAGATACTTTTATCTTAGATAACTTATCATTTTTTAAATCTTGCTTAGTATATAAATTAGATGTATTATCTTGAAATTTGGATTTAAGACTTATATTTTTAGATTTAGTAGCCATTATCTAACTACTTTAAAGTGATAATCATCATCATATATAGTAGTACCATCATTGTTTTTATTTTTAAATAAAATACGATAATATCTTTCTGGTTGTAAACCTTTCATATATAGTTTAAAATACATTCCTTCTGAATCAGCACTCATTTTTGTAAAATTATTATCAAAAGGGATAACTTCTTCTTCAGTATAAGCATCTCTTACACTATAAAAAGATGATGTTGTAAAATATCCTACATTTAAGAAATTTGATGTTGTTGAAAATGTTCTTGTTGGATATTTGTCTCTAACATGAATTCTTAATAATGCTTCATCATTTTGATTAAATTCTTGTTTATTTTTATATAAAGTTACATTTAAACTTCCACTTTTTTTAGATACAGATTGTTTAGTATGTACACTATCATCCCACTTAAAACATAATTTTGGAGGATATATTGTATGAGTATCAACTGAAAAATATTGCATTTCACCAAAACTACTTGATGTATTTTCTTCTACTGAATCTGGGTGTTTTATAACAAAACCATTATTAGTTACACCTGTTGGGTAAGTATCTCCTGCAAATAAACTAGCTGAGTGTTTTTGTACTATTGAAGTTACATCCATATTAATATCTAAACTATCACTATTTAGAAATTGTTGTGAACCATTAAATCCACTACCCGTATACCAACTTCCTCCTCCTTTTTCTAATCCACTTCCTGATATAATTGATCCTGTAGTTCCAGCTTGAAAACTTGATGTTGGCCATGGTGATTGAGTTGTATTATTATCTCTAAATTTCCATGTAACACCATTAGAACTTGTAGGTAAATTTGAATATCTACCTGATCCTTCATGCCATGATTGAGATACAGCAAATGCTTCTATATTAAGAATAGTAGTTAAAGTTTGTGGTTGTACAGTTGCTAGTTGAAGATTTGCTTTTGTTGTTCCATCATTAAACTTTGCAGAACCAATTGTATCTGAAATTACAGATTTTATTTCATCATTTTTAAATTTAATAAGAATTCTTGAAGGATAATGTCTTGAATTAGTAGTTCCTCTTTCTTTTACAAGTTCTAAGATTTCATCTTTACCTGTATTCATAAAGGTTCTGTCTGGGTGACTATATATTGTTGAGTCTATTTCTGGAAATATTGAGTAGTATGCCATTTTTAATAAATTATTACTCGACCATTAATGTCTGAGTTTGGATATTTTAATTCGAAAATACTTGGGTCTAATGAAGGATATATTACTCCTTTTTTAGTAGCTCCCATAAAATCATATTTATATTGGGAATAACCTAATGATGCTCCATTTTTATTTATAAGTTCTACTTTTTCTACTGTTTGAACTCCAATTACTCCTGCTATTAAATTTTCTATTTCAGATATTATAATAGGTTGGTTTACTTGCCAGTTATCAATATTAAAGTAGTCTTTTAATTCATTAATACAATTTAAAATTACTTCATTATTATTATAATTTTTAAAAGAAGTTATTTCAAAATCAAGAGAAAAATTAATTACAAATGCATTTTTAATATTAATTGCATCTGTTAGCATTCTAAATTGTTCAAGATATGTTGATAAATTAGTTTTTGTAGCTGTATTTAGATTTGTTAAGTTTTTATTATTATCATATCCTAAAGTATATAAATTTAAAGCTAGTGGGTTTGGAATACGATTAGGCTCTGTTGTTAGAGGAGATATTTGGTCATCTTGAGTTATATAAGCTTTAGCAACTCTTCCCAATTGAGAAGGCATAGATAAAGTTCTAATTAAATAATCTTCTTTAGTTACTGTTCTTTGTTGAGCTGCAAAATTAGCCATTGCATTTTGTCTTATTTCTTCTACAGTTTCTCCTGATCCCCCTCCTCTTGCTGCTTCTACATTATTAACTGCTACTGAACTTTTTATAAAAGTTAACATTCCTCTATTTAAACCAATTCTGTTTGAAGATAATATAGTTTCTATTTCTGTTATAGTATTTGCATTAACATTTGAATTTAATCCTCCTCCTACAATGTAAGTAATTGTTAATGTTGTATTTGAAGGTGTTTCCCCATAAGCTTTAGTATATAAAAAATTTGAAGGATCATATGCTACATCTAATTTGCTTCTTCCATCATTAATTCCTAAACCTATATTATTAGGATCTGGTATTATTGCTGAATCTGAATTGTCAGTTGATCCAGGTCCAAATTGAATTTCTAACGTATTGTCTTGTTTAAAACGTGTTACAAATCTTTTTGGTGTTTTTTTTATTTTTAAAAGAAAGGGTGTTTGTTGATTAAATTGATGTAAATCAGGATCGTTAGCTGCGTTATTTTTTAATTGTTCAAATATAGTATCTTGAGCTAAATAAGGAACTTCTGTCCAGTTATTTCCATCTGAATCTACTATTGATTCTATTGATATTATATCTTTATCAAATAAGCTTAATGTTTTAAATTGTTCAGCACTACCTATAGTAAATGTTTTTGTTTTATTAGTTCCTGATATTGATTTTACTTTCTTTTTTAATAAATAATATTCAGGATTGTTGGATGAATCAAACTGATATATACTTGTTACTGTAGGGTCAAAAGAAGAAGAAAAACCAAATCTTACATCGTCTGTTGTATAAAATCTAGAACCTTCAGTTGAATTAAAAGTAGATCCTGCTTCTATATTTAAAGTAAAGCTATAATCAGGTAAATATTCTCCTGATTTATTTATAGAAGGAACCAATTGGAATATTTCTAAATCAACAGATGCAGCTGATGTTACTTTAGGTTTATACCCTAATGCATAAGATAAATTATATAAATTTTCTTTTTCTTGTGCTAATAATAAGAAACATTCTCTTAATTGTGTGTCTGTGTAAAAAGATAATACATCTCCCACATAAGATGCCATTTCAAGAAACATCATTCCTGGATTTCCTTCACTAAAATCATTAAAATTATTTGGAAAATATACTTCTGCAAAATCCATTAATTGATTTTTGTAAGAATTATAATCTTTACTTAGATATTTTACATCTTTATCTTGTGTTTTATTTGATACTTTTGAGTAAGCCATTATTGGTTAAAATTAAGTTGTATTGCATCTACAGTATTATCTGAATTAATACTATATGTTATTTTTATAAATAATAAATGTTCATCTTCTAAAAAATTAATATCTGTGTCTATTAATGATATTTCAGGTATGTAAAAATTTATTTGTGAATTTATTAATGTATTTAAAGAATCTATATCTACATTGGGTTCAAATAAATAATGTTTTAATCCTACCCCAAAATTAGGTTCATTTACTCTTTCACCTGGTTGAGTTAATAAAACATTTAATAAATTAGATTTTACTTGTTCTTTTAAGGTTTGAGTACCTGCAAACATATTATTATCATCTAAAGGAAAAGCAACCCCTATACTAACATTTTTGTTAATATCTAATGGACTTATTCTTCTTGTAGAATTTATTATAGGCATTTATTATCTTCCTTTTTTCTTAGATATTGCTTTCATTAAACCACTATAATCTCTTGTCATTGCATTTGCTACTGGTTCTGGTATACCAGCTGTATCCATTGGTAATGGAGCTCCTGTTGCAAATGGTTGTGATAAATTTACAGGAGCATTTCCAGATTCTATATTTGTATCACCCATTGCTGTTTCATTTAATAATGCATTTAAAGATGCATCTTTTGTGTAATTTAAATTTGGTGTTTGTTTTTTCATTATAGGATTTGTACCCATAATTTTTTCTTTTAAAGAATTTTTTACTGTTTTTGGAACTTCAACCATTTTTTCAGTGTGTTCTACTATTGTTGGTTTTAATTCATCACGTAAATCTTCTTTAAGTGATTTAATTTCTCTGCGTAACGCATAATCGATTTCTTCTCTAACTACTTTTCTAATTAGATTTTCAAAAGTTTTTGCTTTCATGTTTAATTGTGTTTGTTAATAAATATAAAATTTTTTAAGGTAATGGTACAGTTTTTACTTCATAACTTGTTTGAAGATCATCTTCTGTTCTTATTAGTCTTTCTATTATTTTTGTTTTTCCTTCTATTTCTAAATCTGCTAAAAGATCATTATATAATGTAGTCATTTTATCGCGTATACCTGTTGTGTCTTCAGAAGTTAATGTCCCTTGTGCTGCTTTATCTATAGCTATTTGAATTTGTTCATCTAATAGATTAGTATTTACATTTCCTTCGTTATCTGCTGGTGATTGATTAGATACATTACATTTTTTAATATAATTTCTATATAAAAATATAGCAAAATCTTTTAATTTAGTTATTACTGCTATTAAACCCTTAATTGCGGCTATTACTATTTCCATAATACTGAATAATTTTTCTATTGCTTTTAATATTATTGGTAAAGTTGCCACTATTGTTAGTGCTAATTTTGCATATTCTTTTATTTTACCAAGAATTAATCTTTTTTTCTCTGACATAAAATCAATAACTTTTCCATTAGCAAAAGGACCTGAAGAAGTTGCTAATGCTATTTCAGCCGCTATTACTACTATTAATAAAGCTGGTACTAAAATATCTTGTATTATTTTTATTATTTTTTCTATTTTAGGTATTATTTTATCTCTTATTTTTTTTAATTTTTTATTTAAATTTTGTGTTTTTTCTAATCCTTTTTGAGGAATTTTTTTTAAATTATCTAAAAGTTTAATAAGTTTTTCATATATTTTTGTTACTTTTGCTTGAGATTTAATATCACAAGCATCAGATATAAATTTATCTTTAAGTTCATCTTTATTAGGAAGTTTTTCTTTTACTTTTTGAACTTGTTTTGTACCTTGGTTTCTTAAATCTCCTTTAACTTTATAAAGTTGTTTATCTATTTGACTATTTATTAAATTTCTTATTGTAGTTGATGACATTTTATGCTATTTTAGTTATTTTACTTTTAAAATATTGAATATTATCTTTTAAATCTTTTATTTGTTGTTTTCTTAATGATAACATTGCATTATTTGAAGGATTTGGACCTGTTGGGGCTCCAGGGGCTGTTGTAATAAATGCAACTTTTGTAATTAAATCATTAATTAATCCTTCAAGGCATTCTAATAAATCTAATAACCATATATCTCCTAAATAATCTCCTAATACTGCTGGTTCTGTAGGTAATATATCTTCTCCATATTCTCTTTTTAATCCTAAATAAATATTAGGGGAATTTATTACTACTTTACTTGCATTATCTCCATCTTTTTTATCACTAGTATCAAAATGAATACTACCATTAGTACTAAATCCTATTGCTTTATTAGAAAATAAAAGAATAGCATCGTCTTTAGCATTAAATAATAATCTATCTGAATTTATTATTACTTGTTTTCCTTGATATATTTCTGGGGCGTCTGGTTTATAACTCATTTTATTATGTTGTTAATGCGTTTTTAGCTTCATTAATTAATTCATCTGGTGATCCTGATGACATTCCTCCTGTATATATTATATTCATATCATCATCTTTAACTACTACATTTCCTCTAGGGCCTTTTTTTGTATAATAATAACCCCTATTAGGTTCTACTTGATCTGCATTGGGATGTTTAGATACAGGGGGTGGGGTATTTTCAGATTCTTCCATTATATATTCAGGATATGCTCTTTTTATATCATGTTGGTATTCTCCTATTTGAACTCCTCCATATTTTTTATGTAAAGCTGATGATTTAGAAGCTAATGAAGTTTTTTTTCTATTATTACCACTTTTATAAGATATATGAACCCAAGAACCATTTATCCCATTACCTTTTTCAGGAAATTCCCAAATCATTTGATCAAAATCTATACCTTGATCAATAACCCAATTAAATATTTCATGTGACTTATGTTTATTAATACTTACTAAATCAGATGCATATCCATACATGTGTTGACTTTCATCAACTCCTCCTATATATTTATTTAAAGATTTACTTCTATAAACTGAAGTTATAACTACATCAGGCCATCGTGCTTTTATAGGATTAACACATTTATTCATAAGATTATTTATATTTGTAATAATAGTTCCTTGTTCAAGATCAGGTCTGTCTGGTGTATAATCATCTCCAGGGACATTACCTCCTATTAATTTAGCTTCTTCATCCCCACAATAAAAAATACTATTTTTATCTAAAGTTGAAGAATATATACATTGTTTTAATGAAAAAAAATTTGCCATAATTTTAAGGGGTATATTGTTCTAAATCTGTTTGGTCTGAAATAGCTGGAGTAGGTTCTATAAAAAAAGATCCTAAAGGTTTATCTAATTCTTCAGATGTTATATTATAATCAGCTATTGATTTTATTGATTTTTCATCTAATTCTACCTCTGTATCCTTATCTATTACATTATTATCTGAAGGAGCTACATCATAATATACTACATTTTCTGGTACTATTTCTTCTTCAAGTGTTTCTTCTTCAACAACTGGTGGTGGAGAATTTAATATTGGTTCTTCTTCATCTGATATTTCTTGTTCTTCTATTTCTGGTTCACTTATAATATTTAAAGGTGGGTCTGTTAGTAAAGTATTTATATTTTCAGATTGTTTTAAATTAGCTCCAAAAGATTTTTGATAAATAGAAGCAGGTATAAATTTATCTAGTTTTTGATTAGATGTTAAATATATACTGGATGCATCATCGTCTATATCTTCTATAGAATGTACCCATCCTTTACCATCTGTTTCTTCTAATTGGCCATTTCTAATAATTAATATAGGATCTCCTACTGTGCTATTATTACTCCATCTATTTTTATTTTCTTCTAATATACTTTCACCTATATTAGTAGAACCAAAACGAATTGAATTTCCAAATCTACCTTCTATTATAGTGTCTCCTTCATAAGGTAAAAGAGGTTTAATTTTTGTTTGTTCTTTAAAATA
>TARA_R110001632_G_scaffold69348_1_pt1 | contig 9933 bp, 5 predicted proteins | sample TARA_R110001632 | Tara Oceans TARA_R110001632 (sample SAMEA4398266) | marine metagenome | biome: Polar Biome; feature: [SRF] surface water layer (ENVO:00010504); material: water (ENVO:00002006), including particulate matter (ENVO:01000060) such as... | depth 5 m
ATGAAACTAGGGTTGAACCTTTGCCAGAGTGTTGGTTAAAAATGACATCGGCTATGCGAACAAAATATAGGAAAGAAAAGAAAGCGGAGTACGAGAGATTGAATCCGAAGACATTAAATTATAAATCAATAAGAAATAAAAAATATAATAAAAGTTATTAGCGATATTTTAAAAGAAATCCTTCTTTGGGTTGTGTAGCAGGGTCAATCATTTCTTTACTCAGTCTTTCGTATTTACGCATCAAATATTTATTAATCTCTTCCGGACTAATATCGTCCATCATTAACGGTCTTTCTGTAAATTCCCTATTCCATTCTCTTACTAAGCGCTTAACCATAACATCATTACCTTGAAGCATATAATCAAATATTTGTTTTTTGGTAGAAGTAAGCATTGTTCTTCTTCTATCTGCTCTCTGTTTTGGAGTTTCTAACTGCCTCGCTGCTCTCTTAGGGCCAGTTCCAAAAACTGGAGCAATGTACTTTACTGCTCTTCGTGCGGTTACAGCGTTAGGCCCAAGCTCCATCATATCACTGCCAATTCTAAGCAGTGCATCATATAATTTAAATGCATCTTGAATAACCGCTGGCTTTGCTAAAAACTCAATACTTCTCCACTTACTTTCTGAAGCTACGATATCTGTTACAATACCAAAAGAACCAACTGCCATTAATCCCTGTATAAAATCTGCCATTGTATAGTCCTTACCGTCAACATCAATTTTATAATCAGTATTATATATATCTACATTTCCAGCAAGAAGATTAGAAAGTGTTGCTTTAGCCCAATTAACAAAAATACCACCGGCTGCTCCAGCTGCGCCTAATCTTAAAAAGAAAGCCATGTCTTTATCTTTCATTGCTTGATTAGCCCAGCGACTCATCATTTCTGCTTGCCTATAACCAAAGCGTTTAAATAATAAGAATGGTTGCATCTTTGGATTTGAAGCAAACGCAGGTTCTAAGAATGTATCTCTCTGTAATTGAGCGTTTTTTGCAAAATCAGACATGACGCGCCCCATAGACTTAGCAGTCATTTTCATACTTAAATCTTTAACGCCCATTTCTCTCAAATTTCTTATTGCCATGTCTCTTTTTTTAGCCTGTCTTAATGTTCTTGGCTTTGATAACGCAATCTTTTGCCATCCTTTAGCAGCCTCAAAAGCAGAGTAAGCAGATATAAGTTTATTCACTCTGTTGATACCTTGAAAACCAAAAGCCCTAGTGGTAATATCAGCAAGCTTTCCTAATTTCGTTCCTTGTCCCGACTGAAACCCTACAATAATATTATGTAGTTCTAAAGTTCCAGCTCCAGAGTTCTTTCTAATCTCTGCTCTATATTTCTTATCAGTTAAAGCTCTAAAAGTTCCTTTAAAGAAAGGAGAGTATCCTAATTTTAAGGCAGAGGAAATAAGAGTTTGAGTAATGTTTGGTATTGTAGCAAACCCTAAACCTATCTTAGTTGCTACTTGAAAGTTTACAAAGTCATTTAAACGACTCTTAACTTTAAAGCTATAATTTAACTTAGGGTCTGTCTCTATTAATCCTGTAAATGTATCAAAGGCTCTACTTAATATTTCAACTTGTGAGTTTAGACCCTTATTTCTTAAGGCCTGTAGCTTAGTAAACATACCTTTTCCATCCTTGCCTACAACCTGAGCATAGGCAATTCGCTTAGTCGCTTGAGAAATATAATTAGTCAAAACAACACCGGCATCTCTTTCGTAAAACTCTTGAGGAAGTTTAAAATCACTACGTTTCTTTTCTAAGTTTTTATTTAAAAGAACACGCTCACTTAATACAGTATCTCTTAACACTTCAAAAGCTTGAGCTGAAGAAACATTAATTTTTTTATTTCCTTTTCTTTGATTCTCAATCATTTGCAATTGAATACCCCTAAGAGCATCAATAGTTTCTCGAGATACATCTTTTGATTTTAAAAAAGATTCTAAGTTTTGCTCAAACCCCGCCTTTCTAGTTAAATCTGAAGATAATGTTCGTGCATCTAAGTCTGAAATACGGTCTATGTCTTTATATAAAATTTTAATTATCTCAGGTTTAATAACTTGTGGAAAATAATTATCTAAAAATGGAGCTAAATCTAACCCCGCTCTTTTTCCAACTCTGTATACTAGTTGAGTAATCCTTCTAATCTCTTTTGTTCTTGCTATATCTTCTGGCTTACTACTCTCCATATCATTAGCAAGTTCTTCTCGTAGTTTCTTTTTCTTTTTACTTTTAAAAAACCCAGATAAGTTTTCAAATTTATGAGAGACTCCATCTTTATCTATGTAGGTTGCTTCATTTAATTTTGAAGCTATGCGAGAAAAGATTAAAGAGTTTTTACTATTCATCGTATCTATTAATAGTTTTGCAGATTGAGATATAGGGTCTGTTAGTTGAGTTACAGCTGGTTTAACATACTTTGCAGTAAAACCCTTAAAAGCATCGTATATAACAGGGGGCATTGTTTTCTTTAATAGAGAGTCTCCAGATACATTCTTAACATCAATGCCAGCTTTCTTGTATCCTTCTAAAATTTCATTAGTTCTTCTTGATGTCTCAAGCTCCATTAGAACTTTATATTTTTGTTCTTGAGTTAGCTTACCAAGGTTAGTACTAAATCCTTTTTTACCTTTTCGTCGAACAGGGGGAGAAGGTGTCTCTACTCCAGAGACTCTATCTACAATGCTTTTTAAATCTAAATCGTCAAAATTTAATCTATTTTTTAAACCAAATATTCTTCTGGTAATCTTAGTATTGATATTGTCGCCAAAATTATCTTTGGTTCTTTGATATTTATTAAAGAAATTTTTCTTTGGGACGTTAAAGGTTTTATTAGTTTTAACATCTTTAACAGTTAGGTGCTGTTCATTTCTTTCCTTACCCGTCCAGTCCGTAATAATCCTAACATTCTTTTTTCCGTCAGACCACTCTTCTGAACCACGCCTTTCCTTAGCTCTTACTTCAGATTCTATTTCAGCATCTGCCCTTAATCTTTTTTGATTAGCTGCTTCGTTTATCATCTTTCTAGGAACATCAATTGTTTTGCTAACCAATTTCTTTTTTAAAGTAAGGCCACCAATAACTCCAGCAGCGTGTATATAAGAATCTACAGACGGAGCTTCTCCTTCTAATAGAGGACTTGCCGTACCAAACACGCCAGTTTCAACTAATTTTTCAGCACCTAAAGATTGATATTTTCCTAAACCTCTTGCCGCTGTTGCTTGTTGAACTTTACCGCCAATCCCTCCAGTTAAAGCACCTAAAGTAGCGCCTTTAGCTGTATCCTTTAACGTTGTGACAATATCGACATCGCCTCTAGTTACCTTTTGTCCTAACGCAGATTGTAAACCTGAATAAAAACCAAGACCCGTAGCTCCAGTAACTGCCTTAGCTCTAGCTTGGTTAAGTATTTTAGTTGAAGCTGAGTTCACTAACCTGACAGCAGTTACTTTCTTCATTCCCGATTTAACTGCTGCTCGTTTAGCAAATTCTTTTGTTAAGCCCTTAACAGCCATTCCTTTAACAGCCGCACCACCAATACCTCCACCCAACACCATAGTGGCAAAATCTGTAGGTGTGGCAAAACTCATTACAGTTGCCATTACATCTTCAGCCATATTAGGGTCATAGCCTTCATCTACGTTAAAAACTGGTTCGCCATTCATTACTTGACGAGCCATGCCTTCTATACTTTGATTATAACCTTGCTTAACCCAGTTTGGTAGCCACTCTCCCGGAATAAACCCATATAAACTACGCTCTTTTTGTGTCTGACCGCCGGGTAGCGTGTCATATAGTGACATTAATTCAGCTTGTCTTTGGGCTCTAGTTGACATATTTAAATATTAATTTTGAAACTTATAGTTAGGGTCTATTGCTAAAATGTCTTCTTTAATTTTATTAATTTTATTTTCTTTGTCGCCCGGCTTTTTAAAGTTTCGTTGACTTATTGTGTTTATCCTGCTTAGTAATACTTTAATTGAACGTTGTTGAGTCTTAGATAATTGTTTTTTCTCAGGCTTTCCTTTTTGTTCATAAACCATTTTTAAATTAATAGACTGAGGATTTACATTTGCTTTTTTAATACCTTCCATAAATCTTTTTCTTGAAATCTCACCGTTCTTTAGCAGTTCAAAGAAAAAATCAACTTCACTTTTTTGATTAGCGTCAGTTCCAGTATAAGCAGAAATAGATTGACTATCTTTTTCTGTTTCTGTTTTTTTAGCAGGTGGAGTAATAGGGGTAGTAGTTGTAGCAGTTGTATCTTGAGTAGAAGTAGGCGTAGTGGTCATAGACTTACCAGCTGTTTGAATTTCTGAACTTTCAGAGTCTGTTATGTTTAAGTTATCTGATGGAGAAAATGGATACCTTTCGGTAAATGGAGCGAGTGGACTACCTATTTCAAAACCAGCTATAAGAGAATCTATCTCCCTATCATCAATATCTTCTACATTATCATAAGTAGGATACTCTCCATACGTAGCTTCATCAGCTTTACGCGCCTGTTGTTTAATGGCTAGCATTTGTGCCGATATTGTATTTATAAATTGCGTTGCATCCTCACCGAATGGCACGTAGGGCGTTGGGTTATTTAGTATAGTTTCTAACTTAGCATACTCTGGATAAAATTCAGTACCCCTTAACTCTTGTAAAGTAAACTGCAACTCGTCTTTTCCCCCTTTAGTGATAGTAGTAAGATTGTTGTATAAATCTTCTGTAAGATAAGGGCTTGATAATAATTTTCTAGCTTGAATCAATCTTTGTTCTGGAGGGAGAGCGTCTAATGAATACACCTGTTGTTTCATAGATTCTTTTATATCTCTATTTTCATTAATCGTGTCAACCATTTGCTGATTATCTTTAAACTTAGATTTTAACAGCATCTCTTGACCTTCTTTATTTCCCGCATCGCCCAAAGCTTTATACGCTTGATTAAAGTCATTAAATTCTTGTGTTTTAGTTTGACTCTCTAAAACAGCTTTTCTATATGTTTCGTCTTGAATATTTTCATTTTTTCTTTGTTTAAACTGGTCTCGAGCTAATTGATTTCTTTCTTGATTAGCGGTAAGGACTTGACTTCTGTAAACATCATCTTTGATGCCCTCGTCTTTCATATACTCAAAACGTTCTCGTTGCAATTGAGCGTTTTGTCTAGCACTATAAATTTGAGGAAGTTGTGCTAAAAACTTTCCTAAATAATCACCGGGGTCATATCCATTAGCCATTATATCTTACCTTTAATTTTAATGCTTTAATCATATTGTTGGTCATAGTAGTTTTGCATTTCTTGCTCATATTGAGCTTCTGCTTCCTCAACGGTTAACCCGGGGTTATCTTTCATATATTGTTCAATAGGGTTGACTCCACCACTTGATACGCCAAATTCAAATTCACCTTTTTGTTCTATATCTCCAATAGCGCTTAATAAGTCTGACTGAAATCCTTCAACGACACCTCTACGTTTACGAGCCTGTTCGCCCATTAATCCACCGTATTGTTGACCAAAAGCTTGCGTTCCTGCACCAGCACCTGCAAACCCACCACCCATATTTCTTTGATTAGCATACATTTGAGATAGTGCCTGTCTTCCTCCTGATTGAATATCACCAAACTGTTGTTGATATCCTTGACTAAACTGAGGTAAATCTTTTAAATATTCTTGTAATTTTGGGTCGTTAGCTATGTCACCCATACCCATTTGTCCTAATGCTGACATTGGGTCTATAGCTGTTCCATACCCACTAGAATTAAATGAGTCTATACTTCCCATAACACCTGTAGTTCCTGTAGTTCCTGTAGTACCAGTAGTCCCAGTAGTACCGGTTGTTCCGGTTGTTCCGGTTGTTCCTGAGCCAAGAGCCCCTACAGGGTTAGACACAATATTACTTAACCCAGCACCCTTACCAAACAAAGCTCCTCCAGTAACATTGCCCATATTCCAACCACTGTCAGTCAATCCTTGCAAAGCACCTAAATTAACACCGTATTGATTTATTTGATTTCCACTTGTAGCTCCAGACATAGGTACGGGTAGTGGTTTAGGTGGTATAGGTGGTGTAGGAATTAAATTTTCCTCAGAAACTTCTCCACCCATAGGCATCTTAGGTATCATTCCACCTTGCCTGTTAAAATAAGGGCCGTAAAAACCAGCTTGAGCAGCTAAGTTATTAGAAGATGGAAATTGAGATGGTAACCCTACATTTGAAAAGTCACCTAACACAGTATCGCTAAAACTAGACAAGGTTTCATCGCCAAGCAATTCAGGCCCAAATTTACTCATAAGGTTTGCTCCATCGTAACTTGCCATTGCAGACGCTGGGTCTGCCATTGAAAAAGGAAGAGTGTCCCCAAGGTTTCCTACATTAGCAGAAAGTAATTCTTCTGGCGCTTTCGGCATAGGTAATCCACTAGCATTTCCAAACTTAGCACCTAAATAACTTCCAGCTTTGTCATATATTTCGGGCATTATTGCTGCTTGTAGCCCAGAAACTAAAGCTCTTTCTCCAATTCCTGCTCTATAATCATCTTCAGCGTCACGCAAACTTCCTCGTGTGTCTTGTGCGTATTTACCTCCGCTATAATCTTCTCTGGCATAAGAACTTTCTCCAGCAGCTCTACCCAAACCAGCGCCAAGTCCAGTTGCTAAAGCAAGACTAAGGCCTCCAGTAACGGGAGCAAGAGCAGCTCCTAAAGCTCCTCCTGCTAAGCTTCCAATACTTCCAAGAAAACCAGATTTCTTTTTACGGCGATTAGCTGCTTCTTGTTTTTTTCTAAGACCTCTCATTTCCCCTTGAAAATCACGTCCTCGTCTTGAGCTAGCTATTCGTCCACCTAAAGGATACTTAGGAATACGACCACCTAACTGATAATTGTTTGATTTACCCACCATACCGCCACCATATAATTCCATTAAACTGTTTGCCATTTTATATTCCTGTAAATTCCATGTACCAAAGTTTTCCAAACTCTTTACGGTACACCCTTAATGTTTTACCACCTGCTAATACGACACGCTCATCTCCATCGCTCATCTCAGTAATAGATGGTTGTTGTGTGGACGCAGAAACCTGTGTCCTTTTAGTTTGTTCAAGTCTTCTAAGTCTTGTTTCTACGTTACTCATGTAACTCTTTTATTAATTGTTCTATATTCTATTGAAATATCATTGATTTTAATCGTACCATTACTTGCAGGATTAGACACTTGTATTTGCATACTTTGACATTCTACAGGAGAAGCAACATATGCATATAAAATATCCCAAACACCGCTTGTATCAGCAAAGTTACCTGTAAAGTTACCACCACCTGCACTAGCAAAATTAGCTATTCCATCTATTGCATAGGCAATAGGTGTTGTTTGTGCTGCACTAGATTGATAACTAACACGAACACCGTATACTTTTTTAATTCTTGCCGGGTCACCAAAATCTATATCTTTAGTTTGCATAATCCATTTTGTAGCAAGCACAGAGTCTCCAGATGCAGTACTAGTAATTCCTCTATCGGTTACTGAACTACCGCTTACCGCATTTACTTTAGCAAATTCAACATTACCACTGCCATCTGGAATAAAATTTGAATAAACATAATCTACATCTGAAGTTGGATGTTGTCTTTGCCACACCCAAGCTTTACTATCAAAGTTATAATTATATACCCCATCAGTGTCACCAGAAGATACATGATTAAGATTATTGTTTAAAATATAAATAGAATTGGTTTTTTCATGGTAAGTAATTTGAGAGTGTCTCGCGTTACTTCGACTTACCTTTTCAATCCAAGTAGATTGAGGAATCTTTCCTTTTATTAAGTTTACTATTTGTCCTCCATTAAAATAAAAACAACCAAAAGCGTTTACCCAGTACACCCCATCTTTATTATACCCAACCGCTCCCTTAGAACGAACCCCTTTATTTCTTTCTGTTGACTCTAAAAACCAATTAGAAGGTGCAGGTGAACCAATATTAATAATATATAAAGTATTCTTTTTAAACGCAAACAACCTATCACCGTACGTAGCTAAAGCAGTGTATTCATCAGCGTCGCCCTTAACAACATCTATAAAAAAACTACGAGGAAATGTTTCGTATTTATTGGGAGGCGTATACATAATACGGTCACGCATTTTTTTCATTATATTACTAAAAGTTAATGTCCCATTAGTAACACTGCCCCCTGTAGTAGATGCAGATAATTCAAATGTTGTTATATTTGTTACAGAAGCAACGTATGCTCCAGTTGGAATACCTGTACCGCTAACACTCATACCTGTTCTAATATTAACGGTGCTATCCATTGTTATTGTTGGGTCGTTATTATAATCACAAGTAGCATCAGTGAACGAATCTGCATTTTCATCTACCATCGTAACATTGCAAGCAAATACACGACGATTAGCAATAATTGCATCTACGTACCCTTCTCCAAATTCTGACAAAGTAATAGAAAACTCATCAGGGTTAAACCCATTTAAAATAGTATAAGTCTCAAGATTTTCTGACGTTAATATTAATGTGTCTACACCAGCCTCTGTAGCATCACTACCCACTGCCCATGCTTTATACTCGTCATCCATCCCAGTTCTACAGCCATCTTTTAAATCCATATCTACCATCAAAGACCAAGGTTCGTTTGTACCATCTGGACGTATGTAAACACGTGCACCCATAATTCTTTCATCGTATGCCGGCGAAGCGTTTACATCAACATCTACATAGTCACCAGAAGCTGTCGTAAATGTATTGTCAGCTGTAGGTATATATAACTTAGACTCTTGATTACCTTTATAAATAAATGAACCTGCTATTTGATATGTTTTTGCACCAAACTGTCCAATAGTATCACTATCAGTAGCCGGATGGGTAATATTTAAATGAAACCCTGTACCTGCACTGGGGTATGAAGACCCATGGATTAGTAAAGCGGTAGGTGGTGACAAGTCACAATCATTAGCAAACCAATTGTCATAGCTATCTTTTGCCACGCCACCATCTTCAAAATGAATTTGCTTAATATAACCATATTGCTTTCTTTTTAATCCCGGATTACCGCGACCATCAGCTACTCGTAGCATATCATCAGAAGCAAAAAATACACCTTCAGCTATTTTTTCCATTAATACAGTTCCAGCTTCAGAGCCTTCAGATGTCCAATTTGTACCAGTATTCATATAGTCAGAAGTGGCACTTCCTCCTTGAAAGCTAAAATTAGACACTCTGCATATACGATTATTAGCTGTAGCGTCTGTACATCCAGTAATTCTAATAACATCTCCTTCTTGAAAATAATCTGAAAAGTCAATATCTCCAGCAACACGAGCTTGTATCGATGTCCCCGAAAATTCTAAAGTATTAGCAGCAAAAGTAAACGAAGTAATTGTTCCTAAGTCAGCGGCGGAACTTATAGCACCAGTTCCTTTTCCGTCTAAAGCCAATACGCCTGTACGAGAGTCTAAGCCAGCTGTCCATCGCTCGCCACTGTCTTTAGCTGCGGCTCCACCTAGCCTATCAGTTTCAAAATAATATCTGCCTCCTCCCGGAAAAATATAACCAGTACCCGAAGGATTGTCACCACCAGTACCTGTCTGAATTGAATTAGCAGTGCTTACACTACCTGCTACCCGCAAACTAAGATTATCAGCCTGTTTTAATTCTGTAGGTGAAATGTCTCTAGCGTCTCTTATTAAATTAAGACCTCCAGTAAAATCATTTAATTTATAAAACTGTTTTGGCATTTACTCTTTTATCTCAAAGTGTACTAAGTCATCAAACTTATTATCTTTAGTCTCTGTATCTTGATTCCAGTCTCCACCCCAACGAATGTTCATACCCATCTGTTTCGCCACTCCGAGCACAAAGCCACCAAAATAATGGAACCTATCGCGGTCACTCCAATCAATAGGATAAGGAGCCACATCAACAGCAACAGA
>TARA_R110001632_G_scaffold36869_3_pt1 | contig 9929 bp, 7 predicted proteins | sample TARA_R110001632 | Tara Oceans TARA_R110001632 (sample SAMEA4398266) | marine metagenome | biome: Polar Biome; feature: [SRF] surface water layer (ENVO:00010504); material: water (ENVO:00002006), including particulate matter (ENVO:01000060) such as... | depth 5 m
ATCTTTTTATTAAATTAATTGATTCGTCGCTATTTCATGAATTTAATTCAGAACAAGTTTCGAAATGACAATTATTATTATTTACTTTTGTGTTTCAATGAAACAAATCTTTAGCCTACAAAATCCATTAATAAAAAACATTCTTAAACTACAAGAGAAATCTCGTGAACGAAGAAAGCAAGGCATATTTATAGTTGAGGGAAAGCGAGAAATCGAGCTGGCCGTAAAAGGAAATTACAGTATCACTTCACTCCTATTTATCGCTGATAAAGTTTTACCAGAATACATCTCTCAATTTGATGGAATTGAACCCATTGAAATATCTAAAGAAGTTTATCAAAAGATTGCCTACAGAGAATCTACTGAAGGAATTATAGCCTTGGTTAAGACAAAAGAAACCCATTTAGACTCTATCGTTTTTAAGACTAAAAACCCATTGATTTTAATCGCAGAAGGAATTGAAAAACCAGGAAATATTGGCGCTATATTACGGACTGCTGATGCCGCAAATATGGATGCAGTAATTCTTGCCGATTGTAAAACAGATGTATACAATCCAAATGTGATTCGGTCTAGTGTGGGTTGTGTTTTTACGAATCAGATTGCCATAGCAAGTTCTGAGGAAATTATTGATTTTTTAAAAGAAAGCAACATCAACATTTATTCGGCTACATTACAAAACTCTAATGAATATACAGAGGAGAATTATACGAATGCATCTGCGTTGGTTGTTGGAACAGAAGCTACAGGCTTAACTCAAATTTGGCGAGACAATGCGACTCAGAATATCAATATTCCTATGCAAGGAGCAATTGATTCCATGAATGTTTCTGTGGCTGCAGCTATTTTGATTTTTGAAGCTAAAAGACAACGAAAAAATTAGATATGAAAATATTAGGAATTGATATAGGTGGTTCTGGAATTAAAGCTGCAATTGTAGATACAAAAACAGGAGAATTACTATCTGAAAGACATCGAATTGAAACACCAAAACCTGCAACACCAGAAGCAATTGCAAAAATTGTGAAACAAATGGTCGACCATTTTAATTGGGAAAAAGCGGTAGGGTGTAGTTTTCCAACAACTATAGTCGATGGTAAATGTATTCATTCTGGAAACTTAAGTGATAAATGGCTCAATGTCAAAGTAGATAAACTATTTAAAAAAGTATGTAAAGTTCCTTTTTATGTAAGTAATGATGCTGATTTGGCTGGTGTTGCTGAAATGAGCTTAGGTGCTGGAAAAGATGAAAAAGGTGTTGCAATTGTAATTACAATTGGTACTGGAATTGGATCTGGATTATTTTATAATGGTAAATTAATTCCGAATTTAGAAATTGGTAAAATGCTTCATTCTGATGGTAAAATTATTGAATATTTTACGGCAGATTCTGTTAGAAAAAATGAAGATTTAACTTTAAAACAATGGGCGATCCGCTTTGATGTTTTATTAAATTATGCTAGAATTGTTTTTTCTCCAAGCTTAATTATTTTAGGGGGTGGTACTAGTAAAAAATATGATTTATTTAAAGAACATCTAACTACAGATGTAAAAGTAAAAGTTGCTGAGTTTAGAAATAATGCTGGTATTATAGGTGCAGCTATGTATGCAAGCAAACAAAGTAAATAACATTCAAACTTGGTTTAACTCCGGTTTGGAGAGACAATGATATTCAGAATATCCAACGAGACGAGTCTATTGACTCTTAACTTATTTTCAACTAACTTCGTTTGATATGCTCACTGTAACACTTGTTGAAATGTGTTTCAGTATCATCTAATATAAGTAACTTGTGCTGAGCATGCCGAAGCATTAAAACGAACTCATATCATTATATGGCACCTACAAGCCTTTTTTACATATTCATTGCTATTATAGTTAGTAGCTTCATCCTAGATCAAATTCTAGACAGTCTAAATACAAAACATTTTGATGATGCCATTCCTGAAGAACTAAATGACGTGTATGATAAAGATGAATACAAGAAATCACAAGCGTATAAAAAGACAAATAATCGTTTTGGAAATCTAACGTCTATATTTTCAATCTTACTTACCTTAGGTTTTTTCTTTTTAGACGGATTTTCTATCGTTGATACTTTTGCAAGAACATATTCGGACAATTCAATTTTAGTAGCCTTGTTATTCTTTGGTATCATCATGATTGGGAGCGATATTCTTACAACTCCATTCTCTTATTACAAGACTTTCGTCATTGAAGAAAAATTCGGATTTAATAAAACCAGCAAGAAAACATTTTTATTTGACAAGTTAAAAGGCTGGCTCATGAGTGCCATTGTTGGCGGAGGAGTTTTAGCCATCATTATTTGGTTCTATGAACTTACAGGGAAAGACTTTTGGATCTATGCTTGGATATTAGTTGCCGTATTTTCTTTATTGATGAATCTATTTTATTCAAAATTAATAGTTCCTTTATTTAATAAACAAACACCATTAGAAGATGGAGAATTGAAAGATTCCATCACTACATATGCAACTTCAGTAGGATTTAAACTTAATAATATCTTTGTAATTGATGGTTCTAAGCGTTCTACAAAAGCCAATGCTTATTTCTCAGGATTTGGAAGTCAGAAAAGAATTACATTATTTGACACACTTATCAACGACTTAACAACCGATGAAATTGTTGCTGTTTTGGCACATGAAGTGGGACATTACAAAAGAAAGCATATCATTTTTAATTTAATCGCCTCAATCCTACTCACTGGAGTTACATTATTTATTCTATCACTATTTATAAATACTCCCATTTTATCTGAAGCTTTAGGCATTTCTATTCCAAGTTTTCATATTGGTTTAATCGCCTTTGGAATTTTATATTCACCAATTTCAGAAGTCACAGGCTTATTCATGAATTATATGTCAAGGAAGTTTGAATATCAAGCAGATAATTTTGCTAAAGAAACATTTGCTGGCGAACCACTAATTACTTCTCTAAAAAAACTATCAAAAAATAGCTTGAGTAATTTAACTCCTCATCCTGCCTATGTCTTTGTTCATTACTCACATCCAACACTACTTCAAAGAGTTAAAAATTTAAAGCAATAATCACGTTTTAAAAACTTGCCCAAACACATTATTTATGCTACTTTCATTCTTAGAATGACCAATAAATAATTATCAATGAACAATACCAACTGATAAATAATAATTGTTAACTGATAAATGGAATATACAGCAACCATAGAAGAAGAAAACAAAGAGATCGCTAAACGCTACAAAGATCTCTTAAAAGAAACGTATCAAACCTTATCTAGAGCAGATAAATTAATGATTCGTAAAGCTTTTAATTTATCCGTTGAAGCGCATTCAGAACAACGAAGAAAAACAGGTGAACCTTATATTTATCATCCAATAGCTGTTGCTAAAATTGTTGCCAATGAAATTGGTCTTGGAGCAACTTCTATTGCTGCGGCTTTATTACATGATGTTGTTGAGGATACTGAATTTACAGTTGATGATATAGAACGATTATTTGGAGAAACAGTTGCAAGAATTGTAAGTGGTTTAACCAAGATTTCTAGTCTTAAAAAAGATAAAGATCATTCTATTCAGGCTGAGAATTTCAGAAAAATGTTACTCACTTTAAATGATGACGTTCGTGTTATTCTTATAAAAGTTGCTGATCGTTTGCATAACATGCAAACAATGGATGCGATGCCTTCATATAAGCAAGTGAAAATTGCTTCAGAAACCTTGTATATCTATGCTCCTCTTGCGCATCGTTTGGGATTGTATAATATTAAAACGGAATTAGAAGATTTAGGATTAAAATATACAGAACCAGATGTTTACAATGATATTATTGGTAAGATAAGTGAAAGTAAAGAAGATCAAGAAAACTATATAAAATCATTTGCAGATACTTTAAATACTGGTTTAAGTAAAGAAAAAATCAAGTATGAAATAAAAGGACGTTTTAAATCTATCTTTTCTATTCGTAGAAAGATGCGTAAGCAAAATGTTTCTTTTGATGAAGTCTATGATAAATTTGCAATTAGAATTATTTATGAACCTACCTCAGACGATGAAAAGTTTGATGCATGGAAAATATATTCTATCGTTACAGATTATTTTAAACCAAACCCATCTCGACTGCGTGATTGGATTTCTCAGCCAAAATCTACAGGCTATGAAGCCTTGCACATTACAGTAGTCGGACCAGAAGCTAAATGGGTAGAAGTTCAAATTCGTTCCAGCAGAATGGATGAAATTGCTGAAAAAGGATATGCTGCACATTTTAAGTATAAACAAGGTGCTGAAAACGAAAATGGATTAGATGGCTGGTTAAATCGATTAAAAGAAACCTTAGAAAATCAAAGTATTAATGCCATAGATTTTGTGGAAGATTTTAAACTGAATCTTTATGCAAAAGAAATTTATGTATTTACTCCAAAAGGAGATTTAAAGTCATTGCCTAAAGGGGCTTCTGCTTTAGATTTTGCATTTTCCATACATACAGATGTTGGATTAAAATGTAGAGGAGCTAAAGTGAACGGAAAATTAGTTCCACTGAGTTTTGAATTAAAAAGTGGCGATCAAATTGAAGTTTTAACAACAGCGAATAACAAACCCAATTCTCGTTGGTTAGATTTTGTAATAACAGCAAGAGCTAGAACAAAAATTAAAGCGGCATTAAAAGACGATGAAAAGAAAATAGCTGAAGAAGGAAAAGCGGTTCTAGCTAGAAAATTACGTCATTTAAAAATAAGTTTTGATGAAAAAACGATCAACGAACTCGTTAGCTTCTTTAAATTGAAAACTAGTTTTGATTTATTCTTTAGAATTGGAAATGGTGCTATAGATAATACTCAGCTCAAAAACTTTGTAAGTCAGCGTAACAATGCATTCATGAATTTCTTTAAGAAACGTTTAACCAGAACGCCTTCTAAAGAAGTAATTGAAAAAGAAGAAGTTAGTGCAAAATATGACGATCTTGTTTTTGGACAAGAAGAAGAAAAGCTAGAGTATTCATTAGCAAAATGTTGTAAACCAATTCCTGGTGATAAAGTCTTTGGATTCATTACCATAAGTGAAGGAATAAAAATTCACAAAAAAGATTGTCCAAATGCAATTTCATTACAGTCTAACTATTCATACCGTATTATTAAAGCAAAATGGATAGATTCTTCTAATCAAGAATTTAAAGCCATCATAAATGTTAGCGGAGTCGATAATAGAGGGATTATAAACAATCTAACAAAAATAATTTCTAATTTTAAAGATGTTTTTATTCACAGTATTAATATTGCGGGAAATGAAGGTGTTTTTGATGGAAAACTATCTATAAGTGTTCGAAATAGAACACAATTAAACAAGCTAATTGAGAGCATAAAAAAGGTTGAAGGAGTGCAAAAAGTAGAGCGTGTTAATACAATGTAAATAACCTTCTGAAAAAACACTTTTTTATATCAATAATAACATTAAATTTGTTTACTTATTAAAGTGATTATATGGTCTCAAATAACAATCAAGAAGTAGTAAAAAAAGTATTTACTACCTTTTTAGAAGAGAACAAACACAGAAAAACTCCTGAGAGATTTGCCATCCTACAAGAAATCTACGATGTAAATGAGCATTTTGATATTGAATCTTTGTATATCAATATGAAAAACAAAAACTATCGAGTAAGTAGAGCAACCTTATACAATACAATAGATTTATTATTGGATTGTGGTTTGGTTCGCAAGCATCAATTTGATGGTCAATCAATGGCACGTTACGAAAAGAGTTATTTCGACAAGCAACACGATCATGTTATAATGACTGATACTGGTGAAGTAAAAGAATTTTGCGACCCAAGAATACAAGTCATTAAAAAAACAATAGAAGAAGTTTTTGACATTGATATACAAAATCATTCACTTTACTTTTACGGAACAAAAAAAAAACCAAACAACTAACAAACTAACTAATAGAATTTCATGGCGGTAGATTTATTACTAGGACTACAATGGGGAGATGAAGGAAAAGGAAAAATTGTAGATGTTCTTACCAGGAACTATGACATCATAGCTCGTTTTCAAGGAGGTCCGAATGCAGGACACACTCTAATTTTTGACGGACATAAACATGTTTTACACACAATTCCTTCTGGGATTTTTCACAAAACAGCATTAAACGTTGTTGGAAATGGTGTTGTAATAGATCCTGTTATTTTCAAGAAAGAATTAGAAAATCTAGATAAACATGAAATTGATTATGAATCAAAATTATTGATTTCTAGAAAAGCTCACTTAATTCTACCTACTCATAGATTATTAGATGCAGCGTCAGAAACTTCCAAAGGAAAAGCCAAAATTGGTTCTACTTTAAAAGGAATTGGTCCAACGTATATGGATAAAACCGGAAGAAACGGAATGCGTGTTGGAGATTTAGAATTAGTAAACTGGAAAGATAAATACAAAGCATTAACAGAAAAGCATATTAAAATGCTAGATTTCTTTAATGTAGAAATTGAGTACAATTTAGAAGAGTTAGAAGCAGAATTTTGTAAAGGAGTCGATAAATTAAGAAGATTACAATTTATTGATAGCGAAGAGTTTTTAAACAATGCCATCAAAGAAAAGAAAACCATCTTAGCAGAAGGTGCACAAGGTTCTTTATTAGATATTGATTTTGGTACCTATCCATTTGTAACTTCTTCAAATACAACTGCCGCTGGTGCTTGTACTGGTTTAGGAGTTGCACCAAATAGAATTGGTGAAGTATTCGGGATTTTCAAAGCCTACACTACTCGTGTTGGTTCTGGCCCATTTCCTACAGAACTATTTGATGAAGATGGTGCAATGATGGCGAAGGTTGGACAAGAATTTGGAGCAACAACTGGGAGACCTAGACGTTGTGGTTGGTTAGATTTAGTGGCATTAAAATATGCTGTAGATGTAAATGGTGTTACTCAATTAATGATGATGAAGGGTGATGTTCTTTCTGGTTTTGATACTTTAAAAATATGCACAACGTACAATTACCAAGGAAAGGAAATCAGTCATTTACCTTATAATATAGAACCAGAAAATGTTTCTGTAAATTATTCAGAATTTAAAGGTTGGAATGAAGACTTAACAAAAATGACTTCTGCAGATCAATTGCCGAAAAATTTATTAGACTATGTAGCTTTTATCGAAAAAGAAACAGGAGTTCCTGTAAAAATTGTATCGGTAGGTCCAGATAGAAAGCAAACCATACATACATAGTTTTATAGAATTATTAAGAAGTTAAGCATTGTCATTTCAGTATTTTAGCCAAAAGAAATCATAAATTTGAAAAAAGTACTGATCATATTATTCGTTTTAATTACTTCTGTTGGAGTTTCTCAGGAGAAAAGATTAACATATGACGCTGATATACAATCAGCAGATGAAGAAAAATATCCCGGCGCAACCGTACTTAATGGTAATGTAAAAATGATACATGCTGGAGCTGTTTTAACATGCAAAAGAGCATTTTATTACAAAAAAGATAATTTCTTTCAGGCGATTGGTGATGTTATCATTAATCAAGGTGATACAATTAGACAGTATAGTGATTATGTAAATTATGATGCGGGCTTAAAAAAAGCCATCTCTTGGGGAAATGTTATTTTGAAAGATCCAACAATGACCTTAACTACGGATACGCTCTATTTTAACCGAGGAAGTCAGTTACTATTTTATAAAGATTATGCAGTTATTAAGGATGAAACTAATGTTCTAGAAAGTAAAAATGGGAATTACTATCTTGAAAACAAAAAATTTACTGCAACTACAAAAGTAACTATTACGAATCCTGATAATTTAATCGTATCAAATCATTTAGATTATTACACCAACTCTGGACATGCCTTTTTATATGGTCCTTCAACCATTACCAATAAAAAAGATAACAACAGAATATATTCGGAAAGAGGATTTTATAATACCAAAACTGATATTTCTCATTTTGTAAAGAATGCCAAACTGTTTTTTGATGACCGAACCATTGAAGGAGATAGTTTGTATTATGACAAATTAAGGGGTTTTGCTTCGGCTACCAATAACATTAGAGTTATAGACACCGCAGAAAACTTTATGGCTAGAGGAAATTACGCTGAGTACTTTCAAAAAACAGATTCAATTTTCATGATTAAAAGAGCTGTTGCAATTTCTGTTGTAGAAAATGATTCCACTTTTATTCATGGCGATACTTTATTAGTTACAGGTAAAAAAGATCATAGAATAATTCGTACCTATAACAATGTAAAAATCTTTAAACTAGATCTACAAGGGAAATGTGATTCTCTGCATACAAATCAATCAACAGGAATTACTAAAATGTACTACAGTCCTATTCTGTGGTCAGATAAAAGTCAAATTACCGGGGATAGTATTCATCTTTTAACCAATAAAGAAACAGAAAAATTAGATTCGCTTAAAATATTAGGAAATTCGTTCATCATTCAAAAAGATTCCATAGATCCAGAGATTTTCAACCAAATTAAAGGGAGGAACATGTATGGAAAATTTATTGAGAATGAATTGAAGACGTTATTAGTAAAAGGAAATGGAGAAGCTGTTAACTTTAATAGAAATGACGCTGGAGTTCTAGAAACCATTACAAAACAATACTGTAGCAATATTGAATTTGTATTGGCAAATAGTGAGATGGATCAAATTAAATGTTTAAAACAATCTGATGGTAAAACATATCCTCCATCTATGTATCCTGAAACAGACAAACGATTAAAAGGATTTCTTTGGCGAGAATCTGAACAGCCAAAAACAAAAGAAGATATTTTTATTAAAAATGGAAAAACTGTACGGACAAAACTTGCAAAGCCAAAACCAAGACCCAAACCTGTAAATCCGAATACAACCACTGTACCTAAGAATACAGATTCTAATAAAGGAAAATCTACTACCGACATAAAAGATGAAGGTGATAAGAAGACTGTCAGTAAGGCGAAATCTACTGTAATCGACAAATCAAAGCAAAAAGAGAAAAAGAAAGAGAAAGAGAAATCAAATCCTTAAATTTGATCTTCATGAAATCTGACTTCTTAAAATACCAAGCACAAACTAGTCCGCATCCTTTATCAATTGAGATAAAAGAAGCAAAAGGAAGCTATATCTACGATACAAATAATAAAAAATATCTTGATTTTGTTGCTGGGGTTTCTGCTAATAGCTTAGGTCATCAACATCCAAAAGTTACAAAAGCAATTAAAGATCAGTTAGACAAATATACTCATGTAATGGTCTATGGCGAGTTTATTCAAAAACCGCAATTAGACTTCTGTAAACTAATCTCTGCAACATTACCAGATACCTATAGTGTGTATCTAACAAACTCTGGAACTGAAGCTTGCGAAGGAGCCATAAAACTTGCAAAACGTTTTACAAAACGTGCAGAAATAGTAGCAGCACATCACTCCTATCATGGAAACACACAGGGTTCTATGAGTGTTTCTGGAGCAGAACAACAAAATAGAGCTTTTAGGCCTTTAGTCCCTGGAACTAAATTTATTCAGTATAATGCTGTCTCAGATATCGCTAAGATTACTAAAAAAACAGCCGCTGTTATTTTAGAAACTATTCAAGGTGGTGCGGGATTCATTGTCCCTAAAAATGAGTATCTAAAAAAAGTAAAACAACGTTGTGAAGATGTTGGTGCATTGTTGATTCTAGATGAAATACAGACTGGAATTGGTAGAACTGGAAAATTTTGGGGTTTTGAAAACTACGGAATTACCCCAGACATTATTATTAGTGGAAAAGGGCTAGGTGGCGGAATGCCAATTGGTGCTTTTATTGCTCAAAAACAGGTGATGGATTTGTTAAAAGAAAATCCAACTTTAGGACATATTACTACATTTGGCGGACATCCTGTTATTGCTGCAGCTGGTGTTGCCACTATTAATACAATTCAGAATTCAACATTAATTGAAGACAC
>TARA_R110001632_G_scaffold73781_5_pt1 | contig 9885 bp, 18 predicted proteins | sample TARA_R110001632 | Tara Oceans TARA_R110001632 (sample SAMEA4398266) | marine metagenome | biome: Polar Biome; feature: [SRF] surface water layer (ENVO:00010504); material: water (ENVO:00002006), including particulate matter (ENVO:01000060) such as... | depth 5 m
GCACTAACAAAAGGACAGCTTAAAATGATTGATATGATCGGTGCTTTTAATAACCATCAGTTTACCCACAAAGATAAAATAACTACTGAGATATATGACGTTGTTCAAACTAAAATGCTACAGAAGTTTTTAAAGAGATTAGGATTTGACGGTTTTAAATATAAAAATATGGTGGAACCTAATATGGAAGGAGAGCCTACTTGGTCTTATATTCTTTTTGATGCGGAGCAATTTAAGTCTAGTCTTGCTACAAAGTTTGATCCCACAGATAGACGTATGACTTATAATGCTGGTGGTGAAGTTGAAGAGCCTGTAAAAGTTTCTCCAATAGGGGCGAAATTTTGGGCCGCTGATTATAATGCAGATGCGTCAATACCACTAGAAGAAAGAATAAAACATTATAATAATGCTCAAGATATAGAAGCAACTGAACTTGTTAAGAAAGTATCTGCTGAGGCAGTAAATAGCGGAGCTTTTGATTACGAGTTTAAAGATTTAGGTGTTAGTAAACAGGTTATGGAAGAGGGGTTAGTTAATATATCTAAGCCAGAAACTTCGGGTGGTCAGCTAGCAAAAGAAAAACAAGTTAGTTCTACAGGCGCTCAAGGTCTTTTCCAAGTTGTAGAAAGCACAGCTCGAAGCGTACTAGATAATGGGCAGATTGGCCCCAAAGCAGCGCAAGCTATGGGTACAACACTAGACAAACTAAATGCAATGTCAAGAGAAGATTTGCAGGGTTTTTTATTAAACGATGATAATGCTAATGCTATATTTGCTACGGCAGTAATTATTCAAAAACTTCAACACTCTAAAAATAATTAACATATGAATAAAGGTGTATCATATTATGTCGGAAATAATTTCAATGATTAGCTTATCTGAAAAACTAACAATAACCGGCTTCTTATTTTCGGCTGTTGTGTTACTAGCATATATACTTTACTATGTATACAAAGATAAAAAGGATTGTTACGAAGCACGTATATTAGATGCTAACGAAAGGTCTAATATGAACAAGGAGCTAGGAGAGTTTAAAGGTCGTTTAGGTATGTTAGAAAAACTATACCACGATCATCGCATTAAAGATTAAGGAGGTTAATATGTCAGAAGTTAAAGATATTACAGACCACGCTAACTTTCAATTTAGCAACACAGCCTCAGATGACCTATACTATTCTATTATAGATATTATAGCAGTAGCAGCTAAAGATGGTAATGTTTCTCCAACAGAAGTCGTGGGAGTTTTAGAGTGGTTAAAGACTACACTTGTCATACAGAATACTGAATTTGAAGAGGAATAAAATGGCATCTACTAAAAAATCTAAATCTAAAGTTAATGAAGCTGGTAACTACACTAAGCCCACTATGAGAAAAAATCTTTTTAATAAAATAAAAGCAGGTACTAAGGGCGGCAAGGCTGGTCAATGGTCTGCTAGGAAGGCTCAGATGCTCGCTAAAGAATATAAAGCGGCTGGAGGAGGATACAAATGAAAGGTGTTAATCATTATAAAAAAGATGGTACACTACACAAAGGCACTACACATAAAATGCCTGACGGGTCTTTACACACAAATAAAAGCCACACTAAAACTAGCGTGAAGTTATTCCATTTAAAAGATTTATCAGTTAAAGCTAAAGCTAAAGCTAAGGGTAAAAAATAATGCCAATGAAGAAGTCTCAGAAGTCTCTAAAGAAATGGACTAAAGAAGAGTGGGGTACTAAGTCAGGTAAGCCCAGCACTCAAGGTAAAAAGGCTACAGGTGAAAGGTATTTACCTAAGAAGGCTAGAGAAGCGTTAAGCTCTAAAGAGTATGCTGAAACGTCATCTAAAAAGCGTAAAGATACTAAGGCAGGGAAGCAGCATAGCAAGCAACCTAAAAAAATTGCAAAGAAAACAGCGGGGCATAGAAAATAATGGCGGGTAAAAAAGATCCAAGATTAGAGAGGGCAGGTGTTAGTGGCTATAACAAGCCTAAGCGTACGCCTAGTCACAAAACTAAATCTCATGTAGTTGTAGCGAAGCAGGGCGATCAAGTAAAAACAATCCGCTTTGGTGAGCAAGGAGCTAGTACAGCAGGCAAGCCTAAAGCTGGTGAAAGCGAGGCAATGAAAAAGAAACGTGCTAGCTTTAAAGCTCGACATGCTAAGAATATTTCAAAGGGTAAAATGTCAGCAGCTTATTGGGCTAACAAGGAGAAGTGGTGATGAAAGTAAAAGAGATAATATATCCGCCACTGTTTAAAATTGTTAAAGCTCAAGCAATAACTTTATATCCATTTATATTTTATAAAAGTAAACAGGCTCAATTAGACTACCAAGCTCATGAGTTTATACATGTAGCACAGGTAAGGCGTTTAGGTTGGTTTAAGTTTTATGCTAGCTACTTAAACGAAAGTAGAAAGAAAGGTTACTGGAATAACAAGTACGAAAAGGAGGCCCGTGGTGAGCATTGAACTATTAGCTATGTTAGGCGGAGGATTGTCAGGCTTTGTCATGAAGATGATAGCCTCGCAAGCTGAGGCCCAACAACGACAAGTAGAGCTTATGCTCCGTAAGCAGGAAGTAGTAGATGCTTCGGCAGATAAGGCGGCAGGTAGGGGTGGTGTTATTGTACGGAGAACTATAGCATTCACTATTCTTTTTGCTATGGTAATTGCCCCATTTATTATGGCTTTAATAGATGTACCGGTCACAGTAATAGATGAAGCCCGTGGTGGACTACTGGGTTTCTTAGGCTTTAGCAAGCCGCTTGTTACACAAATGGGAGGCTTTGTTTTACTGCCCGAAGTTAGGCAGGGAATGATAGCTTTATTAGGTTTTTACTTTGGAAGCAGCCAAGTTAAATAAAGGGGAAAGTTATGGTAGAAAAAATAGAAGGTTATAAAACAATACTCGTAGCCGCTGTTGGTTTGTTAGCAGCAGTTGCGGGTTTTAAAGGATATGTGATTACTTTAGAAGAACAGGCAGCTATCTGCACAGGAATAATGTCATTGATTATGGTGGGTATGCGCTTAGTAACTAAGACACCATTTTTTAAGGAGTAATTAAATGAAATATTTTATTGCTATATTTTTAATTTTAACTACTTGGCTAGGTATTACTTTGGTGTTAGCCGATCAAGTACAAAAGGACATTGAGTTTTCTTGGGATGCTTCCGTGTGTGAGGGAACATGTGTCAACGGTGTAGATGGATATAAAATCTATACAGAACAAGGAGGCTTAGTAGCTGACGTACAAGGGACAGTGTATGTAGCTAACAACTATGCGGTAACAGTTGGTGTTCCTTCTGGCTTCTATGTTACTGCGTATAATGTTGATGGAGAATCAGACCCCTCCGGCATTGCAACAGTTTTAGTTGAAGGTACAGCGCCATCAAGCACTACGCTTAGAGCAGTCTTTAAATAAAGAAAGCCTCCAAAGACTTTAAAATCCTTGGAGGCTTTTTAGTTTAGCCGTGGTTACTATAGATAGCATCTAACTCATCAGAAAGAAACTCGTGTACTTTACCTAGCTTCTGTTCACCAAGCCTTATAACTCTTTGAACTAACAATAACTCCTCCTTGTTTTTAAATACAGCAATTAGTTCTTTAGGGGGAACCATAGACATTTCAGTTTTAATTATTCCTGAAGAATCTATAAAGACTTTAAAAGAAACTAGGTTGGCTTCGTTCATAGCTGCATCGCCTCCCAAACAAGTATGTAGAAAAGCGTTAGAGCTGTCGAAGCTGACCAGAACCAAAACCACATCCTAAAGAACCGGCTTAAAAATGTCATTGTTTTAGTCATATCTCACACCCCCCAGCAGCACTACACGCAAGCTCTTGCATCCCTACTGTGTTGTCATCATCTTCTATCATACTAGACCAATCTATTACTTTGGGCATTTTATCCTTTAGCTCCTTGTACTGCTCAATATCAATAGCCTCGTAAGGTGCTTGCTGGTAAACGTGATCAGTGCGTGGCAGAAAACTAATCCCGCTGCATTCATCTAACCTATCCCACAGCCACTGTCCGGCAGCTAGAAACTCTGCGTCTGAATAATAAATAGTAACGCTCGGCTTGTGCTCACACCAATGGTTCTGATAGATTTCCCACAAGTCTAGCTGCTGCTTAACATCTAATGACTCCGTACATATACCACCACTCGGCGCTTTAACAGGAAAAGAGAACACGTAGTTTTCCATATTCATTACATCTTTTTCCCAAGGCACTCCGGAGTCTATTAAGAACTTAGAGATAGGGTCTTTGCCATCACTACGTACTCGTCTAATGTACTGTGGACTAAAACGGGCATGAATACCTGAAGCACTGTCTACTAGCTGCGAGACTGTTCCCGAAGGTTTAACGCAGGTTATTGCTGTAGACTGATTAATACCAAGCTTCTTAGCCCAAGTCTTGTTTGTCTCCACAGCAACAGCTTTAAGAGCTTCTAAAACTTTAGGTAAGTCAGACATATTGGGGTGATCAAACCACGTTCCTTTTTTACTTTTACCAGACATAACAGGGTGATCCATTATTCCTGTCATGCTCACACCAAGCAAGCACTCTTCTTCTGTGTTCCTTTTCCAGACAGATCTAACGTATCTAAAGTCTGTTAGCGAGGACTGAAGCGTACCTAAAATTGTAGCTAGTCTTACCTTACGGTTTAAATCCTCGAACGTATCGGTACTCCTAATAACAATTTCAGACAGATTACAAACCTGAGCACTACGTAGTATGATCTCAGAGCATGGGTTAGTACCGAAGTCATGATCAATGTCACGCCTGCCATTACGTGCGGCTTGCATCTTTGCTGCCTTACGACTAAAGATACCACGCTCACCAGCTTTAGATTTGTAAAGAGATGTCCACTCCTCTAAGAAAGTTTCAAAGTCAGGGCGCTCGTCATAGACTGCACTGTTGTTAGCTAAGGCACGTTGACCATCAGTTTCCCACCACTGCCCAGACTTAGCATGACGCATACGGTCATCAGATAAATTAGAAAGACTAATAAGTGCTGACCTACGGACACCGCCAACCACTACAATCTCGGCTATCTTACATACAATGTCATGGCATTCAACGCTAGTAAGTTTTCTTCCGGCAGCGGCCTTAAAAGTATTAACAGTAAAAGCAAATAGATCAATAAGAGGGGCAGGGCCAGACGAGCGACCTCCAAATGTTTTGAGCTTAGCGCCTTTCTCCCGAACTTTGCTAACATCCCACGTAGGTATTTGACCCGAATACAAAAGACTAACCAACTCACGGAAAGCTTTAGCCCAACCAATTTTAGAGTCTGCAACAACGATTGTAGTATCTGTTTCATGAAATTCTTCTGAGACCTCCGGTAGTTTGTTTACAGATTGGCGTTCTACACTGAAGCCTACGCCAGTGCCGCACATTAAAACATAAAGTATTTCGTCAAACGCCCTTACATTATCTATTGCAACATAACTACAGTTAAAACCAGCCATGTTGTCACGATCTAAAGCTTCACCTGCTGTCATTAAGCAACGCATTGATGGCATAACTTCAAGGTTCTCAATAGCATCAGCAAGCTCGTTAGCTGTCTTACTGTCTAGCATATCTTTATCTATCCAGAATTTAACGTATCGAGTAACAGTTTCTTCCCACGTTTCTCTTCGGCCTTCTTCTGGAAGCCAGCGAGCATAGCGTGATTTATGAATGTACTGCTGGTAAGAATCCATTTTCATTCTTCGTTCTCCTGTGAAATTAAATATGAGTTTAGTTTGGTATGTTTCCTACGTGTAGATTTAAGTTTATTTTTATTTACTGCTTTGTTAAATTTTTTCTTCCGCAGGAAACGGTCTCTTCTTTGTTCTTTACGTGTGGTCTCGTCCATACTTCTCGAACTCCTTCAGTTCTGCCAGTTTGTTTAAATACCATATAGCTTTTTTAGCATCCTCTACCGGCTTGTCCTTCCCAAACAACCTTGTCCCTGTGTACTTTAATACGTTACCGTGGCAATATGCCACAGCCCCTTCAACCCCTAAAACATCTACAATGTAGTCAATGGTTTCTATGTTGCCTGAGTTGTAGTGTGGCGGGTGATCAACTACATTTTCAATCTGCATCTGTAAATTCCTCTCTATGTTTTTTGTTAATCCAACCCTCTGGTATAGATTCTTCACTAAACCACCTAAAGTTATTAGCACTTGCCCACTCCCCATGCGTTCTTCTTGTCCCATCTTTTCTAACCTTAGCTGCTGGCATAGGTGCATTGGGGTTGGCGAATAAAAAAACTAACTCTATATCATCAGGTAATACTTTTGAGACCCATATATACTTTGAGTATTCAGGGGAGTCCCAGAACCTACCTTTAGCTTCAAGCAGTATTTTCTTACCGTCTAATGTCCTAATGAAATCAGCGTGGTATTTGTGATCTACTGTGTACTCTACTTTCTCGGTGTGAAAATCCCAATCACTAAGTATACCTTTGTGTAGCTCAGCCTCCCAGTTACTGTCGTAACCCCTTGGGACATCCTTTTCTTTAGGGCGAACTACTCTGGCTTTACGATAGCTTTTACCCATGAGTCATATCCTTAAACGTGATGGTGCTAAGAGGCTTGGTTTTAATTAATCTTTTAATTCTTTTTTGAACCCACTTAGGATGAAAAGCATTTAACTTTATACCGGATTCAAGCCAAACATATTCTGTTTTAGGCAGCATAGATTTAATATTTTCTCGGTTTACTTTCTCCGCCTCTACGTCTGATAGCAGGGACTTCATCCAACCAATGATTACATCATCTGATTGCTTACGTATTTTCTTAGCTAGCTTCCCGTTCATAGTAGCTCCTCTACTTTAGGTTCTGATTTAACCTCAGTGAAATACTTAAGGCCGTTACTGTATTTAAAAGTTCTTAAACCTGCACCATCATTTGAATCTACATGACATTTATATTTATACTTACACCAGCTACAGCCTTTAGGAAGTATCATGTTTCCTTTCTGGCCATCTGGAATCGGATTATAACATAATGCGGGGGCTGTGTCAATACCTAATTCATCTTTAATAGATTTAATTTTATCACTAGCAATTATTTTATTCTCCTGCTCAGGGATGTGCATACAAAGCTCGCCGCTTTCTTTGTTTAATACTAGGAAGCCTCCAGAGTTTGTACCCTCTGCTTCTTCGTAGCCACTAAGCTGGCCTAGATAACCGAAAGGATCATCCAAGTGTAGGCGGTTGTCTCGAAACTTATTAAATGCAAACCTACTAGCTGTCTTAACATCTACTACCTCACCATTAATTTTACAGTCCATGTGTCCTAAGACACCCTCGACACTAACTTCTTTCTGCTCGTCTGTTACCTCGTGTCCTGCTACACGTACTAACATGAGAACAATCTCTTCTAGTAAATGACCATACAGAAACTTTATCTGTGTAGCCCCATCAATATCTGAGCTTCTTTTATCATCTCGGCTTTCGTACCATAGCTGTCGTGAGGGCTTACCAATATTAGACATACGAATGGTAAAGTCTTTAGACTCCCGTGGTGTAGCCCACGATACAAGGGCTTCTCGGATACGACCTACTGTATGCTCTAGCTCCTCTTCGTTTATGTCTAAAGGCACACCAGCAGAAAGCTGCTCAAGTGAAGAGTAAATATCTGGAACTACTGTACTTAAATCTTTCATTGGTTATTTCCTTTTAGGTATTTAATTGCGTTGTTTAGTGTGCTTTCGTTGTCATCAAAGCCTCCTAGTGCTCGGTTACATTTGTGACACAACCAACCTCTAAAGTCTCCTGACTCATGGCAGTGGTCGAGAACCCAAGAACCGTTACGAGTATTTCCTTTACCCTTTACATCTTCTTCGTTGCCTTTGCATATAGGGCATATATACCCAGCAGTAGGCATACCAAACTCTGCACGTAAAGAAGCCCGTATCTTAGCCATTTCGTTATTACACTTACGACATTCAGCTCTAAGATAGTTACCACCACTTGCAAAGTTAAAGTTACTCAAGGGTAAAAACTCGGTGCATTTGCTACACTTCTTACCATCCTTGTCACCTAACTCGTCACTATCGTTAAGAAGAAAATCTAAATCAATCTGCGTTAGTTCGTCAGTCATTAGTGTGTCTCCGCCCAGTTCATACCAATGTTGTACTCACCGTCGAGAGGACAGTTAAGATTTAATTGTTCAGTTACATCCTGTATAGCTTTAACTCCCAGCTTGCCAACAGTGTGTGCGTCTTTCTCTTTGCATTCTATCTGCCACTCATCGTGGACATTAGCAACAAAGTAATAAAAGATACCTGCTTTGTCTAGGGCTTGTGATAAATTAACTAGTGCCTGCTTCATTATAATAGCACCGCCGCCCTGTAGTTTTGTGTTAAGTGCAGCGTGAGCAGACCGAACATTTAACATCCTACCATCTAATGACTTAACTTTATTTGTTTTTGCTTCTCTTTGTACACTACTTGCAAGAGACTTAAATGCTGGGAGATTAGCAAAGAAAGATTTTCTAAGTCTTGATCCAACTGCTGCGCCTCCTCCAGCCACTGATCCCAGCTTGGCATCTCCTGCACCGTACAGTAAGGCATAGATGAAAGTCTTTGCCTGATTTCTTGATTCAAGCCCTGCAAGTTTTTGATTAGCGGTGTGTATGTCTCCGTTAAGGATTTCATTTGTATACTCCTTATCATTCATATAATGTGCCAGTACCCTAAGCTCTAGGCCGCTTGCATCTATACCTACTAACCTATGTGTTGGTGCCACAGTCCAACAGCTACGACACTCTTTACCATATGGTGAGGCTGGTGCTGGCACTTGAGCCATGTTCGGATGGCTGTGAGTCATTCTTCCGGTTACAGTTCCGTTAGCATTAACATAGCCCCTAACTCTGTCATCATCCTCTACATAGGTAAGCCACTTACTAACCTGAGCTAATCGTTTTTGTAACATAAGATAAGTAGCAATTAACTGAGCCTCAGGTATGCCCTTTACCCTAGATAGAACAGCCTCATCTACAATAGGCTGGCCGGTTGGTGTATGTTTAACAGGCTTCCAACCAAACTCAATTAGATATTCACCTATCTGCTTACGTGAACCAAGGTTAAATGGTGTTACTGTCTTACGAACAACAGAGCCTTTTGCAGAAATAATATTGAACTCATCTTTAGTTAAGCGCCTATTGATCCCATCTATATTTTTACCTGTCTTAGATAGCCCTCCACTTTTCTTTTCGACAGCATACAAAGTTTCTTCCTCGACTTTATCCTTAAAGACTTTCTGTACCTCGTTAGTGATAGACATAAGCTCGTCGTTGAAGTGGGCCACAAGACCCTGTGCTTTTTCTACATCTAAAAGAAAACCGTTTTTACGTTGCTGCTCAATGATAGGATAAACTTTATGTTCAAGAACTACACTGGATGCAGCGAATCCTTTAGACTCAATACGCAAAGCATTATAAACTTTGTAGTTTAACATAACATCACGCTCGCAATACTCTAGCATTTCCTCACTAAAACTATCCCAAGCATTTTCTTGCTCACCATATTCACCCTTGTTATAACCTAGCCTGTAGCCCCAAGACTCTAGGCCATGCCCACCTTCCCTTGTAGGGTTGAACAGGCGACTAAGAACTAAAGTGTCTACAACTTTCTTATCAGACAAATCTATGTTCATTAACTTCTCTACTGCCGGTATGTCATAGTTTATAATGTTATGACCTATTAGCTTATTAACTTTAGAGAAATATTCCTTAGCCTGTTGCAATTCATTAGGCCGGAACTTAATAACCTCACCGTCATCGACCTGATAAAAAACAATGCAGTGTATTTTAGTAGGCTTGAGTCCGTCTGCTTCTATATCGAATACAACATTCATAGCACTTCTCCGCAATCGTAATCATCTACTTCGTTAAGGCGACCTGTCTC
>TARA_R110001632_G_scaffold101485_1_pt1 | contig 9875 bp, 10 predicted proteins | sample TARA_R110001632 | Tara Oceans TARA_R110001632 (sample SAMEA4398266) | marine metagenome | biome: Polar Biome; feature: [SRF] surface water layer (ENVO:00010504); material: water (ENVO:00002006), including particulate matter (ENVO:01000060) such as... | depth 5 m
TGAAATTGGAGGGGGCTAATTTATTTGATGATGCAATAAAAGATATTGTTAAAGGAACGGGCAATAAAAAGATAATGATAAAAGAGGTTTTAACACCAGCTGCTAAAATTGTTTCAAATGTTATGCGGCAAATGGCTCCTAAGCTTGATACAAAGAGTTTTAATGTATATAGAAATGGAAAATTATATGTATCAATCAAATCAGGGCAATTAAAAAAATCAATATCATATTTTAGCACTAAAGCATCTAGAAAACAAGGCTCAATTTATATAGGACCAAGATTTAAAAGCGGGATCTGGAAAAAACCAGAGAAAGGAGGATGGTATTTTCATATGGTACAAGTAGGAACAAGCTTAATCAAGCCTCAGCCTTTCGTATTACAAGCTTTATTATCAACAAAACAAGGAGTATCTAACTTGATTGAAAAAGGAATCAATAAAAGACTTAAAAAAATAGTATCAAAAGATGGAAAAGGAATTATTAATATGAATTAAATGGTAGAAAAAGCAATTTTTGAAATATTAAGCAATGATATTACTTTAGGAGGTTTAAATGTAAAAACATTTTTTGGAGTTTATCCTGAGATATTATTGCAAAAAAATTATATCGTATTCAATAGAATGGGAACTGAGCCTTATGATACTAAAACGGGCTACGCTGTTGGAAATATCACTTTAAAAAGTGGTAAATCAACTTTAGATAAAGTAAATATTAATATCAATATGTTCGCATCTGATACAGAGGCTCTAGTAACTATGTCAAAAGCTGTTAGAAATGCTTTAGACCGCACCTCAGGAGTATTTAATGGGATAAAAGTGCAATCTATTCAATATGATGGAGAAAGCAATTCATTTGATTTTAATGATAGTTATAATAAAAAAGGAATATATCAAGATAATCAGATTTATTCTTGTAGAGTAGAAATATAAAATTAATTAAATTAAAAAAAATAATATGGCAACAAAACATAAACTTATAAAAGATTTTCAAGGACAAAAAGAGGGGGATATTGTTATTATCGTAAACTCAAAATTGGATTATTTTATTGAGGAGGGTTTTATAGCAAAACCTAAAAATACAAAAACAAAAGCAAAAAAAGTAGTAGTAAAACCAAGTGAGGAGAAAATAAATAAATAATAAAATTAAATTAAAAAATTATGGCAACGAATAATGTAATAAATGGTACTAGTTGTGTATTATCAACGGGTGCAACAGCTGGAGCAGCAACTGCTTTCGCTTTTTCTAATTCAGCATCAATTTCTTTATCAATGGATACAAGAGATATATCAAACAAAGGCTCTGCGGGATGGAGAGAATTGTTGGAGGCTCAAATGTCTTGGAGTGCATCAGTTGAGGGCTTATACGCATTAAATGATGCAGCTGGAAGTTCAGTTAAGAACTATGAAACAATGTATGACTTGTTAATTACAAGACTACCAACTTATTTAGAGTTAAGTACGGGGGTAACTGGAGATGATTTCTATTTTGGGCAAGTATATTGCACATCTTTAGAGCAAACAGCTCCAATGGAGGATAATATGACTTTCTCAGCTTCATTTGAGGGAACTTCTGTATTAGGAAAAGGAACAAATTAATAACTTGGCTTGAAGTGGGGGATAATTCTACCTTTCGTGGTGTTATCCCTCACAGATTGCCTTTAAAAACACACGAAAAGAATGTTTGAATATGTAAAAATTAACGGAAAAAAAATGCCTTGCAAGTTTGGTTTTAACGCTTTAAGGCATTTCTCTAAATTAACGGGAACTAGTATCTCAGATATGGGCTTAATTGGGGAAAATATGGATTTTGATACAGCAATTACATTGATTTTTTGCGGCTTACAAGATGGCGCAAGAGCATCAAAAGAAGATTTTGATTATACTATTGATGATTTAGCTGATGATTTAGATGATGATATTGATGCAATAGAAAGATGTATGACTATTTTTACTAATATGATGGGTAGAAATGATAAAAAAGAAGTAAAAAAAAAGGAAATCAAAACAAAAGCGAAGAAATAGTTTGGACTTTTGATAAGATTGAGGAATTAGGATTAGGGCAGTTAGGAATGAGCTACGAAAACCTTTATAATTTAACTCCTAGAGCCTTTTGGAACGCAGTAGATGGATATTGGTTAGATAAAGAAAATACTGATAGAAAGGAATGGATTAGATGTAGATGGCAGACTTGTTTATTAATGAATGTAACCTTACCTAAAAAAAATCAAATCAGTTTAAAACAGCTGGTAACTTTTGATTGGGAGAAAGCTGAGGATAAAACTGAGGGGATGGCAACATACAAAGAAACAGAAGATAGGTATTTAGCAATTTTGAAAAGAAGAAACAAAAAAAACTGATATGGGAGATTCCACTATGAATGTTAAATTAGGTGCTAATACATCTCAATTCAACAAAAAGCTAAATGCAGCATCAAAAAAGATGAAAAAATTTGGAAAAAGTGTTTCCAATGTTGGCTCATCAATGACAAGAATGTTTACTGGACCAATTTTATTAGCTGGAGCTGCATCAGTTAAAATGTCAATGGATTTTCAAAAATCTATGACTAAAATACAAACTCTAGTAGGAAAAACGGGAGAGGAGATTGATGTAATGAAAAAAGGCATAATGGATATGTCTTTAGAAACAGCTAAAGCTCCAATTGAATTAGCTGAGGGGCTTTATTTTCTTGAATCAGCTGGTTTACGAGGGGCTAACGCAATGGAAACGCTTGAGGCAGTAGCAAAAGGCTCTGCAAGTGGTTTAGGAGATATGGAGGCTTTATCCGTAGTTGCTGCCGCAGCACAAAACGCATATGGAGAAGAAACATTAAGTGCCTCAGAGGCACTAGATAAATTTGGGGTAATGGTTAGAACGGGTATGTTTGACGCTCAAGAATTATCTAATGTTTTAGGAAAACAATTAGGATTAGCATCAAGTTTAGGAATAAGTTTTGATGAAGTTGGAGCAGTTATTTCAACTTATACATCAACTACGGGAGATGCAACCGCAGCAACAAATGGATTATCTGCTATAATGATGACCTTTGCAAAATTAGAAACAAAACCTACTGCAAATCAAGCAATAGCCTTAGACAAGATTAAAATGTCTGCTGAAGATGTTAAGGCTATGATTGGAGAACAAGGCTTAGTTGGAACTATGCAAACTCTAAAAACAAAATTTGATGAAAATGGTGTTGCAATGGGTAGTTTTTTCACAAGTTCTCAAGCTTTAAAAGGAGCTTTAGGAGTTTTAGGAAGTCAATCTGAGGCTTTAGATTCAAATCTAACTGCTATGGGAGAATCAGCTGAATTTGTTGATGATGCTTTTAAAGTAACCTCTGAAACTGGAGCTTTTCAAATGGAGAAATCTATGAATAGTTTGAAAGTTGCGGGAACTCAATTTGGAGATTCATTAGCTCCGGTAGTACAAAAAATATCAGAAAAAATTCAAGAGCTTACAAATTGGTGGACGGGCTTAGATAAATCAACTCAGGATAATTATGCAAGCTGGGCAATATGGTTAGCTACAGTAGGACCTGTTTTAATGATAGCTGGAAAATTAATTGGAATAACAGCAACAGCAATTAAATTATTTAGAACTTACTCAGCTGTTGTAAAAGCTGCGGGAGGAATACAAATGTTTTTTAACGCTGTTTTGACTGCTAATCCAATAGGATTAATTATTACAGCAGTTGGAATTTTAGTGGCTGCGATCTGGTATTTCGCTACATCTAATTCTAAAGTTGCAGTTCAAGTTAGAAATGCTTTTTCTGCAATGGCAAATGTTGTTATTACTGCTTTGAATTTTTTAATTAATGGAATAAATAGGTTTAGTAAGCATTTGGGTTTTACTATTAAGCCAATAAAAAAATTCAAGAAAGAGGCAATTCCAGCAATGAAAGAAACAGCTAAAGCAACGGATAAGGCTGCTGATTCAGTTAAAACATTAAAAACGGATTTAAGTACTATTCCATCAAATGTAGATACTAAAGTTACTATTACAAAAGAGGAAAGAGCAGCAAATATGAAAAAAACTGCTGTAATTGGAGTTGGAGATGAAGAAGATGCAGTTGATAAAGCAGCAAGATTATTAGCAATAGAAAAAAAATCTCTTGAAAATATTTTAAAATTGAGAAATCAATATAAAGTATTAAATGCAAACTCAGACCAACAAGCAGCAAGGATATCTTTAAAACAAGCATACGCAAATGAGATTGCTAATGTAGAGGCAACTGCAAATGGAGCTGAGGAGAAAGAGCTTATTCAACAAAAATATACAAAAAAATTAGAAAAATTATTAGCTAAACAAAAAGATGCAAACGATAAAACAGCAGAGGATTTGCCTACTCCTTGGGAATCAGGTTTTAGCAAATTAGAGGAGGGATTTAATAAAGTTTTTAAAGTTGCATCTCAAATCTTTGGAGCAATATCAGGATTAGCAGATGCTCAAGCAAACAAAAGTAGTCAGATTTTAGAAAATTCTCAAGCTGAGGAGAATCAAGATTATGAAAATTGGTATAATAATGAGCTTAAAAAAATTGAAGTAGCTGGAGCTAGTGAGGAACAAAAAGTTGAGATGATTGCGGCACTTGATGAAATCGCTGCTGAGAAAAGAAAAACTTTAGACCAAAAACAAGATGGAGAAACAAAAGAGATGCAAAAAAAAGCTGCTAAGAGAGAAAAGAAAATGAAAATTGCATCAGCTATAATGTCAACAGCTCAAGCAGTTGTTACCGCTTTAGGCTCAACAATACCACCATTCAATTTTATTTTAGCTGGATTAGTTGGAGCTATGGGGGCAGCACAAGTATCAGCTATCGCATCAACTCCTATACCAATGGCTGATGGAGGAATCGCATTTGGACCTACTAATGCGCTTGTTGGAGAGTATTCGGGGGCATCATCTAATCCAGAGGTAGTTGCTCCCTTAGACAAGCTTAAAAGTATGTTAGGAGATATCGGGGGCAATAATAATAGAGGCGGAAAAATGAATTTAAATGTAAATGGAACAATAAGAGGAAATGATTTAGTATTATTGTCTGATAAAACTACAATTAATCGTGAAAGATATATTTAAGAAATGGCAGTAACTCATTATACTTTATTCAATGGCTCAAGTTTCTCTTTAAAAGGAGATGAATACGATATCAGTATTTATTCAAAATACAGATTAACTGGTGCGGGAACTATCCCTATGACAAACAACGAAAACAGACCTTTTGTAATGTCTGATATTCAATTAAATTATGATACGGCAGAACAAGAAAAATTCTCCCCTATAATATCATCAAAATTTTCTATGAATGTTGTTGTATCAGATGTAATTGATTACGGAGCAATGGCTCAATTTGTAGGGCATTTAAGAGATGTTTGGGAGGAGGGAGATGTTACGATTGGTATTGAAAGAAATGGAGAAACTTTTTGGATGGGAGTATTGCTTATTGATTTAGGAGCAGCAGAAGATACTGTTGAGCCTTATGAGGTAAGATTAACAGCAACTGATGGGATTGGATTATTGAAGAATTATGATATGGTAGTTAATCAATCAAATAATCCTTATGACCCAGCTGAAACTTATATAGATACGGGGTATAAAAATATTGTATATTGGCTAACTGAGATATTAAAAAAATGTAGAATTCCAGGCCCAGATGAATCTTCTAATAATATACAGCCTTATAAATTAGAAATTTCAGCAAAATGGGCTTATGAAAATCAAAATTTAGGGGCAAATGATTGTCCTTTACAATGGACTACAATACAAATGCTAGGCTCTTATGCTTTACAAGATGGGGGATTATATAAATGCCCTACTGTATACTCAGTTTTAGAAACTCTTTGTAAAATGTGGAATGCTAGAATTGTTTTTTGGTGTGGAAATTTCTATTTTACTCAGTTAAATGAATTTAATACAGTTGAATCAGGCACAGCTGGAAATCCAATTAATATTTTTACAACTGAATATGATATTAATGGAAATTATTTATCAGTAAGGGATGGAATTAATGTTAATGAAGACAACGGGGCTTATCAACAAGATATTTCATTTGGTAATACTGGAGGTTTGCAAAGAATGTCAGGAGCTAACTTTACATATCAACCTCAAGTAAAAAGAGTTGAGGCAAATTTTGATTCATTTGTTGGAAATGAGGCATATTATCAAGGATTTCCTGAGGTATGGACAACCGCAGAAGTAAATAATTCATCAGGCGACCAATTTCATACAACATCTTTAGGAACTCATTACAACGCATCAACTTTTGGAGGCTTTATTTGTAAATTTTTATGCGATGTTACTTATATAAATAATGGAACTGACCCTGATTCTTCTATGATTTTACAAAATTTTGCTTTAAGGGCAAAACCAGTAGGAGGAACTTATGCAGCTGGACAAGCAAAATGGTGTGTTTTTGGCGCACCAACAAGTGCGGGATTAGTTGGGCAATGGATTGATTATCCATCCTTATCAAGTGGACAATTAGATTTTGAGTATCAAATGGGAGTTCCAACATCTCCAGTCGGATATAATTGGTGGCAACAAGTGGGTTGGATGATAAACGGATTTAATCAGGGAACTACTTATGATTTTCCTTGGTATGATAATACTATTATTACTGATTCAGATTTTATAGGAGATTGGGAGTTTGAAATTGTTATGCATGGAAGAAGAAAGCCTTTAAATCCGGGAAATCCTTATTCGTATTTTTTTATGGGAGTTCAATTGTACATGGTCTGGCCGAATCCCCCAGCTCCTACTGAGTTTATGGCTCTTTATGAATGGGAAGAGTTCGGACAATCAATCAGTTGGGTAGATTCGATGGATTACACAACAAATCCCGCAACTTTTAAAGGATTGTTTCAACCTTATTCTAGTGGAGCATCATCATCAGGAAGTACATCAACATTAACTCAAGTATCATCTACAACAAAAGATACTGAAATAAAAAGAGTAGAGCCTATAATTTGGGGAGATACAATAACTTATGGAGAATCTAATAGTATTATTTTTCAAGATACGGGGGGTAATCCTGATGGATATACAGACCCGAATGGACTTTGGGGCGAAACTCAGGCTGGACCTTTTGATAAAACTATTGTAGAACTTCTTTGTCAAGATAGGCTTAACAATATGGCAGTATCAAGCGAAAATATGAATGGTACTATTGTAGCATCAATATTTAATCCTCAAACAGCTTTTGGAGTTAATTTATTTATTAATCCTATTGGAATATTAATTGATACAAATGATGCAGTTGGATATCAATTTTCAAGAGGAACTTATAAATTAGATTTAGATGAAGTTGAGGGAGAATGGATGCAAATTTCAACCGAAGTTGTAGTATCAGTTACTACGAACACTGGCTCAGGAACAGGTGAGGCTGATAGTCCACCAGGACCTCAATGGTTAACAATTCCTGGAGGAAATTCATCTAATATAAGTCCTATTAATGCTGCTTTAACATTTAGCAATTCAAATATACCACCATCAACAATAACAAGCTTTCCAATTGATTCTTATAATGGTAGTTTAAATATGTTCGCTGGAGATGTTATTGAGGTTTCAAGTAGATTATCAGGAGGTATATCTACTGTTGAAATGAGATTGACAGCAGATGTTGAAATAGGAGATACATCAATATCAATTACTGAAACAACTTTATTAAATGGCATAACTCAGGGTAGTCCTCTTAAATTTGGAAAACAAGACCAAGTATTACAAACAAATAGAAAAACACATGGTAGAGTAGCAGATTTTGAAATATCAGATAATGGTATAAAAAAAGATGGAATTAATATTACTACTTGGCTTGATGATTGTACTTTTTCAACAGCCTCAGCTAATTCATTAGCAACATCAGAATCAATAAAATGCTATGTAGATAATCTACCAAAAAATGATTTTCAAGAAACAAGTCATTCTTATAGAGCAAGTTTTGTAAGTGAGGGAGGAAGACCAGCTCCAAATGGATGGATTTTAAAATCAACTAATACAACTCAATGTTTTGTTCATGGTATTAATTTAAATTCATCTGCTGCAACTATTTTAATATCTCCATTTAATGCTATTAATGGAGCAGTTCATATTGTAAATACTGATACTCCTGAGCTAATAAAATGGAATGGTAATATGTTGTCAGTTAATGGAGCGCAAGGAACTTTAGCATTATATAAAGTTAATTTGGATTGTAGTGGAAAGCCTTCTCCTTTATATAATATGTATCAAATAGCAAAATATAATTTTAGGTTAGACCCTAATTCTTTTGCTTGTTGGGAATTATCTCCTGATGTGCCTTTATTATTAGGAGAATTATTAATTCCAGTTTTGACTATTGATGAGGGTACAGATTTACAATACATAAATAATTTAAGATTAAGACAAAGCTAATGAAAACAGATTTAAAAGATACAATCGAATTTTGGGGAGTTAATATAGGAGGCTTAAGTATAAGCCTGACGCAATTAGATGCTGCCTTAAGGACTTTAATCTTGATTGCTACACTCATATACTCAATACAAAAAATAAGGGCTTATACAACAAAAAATAAAAATGGCAATAACATTACATGATTTTAGAAATTCAGATTTAAGCAGAAACTACCCAGCTTTAAAACATTTTAAATCTGATGAATTTGATTCTCCTGATGATATCGGATCTGGAACAAATATGTGTCCTAAATTTTTAATTAAATTAGATGCGGCAAGAGAATTAGCAAATATCCCTTTTAAAATTAACTCAGGTTATAGAACACCAGCTCATAATAAAAAGGTAGGAGGAGTTAAATCAAGCTCGCATATGAATATACCTTGTAATGCTGTTGATATATCAGTAAAAGATAGTAAATCAAGATTTATTATTATACAATCATTATTAGCTCAAGGAATAAAAAGAATTGGAATTGGTAGAGGTTTCATACATATTGATACTGATTGCAACAAAGTCCAAAATTTAATTTGGCACTATTATTAATTTAAAATTATTAAAATGAAAAAGTTTTTAGAAAAATATGTGAATGGAATGTTGATGAAAATGTTTGGTAGTCGCAAATTTTGGTATACAATAGTTGGAATATTAACTAGCGTATTAAGTGAGAAATTTGGATTAAATGCTGAGGAAGTAAAAGGCATATTATTATCAATTTCTGCTCTTGTTTTAGGACAAGGAGTTGCAGATATTAATAAGAAGTAGTTGAAAGAATATAGACCAAGATTATCAGCCGAAGAAAATAGATTGATAAATGAATTTCGTAATGGAAAAAATATTGGTATTATAGGAGATACTCATTGTCCTTTTAATTTAAAAGAAACTGATGAGCATTTATCTTATCTTCAATTTTGCTACGAAACATTTAATAAATTTGGAGTATCTGAAATAGTTCATATTGGGGATGAGGTTGATAATTGTGCAATCTCATTCCATCAATCAGAAACCGATTCTCTTTCGGCTGAGAGTGAGGCAGAAAAAGCTCAGGCTGAAATGAATTTATTTTATCGGGCTTTTCCTGATGTTAAAGTTTGCGTTGGAAATCATTCAGCTTTGCCTTTTCGCCAAGCAACCGCAGCTGGAATACCAAAAAGATTCTTAAAAACCTATGAAGAAATTTGGGAGGCTCCAATAGGATGGGAATGGAGATTACAATGGGAGATTAGTGGAGTTTTATTTGAGCACGGTACGGGTAGCTCAGGACCAGCTGCTGCAAAAAATAGAGCAATCGCAAATAGACAATCTACAATTATAGGGCATTGTCATTCGTTTGGAGGGGTTAATTATATGGCATCAAGAAATGATATTATTTACGGAATGAATGTTGGCTGCGGTATAGATAATTCAGCTTATGCATTTCGCTATGGAAAAACCTTTCCAAAAAAACCTACAATA
>TARA_R110001632_G_scaffold67762_4_pt1 | contig 9873 bp, 15 predicted proteins | sample TARA_R110001632 | Tara Oceans TARA_R110001632 (sample SAMEA4398266) | marine metagenome | biome: Polar Biome; feature: [SRF] surface water layer (ENVO:00010504); material: water (ENVO:00002006), including particulate matter (ENVO:01000060) such as... | depth 5 m
TGTGTCCTTTGCCCAATCAACCTTTTCACCAACCTTCATCAATTCTGTTTTACCGCCACCAAGTTCAACATAAGTTGAGTGGTCTTTCAAGTGAAAGGTAAAGAACATATATGGGATTGGTAAAGCAGTCAGTCTATTAATGACGCTCTTGAACACACGATTGCGTTCACGCCATTCCTTTTGAGCAAAGCCTTCGGCATTGTCTTGGATAACTCCACGATTAATTAGGCGAGCAGTCATAACAAACTCACACCACTTTAGGAATGTTGAGCCACCATCAAGGATTACCGCACCGATGCTCTCGTTTGATTCGCCTAAGCATGAGGTGAACCATTCAAGTTTCTCAACAACCGCTACCCAATTAGTAGTGTTGTCCTCATTCCACATAGCATCATCCATTTCGTCAATCATAGGGATTACACGAATGCGGTCAGCATCAAGCCCATTATTGCTTATCAAATAATCAACTGTGTTCTGTGCCGAGTTATCACAATCAATGACTATGATTTCCTTATCAGTATGTGCTAAGGCAATATCTAATGCGAGTCCGGTCTTAGCGGTGTTCTCTTTACCAACAAGAGCCATGCGAATAGGTGCGTATGTGACACGCTTCTTTTCAAACTGCTCTCGGTAGTATTCAACGCCGTACTTAACAGCAGGTTCGGTAGTAGCACTACCGGCTTTTGGTTTAGCCCACCCACTCATCTTAGTCCCATCCCTCAGCATCAACGCTTGCGTCAATCTGTCCACCTAGTGATTCAGCACACCACCAGCCGGTAGTAACAAGACGAGGCTCGTTATCACGACTCATGTATGGTTGCCCAACAATAAGTAGGGTTGAACCAACGGCAAAATCAACAAGGTCTTCTTGAGAAGCAGGGACATAAATATCCACAGTGCCAGCAGTGGACATAATATCCAAGTCGCCAACAGTGATTACATATCCACCTTTGTCGCGAGGGTCAATGTGAACCACTTCACTTATGACAGCCGCTAAAGCAGTCCACTTCTCTTTGTCATTTAGACCACCAACATACGCCTCAATATCTTGAAGTCCACCTTCAAGAGTTTTGATACCTTCAATACCTTGTACAAGAACATCGGGTGCGTCAGTAAATATAGATTGGAGAGAGTCGTCTTGATTAAAAGTTGAGACTCCTACCTTGCCGTATGCTACTTTACCGTTCTTAGCAGGTCGCATAGCAATTGTACCAGCCATGAATGTTGCAGGCTGTGCTTCGGCTAATGCGCCATTGAATCGGAACGACCATAACTCAAGGTTCTTCTCGCCTTGTTTACGACCTAAGAATTGACAAGTCCTATCCTTCTCGGAGAGAGGGCGAGGATTGCCATACTTAAAGTTGGCATCACCGGATGGAAACTTCGGGCTCTTGTTATCCCAAATCAAATGAAAGTTGATACCGTTACCAGCATCGTATGTACCTTTAGGTAACGAGGAAACTTCAACTTCCTCCATATCACTATCATCAAGTGCAACACCACGACTTAGTGAAGAGTTATACTTCTTAGTGTATGTACCATCGTTGTTATCCTCATAGATTGTCATGTGACCCTGCTCAACTAACTGAGTCATTACTGACTCATCAGCGTTAGCAAGTGTAGTAGCCGCTTTCTTGTATGCTAATTCGGCCCAGTCTTTGAAGCGAGGTGCGCTAATAAACATACCTTCGTATAAAGTAGCACCGGAACGACTTAACTTGTCTCCTTCACTTTTAATTTGTCTCCCCGCTATTCGCAAAGCATTCACTTTACAATCATCTTCGGATTTGCCAGCATCCATCCATGCGGCTCTATTTTCTGCAAGAACAGAATCCATCCTTGAGCGCAGTACGCTCTCGGTGCATTTCACATTCTTGCTAATTCGGTCTATTACTTGTTCTATGTCTATCATATTTTACGCCTCTATTTTGTATTCATACCCGCCACTATATAACTATACCTACTCACTCAACCTGCGACAGAAATCCCACATAACATAGTGGGCATCCACGCCGGATATTAAATCCCTTTGGGCTTGAGTAGCAACCTCAACCAACTTTAGTTTGCTGGCTGATTTAGCAGGGGAGTTTATGCCGTAGTCAAATATAGCATCTATACTACGGCGGAGGTTTGCAGGTGAGCCCATCAACTTGACGGCTTCTTCGGGTTGCTGTTCCTTCATACAAAGGTTCAGTATTCTTGAAGCATCAATTGTTGGTTCATTTAGAGAACGAAGAAATGGCCCTCGCTTTTCAAAGGGAATAGAATGGTAGGCTTGTAGTGCGTTGATAGCATTACGAAGGTCGCCTTTGTTTGCCTTGCATATAATATCCAAATCATAAGTAGGAGTCTTGAAGCCTTCTTTAGCATCTATCGTATGGAGACGCACAAACATATCCTCATAGTTGATAGGTTCAAAAGTCAATACTCGGCATCGTGATTTGAGCCAGTCGGATATTTTATTTAGGTTGTTGCAAGTTAAAATGAAGTAACCTTGTGAATCCTCAATCACACCTTTCAGTGCTGACTGTGCCGCATCAGTTAGTTGGTCGGCTTCATCTAAGAAAAAGAAAGTTTCGTACTGACCTAAGCGAGTCATAGGTGCTAAGTCATCTTCAACAAACTCAATACCACGCTGTCTCTTTGACGAAGCATTGTACTTGTGGATGGTGTAATCTAATTCACCTGCTAGTATATGAGCGAGAGAAGTTTTACCTGTGCCCGCTTCGGGAGAATAAAATATGTAATGTTGGGGTGAGCCATGCCCATAAATAATGCTCTCCATTTCATCAATCAAATGGTCTTGTCCTTCAAACTCCTTCAAGTTTGTTGGTCGGTGTTTGACTGCCCATACTTCTCGCATGATTTCAAATCATACACGCCACCATATAAAGGCTACGGTCTTCTTTGACAGGTTAGGCAGTTTGGTTGATTATTAGGCATCACTCTTGTGCGACCACAGTTGGTACACTTAACAGCGATTCTTCTTTCACTAGGAGTCATAACAGATATAGGGCGAGTATAGATTAAGTCCTCAGTAGTCTTAATCACCTCTCGGTCAATATCAAAAGACTTGTGATGAGTATTAATTCCTATCGTCATTTCAACCTTCTCACTGCCAACGATAACCACTTGCGGGTTCTTGGACATAAGAGCGCTAATACTATTGGGAGAAGGAACATTTTTGACACCTTTGTAGTCTTGCAGTAATTCCCCTACCCTATCGCGTGTAGCCGGCCCATGTAGTAATAGCAATTCCGCTATTGCCCTACGAACCCGCTTGTTGTTATTGTTAGCCGACACATCTTATGCTATAAGCCTTTTGTTTATTATCACTCGTAGTCTTGATTCATCATCATAGCCCTACTAAACTGTGCATTTACAGCATCTTCTTCGTGGCCGGTCGCTAAACCAATGTCTATGTTCAAGTCAACTTCTTCCCACACTTCGGGGTCAGTTATAATACCAAAAAAGATTGAGCCGAACACAAGGAGAATGAAAAGGATAAAGAACCCGTTGCCCCAAATCATACCCATTCCTCCATTAAGTTGGAGTGCGTCATAGGTGTAGTGGCATACATATATGCCCATACATCAACCTCGCCGTTACCATTAACATCGGTGACGGGGATTCTTATTCGCTTGTAAAATCCATTAGCCGTTCCCTCCAACCTGTCTAGGCCAGCGAGCGTAGTCTTATTGACTTCATACACTTCGCCTTTGACAGCCAATGAACCCATTACCATAGCAGGGAATGAACCCAAACTAATAAGTCCCCATTGAGGGAGGGTTTGAAACCTGCCCTTGAAGGTGGCATCATGCAAATAATGCTCGTTATTAAAAAATCCGTTCTTAAGGCTACCATATACAAATACTTTTTCTAAATCCATTCTATCACCGTTTGTTTTCGTTTTGGCAAACTTGCTGGTAACTCGCTAATATCATTGGTGCGTATGCCATTACTGACTAATACATCATTTTCTATTATGACTCCCATATGTTTGTCTGTTTGTCTAACTCCCTCCGGCACTATATAACTATTTTTGTTTTGCTTCTTAGGCCATTTGAAATCCTTGACAGGATTAATGCCGTAGGCAATAGCGGCCATTAGATAATTACTGTGTAGCGTATAGCGACACTTAGCAATCAATCGGCCTAATCCTATGTCATTGACATTGACTTTAAGAAAGGCGTTAACCAGTGGGAGAGGGATAGGCGCTAAGGCTACTCTTGCCCTATCGCGGTCAGTCCAACATAGGGCGGCTCTAATTGAGCGTGAGTAATCCTTATCGCTACCCATCTTGATTGTTTGGTCTATGATAACACAGTCCTCACTAGCCTTAGTTAGTTTAGGTAGTTTGTCCGTCACTATAACGAGACGATGAGGCACTACCTTAGCCCAATAAATAGCATCCGCTTCACTGAATGCTTTGATATGATAAATATATGTCCTGTCTTTGACAGTGGGTGATACCGTCATTTCACCATACATAGGATAGAAGTCACCCTTGCGATATTTAGCATCATCCTTTGTAAAAATTACTACTCCCATGAAATCAACTCCGAATCATTTTCTAATAACCAATCAATCAAACTTCGCATTTGGTGAGGGGATAATCCCCATACCTCGCGTACACTCGTTGTCGGGAGTTTATAGTCTGCCATGAACCACTCATAACCATTCCCTTTATTCACTAGGCGAATAGTTAAACCATCCTCCGCCATCTGCTTAGTGAGGGAGGGATATTCGGCTTTGTAAATGGGTCGGGTGAATAATGTCCGATGACTTTTGTTGCGCCACTCACGACTCACTCAACCACCTCAAAGTCCGACTCCTGTATTGTATTGGTCGGTGCTTGTATGGTGGCTAATCGCAATTGTATTTGGTCTAAGTATACTGGCTCGGTCTTGAGAACATCAACAAGTATGTTCATCATAGTGTTTACCTTTTGGTCGGCCAATAGTAATTGCGAATCAACTCCGATTTCCTTTTTCAACTGCCCAATCAATTTCAAGAATCCTTGACCTTGACCCAGCAGTTTGGTAGCGTCACCAATCCATTCCGAAGTCAAGCCATCAACAGCCTTCTGTGCCTCTAACTCATCAACCCATGATACTAAGCGTTGAACAAGGTTCTCGGCTACATTCAATGTGCTGATTGATTCATCACGCATCTGTTCAATGTGACCTGCTTCTATCGGGTCATATTCAATATGCTCATCCATATGCTTATTGACTGTACCAACAGGCCATGAGTATTTAGTTTCTAAGAATGCGGCTGTCATTTCACCTCTATGAATCTTGACCTCCACTTCACGACAGTTACCGAGCGCACACAGCGCACAGTTATTGTCATCAATGACCCACGCTAGAGCGTCAGTCCATGTAGGATTATCATTCATCCTGTCTTGTATTTGCATTCGGGTTTTCATTATCCTTCCACCTCAAATGTCAATACCTTATACTGTTCGCCTGTGCTTTGTACAAAACTTGCTACGCCTCTTGTTTCAGCATAGTAGTGTGTGAATCTTTCGTCACGCCGTAGTAATTGCGAAGCCGATTGTTTACTTTTTGGCTGCAATTTATTAGTGAGGTTCTCAAATATCCTCTCAATCGTGGATGGGCCATTCTCAGCAACAAAGTGATAGGCGGCATTACGCCAGCGAATATGCTTTAGTTTTAGGCTGAGGGGGTGCTTAGTAGTCATAGTAAATCCCTCTCAATATCATAGATATTAACATCATACTGACCTTCGTTAGTATCTGTCCTACCGACTCTAACAATAGTACCTATGAACCGCTTGTCCATTTTAAGTAGCATGGCTGTGGAGTTGCGAGTTGGATTGTATGCGTAGGGGCGACCAGTATTAGGATTCATAAATAACGCATCCCTTAACTGCCCCGCCGTTTGCTCACCATTATTCGCTACATATTCGTATGCTCTATCTAACCATTGTCTATTGCCTTGTTTTCTAATCCTCATACTTTCACCGCCGTTACATCTTCTAATGGTGGATTGCCGATGAGAACAGATACTCCCTTGCGACCCCTACCATTATTGCTTGAGCGTTCTTCTGTGTACCACGCCTGTATTAATAAGTTGTCTTGAATCCATCGCTTGCTTGCTTGATAATCACCATTAGTAACCATCCGAGCAACCTCCTTGACTAAGTTAGAGCGTGACATTTGAGTATTCCAAAAGGTAGTTTTGATTAGCAACAAGTCGGAATCCATTACGGTTCGTCTCATCTGTAAACACCTGTCCAATATCAGTGTCAATTCATCAGTCATCTTTACTTGTAGCACTCCACCGCCCTTATAATTCGGGCCAATCACTGTGTAACCTAGTGCGAGTCGGCGGAATAAATCAGCCTCATGACTTCTAACTTCGGGTCGGAATAACCAATCATTAAACTCATCATCAAATGCTATCCCCGTTGGAGGATTAGTGATGACCTCTAGGGCTCTATTGGTAAAGAAGTCACGCATAGCGAAAGCCATACCTGCTAGGTCAGCCCGCTCGGTCACACCCATAGATGCTTGAGTCGCTTGAGCCCGCTTGAATTGCAATTCCTTTGCAGGGTTCATGTCAATATCAATGACGAAGAAACGCCTGTCCATACCGGACTCCATTTCAAATCGTGCAGGTTGTGTTCCAGCCCATATAGTATAGCGAGTTAGATACTCAACCCAACCGGATTTCATAACCTTCTTGACACGCCCATTATCAGTGGAGGTGAGCATTTGATTTGTTATGTCGGTTGAATGTTCCTTCTTGCCGGCATCGGTTAGGGATGAAAACTCTTCAAATCCTAAGAAGCCCCCACACATTTCCCTTGCTAGTGGGCGACCAACAATGTTACCATCCTCATCAACAGAACCAAACATACCTGCTTCGGTAATTGAGTTTGGCCCAATATCGGTACGGAATCCCATTCCAATATCCGCATTGGCAGGGCTGGATAACAAGCCAGTATTAGGTGCTAAGAATAAATTAATAAGCACTGATTTACCACTACCTTTCTGTCCTCTCATCACAATATGTAATCGGGTGTCAGCAACATGGCTCATAGGTGTGTAAATAGGTTGCTTGTCGTGGCGTAATATGCACGAATCTATGACGAATGGCCCATTGGCAGGGTCGCTACCATCATGGGGGCAATAACCACACTTATTGAGTCCGTTGAAAATGTGTGTGCCGATGGAACATAAGAAGACAGGCACTTTATCGGCCACATCAACATAGTGGTTTCTATCCACATACTCTTGCATAACTTCAAATATATTCATAGTATCAACCCCACAGCATTTGATTCGGTTCGCTCTCACTCATCATGTCGCTAATTTTTTTTGCCATAATTTCATTATTAGAATGCCTTTCTTCTAACTCAGTAACATACTCAGCCGCATAGGTAGGATTGTGTTTTAAATCCATAACTAATTCCAGCCAGCGTGATAGCGTAGCGCCTGCGAGAGCATCTATTTTGTCATCGGGATTATGGCCGCTCATAACCACTCGCGATACAGTTAGACCTATCAGTTTAGATAGATGACCGAATAACCATGTTGGTGGTGCTAAGAATAATGCCTCATCCTCATGAGTAATGTTTTCATTAATGAAATCATAGAGAATTAACTTTGTTGATTTGTGCGATTTGAATATATCAGTATCTAATACATTGTGTATGGTAGTGGAGGACATATAGGTTAGTCGCTCAACACCCAACTCTTCACTTAGGAATAATAGGGTATCGCGGGTAGGTGGATAAGCATATATCCATGTTCGCTCGGCTTCCTCAAGGGGTACTATGGGTGTAGCCGGCCAATTAGTTAGGCATAGAACACCTGTGTCGCCCTCAAAGTACAACTCCCACCCAATATCCTCAAAGCCTATTGTTTGGTTGAATATAGTGTTAGTAATCAAGTGCGTCACAATCCTTGCATCCGGTTGCCTATCCCCCAATATACCTTTAGCGGCAATTGCGGTTGCTGAACCGTATTCATTTTCAGCGTACACCAGTAATTTAGTGATGTTCGGCAGGGGTTGGTCGTGGTATATGTCAATGGTATCGTATTTGGTTCTCATCAATCTTTACAAATCTATCGTCACTACTTAACTGTTCTGTAATTAATTGTGTAAAGTTTGTTGTAATAAAATTAAATAAACGCTGTACTGCTTTGCATTTCATCTAATTAGTTTATTTCCCTATAAGGTGTTTAAGTTAATAGTATAGTAATAGTAGTAGTATAGTAGTATAGTATTAGTAATAGTTGGGCCTTTAATTCAAACACCTTTAGGGAATTAACTTAATTAAAGGAATCGGGTCTTAGTGTATCGTTTATTTAATTTTGTTGTAACATAATTTACCAACTTAATTCCAAAAGACCTATATACTCAACATCAATTGCGAGCATAAAGAAGTCTATCGTACTCGGCAGTCAAGTAACTACTGAGAATAATTGGTGGGCTATTGCTTAACCTTGTGCTATACATCACCGCTTGCTCAATCAATCCCTTGACTGTGGTGACTAGTATGTTTCTGTCCTTCTTGTCTATGCTAACAGGCAAGGTAACGCCTATCGGTATACCATCACCGTCATGTGAGGTAACACGCCAGTACCAGCGCTCGCCTAAGTCAATGACTTCAATAGTTGAATCCTTGATTTTGATGCTCGCCGATGGTCTAAGGTGCGTACCCTTCTTGTCCTTGAATATGAATGGTCGGTATACTATTTCCTTGTGACTCAAATCCGCTAAGGTCATACCGGCGATTTCAATTTCGGATGATAGATTGAACCTATCAAGATTCTCAACAGTCTCAACCCATCCTTCATTGTGTCTTAGTATTAGATAATCCACATCATTTTCAAATACCGCTTCGGCTGTGAAATCTAAAAGCAACGCCAGTAACGAAGGCGTGTCAATAGTGGGCGCATACAGGTCATCCTCAACAACCATGCGTGGCAGTGGGTTATTAGGGAATAGTGAATCAAACAAAGACCACATCACATTACGACCCAACAGGTGATAGGTTGCTAGTCCATCATCAATAATTATGTATGGGTTTTGAATGAATGCACCCTTCTTGTTACGGGTGAATGCGTCTGTGCGTGGGTAGGTTATTCTTGACAAATCAATAACTGAAAGAGTCATTCAATACCCCTCCACTCCTTAAACTTTTCAATATCCAGTACCCAAACGACTACGCTTCTTGAAGTCATGGCCGAGTAACCTGTTGCTTTACCAGCCTTTTCAAGCCCACGAATCGCTAACAATTTAGTACCTATTGAGTTGCGACTAGGCAACCAACGGCTATTACGCCTGTCATCGGCGAGACGATTATAGATTTGATATGATGATAGTCCTTCGGGATGATTGGCTAAAATAGCCACTACTCTATCTGCAAAAATGTGTGTGTTGCTCATACTTTTACCCTCCAAAGGTGGGGTGTTCCGGCATGAGAGAGCAACCAAACAAATGAAATGGATTTAACCGCGAGGCCAAAAAGTTGTGAGCCGGAACAGCCCCGTTTGTAATTTACAATTACCAACGGCACTATAAAAGGATTACCATTGTATTGATGTCGGTTCATAGCAAATCACCTCCACTGCTTTCTTTACAGGTTTTTTCGGCATAAGGGGCTTCCTTTGCAGGCGAGTCGCCGCTTGAGCAGCCTTGCGCTTCTTGCGTCTTTGACTCTTGTTACCCTTAGTGGCAACGAACCGAGCGCCTTGTAACTTGCTACCTCTATCTGTGAATGCGTAGCACAGGCAACCGCCCCATTGATGGTTCAACTGACGCAACTCCCCGCACTCTTGACATAGGTCGCTTAGGCTCGGCTTCGGTGCATCGCCCCTCAAATGCTCAATGTTAC
>TARA_R110001632_G_scaffold37175_4_pt1 | contig 9872 bp, 1 predicted proteins | sample TARA_R110001632 | Tara Oceans TARA_R110001632 (sample SAMEA4398266) | marine metagenome | biome: Polar Biome; feature: [SRF] surface water layer (ENVO:00010504); material: water (ENVO:00002006), including particulate matter (ENVO:01000060) such as... | depth 5 m
TGCTAGATATACTCCTTATGTAGATGTAATGGCTAAAGCAGATGCTATATCTAAAGAGTTTGGTGATCAAGTTAGGCCTAGCTTTGAAGGAGGAAATATGTGGATAATGAGTACCACAAATGGTGAATTACTACGTCCTCATTTACAAAAATTATTTCAATTAAGGCTTGCTAATGATCCTGCTGTACAAGATTTGTATAGAACACAGGCTTATGTAGATAGAAAAAATTACATGTATCAAAATGCTGATAAATATAATGGGGATAAAGATGCTGCCGAAAGAGATTATTTGAATGCTACATATGACTTATTAAAACCAGCTATAAAAGATAATAATAAAAACGTAAAAGAAACAGATCAATTTTATAGACAAGGTATATCTGATGCACAAAAAAATATGAATGATGGCAATCCAACTATTCATACACAAGAATTATTAACAAGTTTATCTGAAGGTAAGTCTGTTAATGATAATGCTTTAATATTATCTGAAAAAGAAATGCAAGATATTAAAGAAGGTAGGAGTACTTTATCAACCACTACGGGTCCTATGAATGCAACAGATGATGTATCATTACTTAGAACAAGAGTAGATAGTTTAAGAGCTAATCAATTAATGCGTACAGACTTTACAGAAGCTGCTGATGTATATGCATTTAGAAATTTCAAACAAGAGATTAAAGAAAACCCTTATGAATTTGAAAGAGTTAAACAACAAGGTAGAATGTCTCTTGCAGCATATAATCATGATAGGACAGATGCACGACAAACTAGAACGGATAGAGCTGCAAAACAGTTAGAAATAGATAAACATAGAGTAGAAATAGGAACTCATGTTTGGGCAGAAGAACCTGAATTTCTAGGAGATGGTAGAAGAAATCCAAGATTTGGTCAGCTGTATGCTAAAGCTATTGAAGAGTTAAATAATGTTTATGAAACAGATAACGATCTTTCTTCAGGAAAATTTGATAACAAAAAAAGTATAGATCAATTTGCACAAAGTAATGATGAAAAAATTACGGGAATAACTATCCCTGGTCTTGAGATGATAGCTGGTTTAGGTTTAGATACAGAAACCCAAAAGGAATTTTTTGGAGGCATGACTTTAAAAGAAGCTATGGATTATGCAAAATCCCCATATGCTCAAAAAGGAACTGCTAGGCTTGAAAAAATTGTTGATGTTGTAAATGGAGTTAAAACACTTTTATATGGTGATAATGATTTTGCTAAACTGGCTTCTGAAAAATATAGTGGTCAAGATAAATATGACAGCTATGCAACGGATATTGGTAGGGTAGATGATCAAATAGCAGCACATCAAGCTGTAACTTTAGAACAAATTAGATTAAATAAAGGAACAAGACAAAAGCTAGCTGATGCTAGAGGAAATAATTTAGCTTCATTATTTGTGACAGATATATATGGTAATACTGTAGGTGAAGAGACATATGACCAAATAATAGAGCAAGCAAAAGGTATAGGCCCTGCTGAAATAAAAAAAATGAAGCAAAGAGCTCAAGCTGCTAAAGAAGATGGTTACTTAGATCTGTTATATCAACAAGAATGGGAAAGCGGAAATTATGCATACGCTATGGGAGTTCGCTTGTATGATGCAATGGATTTAAATGAGCTTAAAAATATAGATTTAAGAGATGCTATACCTTTTTATAGTTTATATAAAACAAAGGATGGTATACCAACATATACAGAAGCTGTAGAAAATTACAATAAGTTTTATGAAAAAGAAGCTCAAGTAAGTGGTAATCCTATATTTTTTGCTGGAAAGATTGGTAGCGGTAGCCTTACAGGTTCAACTAGTAAAAGTTCTACAATGACTATTGCACCTAAAGGAGCTAGTACTGTAAATTGGGAATTATTTTTTGGTGGTGCAGGACCTTTTGCAAATGGTGTAACTAAAGATATTGGTGTAAATGTAGATATTAATGATAGTTCTAAATATTTAAAAACAATAAGGGGAATAGGTAAAACAGCAGATACGCCTATTGTTGAAGAAGCAGAAGATGGAAGACTTTCAGATGGTCAGGTAGTAGAAATATTACTTAGAGACTTTACTGACAAATCTAAGATTATAAATCTTGAAGAAAATCTTAGATTAAGTGTTTCTGCTACTACAGCATTTGATGGTAATAAAGCAGCTTATAGTTTCTTTCCAGGAGATGAAGACCTAAAAAAATATGTTCAAACATATGATTCAGATGGTAACGTTAAAAATGCAGGTATTATGACTCCTGAACAATATGCCTCAATAAAACAAAATGGCATTAGCATTCTTAGTGATCAGGTTAACTTTAGCTCTTCACTATTTGAAGAATCATATCAAGATGCTGTGACTATGGCAGTAAAATCTTCTCCTGATAAAAAGTATGTAAATAGCGTAGGTTCTTATTCACAAGTATTTCAAATTAGACCTAATACAGAAGTTATGGATATTCAATATCAAATACCTGACTTTGATGTAGATTATTTTTTAGAAAATGGTAAGTTTAAAATGAGATCTGAGAATAAGGATTTTGTAACAGATATAGGTCTTAAAAGTACAGATCAATTAGCAGAAAGATTTAGGTCAGAAATGATTCCTAAATTAAAGCAAACTGATAATTTCGTAATGAAAAGAGCATCTGCTATAAGTAGAATGGCTGTTGAGGAAGGCTGGGATAAAGCAAAACTAAGAAATACTTTGCTACAATTAAAACAAGCTTATTATGGCAATTGATAATAGTAATTATAGTGATTTAGGTTCTGAACTTCCTTCTGAAGAAAATATTCAACCTTGGTCAGGTGAAGGTTTATCAATGGATACTGAAGTAAATTTTCCTGAACCTATACCAGGTCAGTTTGTAAGAGAAAACTATGTAGGTAGTCCTGAGTTTGAACCTGCTACATCTGGTACTCCTGCTGGTGGCATGAATTATTTACTAAATGCTACAGAAACTGCAGTTCAAGATCTTAACAAAAACAATTTTGGAAAAATATATGCTTTTGACGCAGGTCCTGACGGTAATTCTTTTTATGATAGATATGCTGCATATGGTAATGAGAAGTTTGATGAGGTTGGTTTTACACCTTTTAGAGATAATGAAGCAAACTTTAATGCTAAAACTACAATGTGGAATGACTGGAGCAGAATGATGGGTCATTCTTTTCCTGTACTATTTAAACATGGTTTTGTAGATGGACCTAAAAGTTTAGCTAGAGCTCTTACTGGAGATTTTAGTGGTACTGACTTAGAGTCTGCTGCAGCATATGAAGAAGCTGCTGCTATAGGTATGTCTAGTAAAGGTGGTATAAGTTCTTTTATGAATAATACCGTAATGAACTTTGGTTATACAGCAGGTATTATTACAGAAGCAATAGCAGAAGAAGTTGGTATGACATTATTGACAGGATTAACTGGTGGTGGATTTGCTCCTATGCAAGCTGTTAGAACTGGACAATTAACTAATAGAATTGGTAAAGCTTTTGGAAAGTTTGGTAGTGGGGCGACAGCACTAAAAAATATTTTTACTGTTTCTAAAAATCCAAATGCTGCTCAAAGATTTTGGAAAGCTGCAAATAGTAGTAAAACATTTAAGGTTATAAACCCTTTAGAAAATACATTAGAAACTATTCAAAGTTTTAGCAAAGCGTCTAAAAGTGGAGCTGATCTTACAAGATTAGCTAAAGTTTCTAAGACTGCAGGTTCTTTGTATAGAGATGCTAGAAATATAAACATGGCTTTTTCTGAATCTAGATTAGAAGCTGGTATGGTTGAGAATGATATATATAAAGAATTACATGCTAATTATGTTCAAGAAAATGATGGTAAATCTCCTGGTCAGGAAGAGCAGGCTAAAATGCGTAAACAAGCTAAAAAAGGTTCACTTGAAACGTTTTGGGGAAATGCAGGTTTTATATATTTAACTAACAAGATTACTTTTAATAATATAACCAGTCCTAAAGGTGGAATGCGTAATTGGCTTAAGCAAACTCAAAAAGAAGTTTTTGATGTAGGGAATCAATCTGGTAAATTTGGACGAATAGGTAAAGTTGTATATGATAAAAGTAAAAAATCTTTTGCGTTTCAAAAAGATAATCTTAAAGAGTTAGCAAAGTCTTGGTGGAAACAACCTGGTTATGCTACTGCTAAAAAAACATTAGGTTATTTTAAAGCTAATGTATCTGAAGGATTTCAAGAAAATATACAAGAAATAATATCAAGAGCAAATAAAAGACATTATGTAGAAGCATATGAAACTGAGAGTGTACAAGCTTCTATGTATGGTAGAGGAGTTGCTGCACAATCTTTTGCTGCACAAAGTAATGGTACAACTCCTTGGGATACTTACATGGGTGAATTAGAAAAAGAATTTAGTTCTACAGGCTTTGAAACATTCATGTCAGGTTTTATGATGGGAACTTTATCTTCTCCAATTAATGCTGCATATCCTTTTCTTACTACTCAGTATAATAGAATGTTTAATAAAGAAGATTATAGTAAGTGGAAAGAAAAAAAACTTAACGTAGCAAATAATATAGTTAAAGATTTAAATGACATTGCTGATCCTAAAAAAGGAAATCTTAAAAGCATGTTAGATAGTCATGTAGTTAATATGGGAACTGCTGAAGCAGTATCTAATATACAAAAACATGGAACTAAGAAAGAAGCGTTAGATGCCGCAGATGAAGGCTTTATAAAAAATGTTTTTACTATGCGTAATAGTAATAGTACAGAAGTTTTTGTTGAAATGCTTACTGATATTCAAGGTATGACAGATCAAGAAGTAGCAGATGCTGTTGGTTCTATATCTCCAGAAGAAGCACCTAAGTATAGAGAAAGGCTTACAAATGCCGTTAATAAAATAAAAGAAATTGATGCAAATTTTAAAGAAGTAGAAAAAAAGTTTCCTAATCCAGTAGATCTAGATGCTTTACAAAAAGAAGAAATAGATCCTGTACAGATTAAAGCTATGAAAGCTTTACATGATGCATGGAATGAATCGGTATATCAATATGTATTCTTTAATCAATCAATTAAAGATGCTCAAAAAAGAATGGCTTCTATTAATCAAGAATATTTAAAGGATGAAACTATATCTAATCTAGATTATCAAGCTGCTAAAGTTTTATTTAAACCAGATTTAGCAATACAACAAGCTCAAATATTAGTAAAAGAATTAGAGATTGCAAAACAACTTGAGGGTGATCCTTTAAAATCTCAAAAAATTGCTAATATTAAAAGACAGTTAAATAGTCTACAAGATTTTATAGGTGCTTATGAAACTTTTGATACTTTTTATAATAGAGATGAAAAAGCTCAAATTGTAATAAACCAATTAAAAAAAGAAGGTGTAGAAAATCCTACTGAAGAACAAGTAAGAGATAGATTAGATGAGGAAATAGGTAAAGTCTTTGATCAAGATAAACAATATAAAATGGTTGGGGATTTGAAAAAAGCTCATGATGAGTACATCAATGCAATAGCAGGAAGAGAAATGTCACCAATGCAAGAATCTTTAGATACGGCATTTACACAATTGTTAGATTATTATAAGCTTAATCAAGAGTCTAGAAAAATGGCTCAGTATATTAATATACTGCATGATCCAGCAGCCTTTTTAGATTTAGCTTATAAAAATGCAGAAGCTCAGGAACAAATTCAAGCTGAGAAAGATGCTATGAATAGAAAGCTTGTAGATAGTGAGCTTGATAAAGTAGAGCTTAACACTTTATTAAACGAACTTCAGAAAATAAATTTACAACTAAGTTTAGATCAACTTATTGAGTTTAAAAAAGATAAAGTAATACCTAGCTATTTTACACATTATTTAACAGGAGAAAAGTATTATGGCGATACTTCTGAATATAGAGAGGGTTTAAATCTTATAATGAAGAAACAAGAGTTATCTCAAATTAAAACAGCTTCTATTGATCCAGCAACAGGAGTAGAACTGACAGGTAATATGAAAACTGTTATTGAAGAAGCAGTTCAAGTATTTAGTGAATCTCCATTGTATGAAAATTTAGAGAATGGAATAGAGTATGCTAAAAATAAAGACCGCTTTACAAGAGTATCTCAAGTAGTAAATGATATAACTGGAGAAGCTGGTGTTACAGACTTTTTAGTAAGGTCCATCATTACAGATGATTCAAGTGACTTTAATAGAATATTTAATAAAGCTCAATGGAATCCAGACACTGAAAGATATGAAGCTACTGGTTTTGAATTTAGTGAAGCTACTATAGATGCATATATAGAAAAAGTTAAAGAGTTTAGTGATTCAGCACCACTAAGTAAAAGAGGTTATGGAATCAATAACGAGAGTTTAGTTAAAATCAAATCTGAATTAATCAGCTTTTTAAATAATCAAACTTTAGCATCTAAGCAAGTTAGGATAGATAAACTTAAATCTAGATTAGAAACAACAAATTTAAACAATAAAAGTTTACTAGAAGAAGAAATAGCTGCTTTAGAGGCTACTCCTTCTTTAGAAATAAACAAAAATAATTTACAAAGTATATTATATGACTTACTTCCTAGAGTTACATATGAATCTGGAAGAACAAGAGGTACGACTGCAGATGATTTATTAAGACAATTTTTTGATCCTAATACTACTGAACTTGAATATGATGAAAATAAGATTACTCCTGAAGCTTTTGATGCTTTATTTGGGCCTAATGGTTATTTAAGACCTCTTAAAGATTTACAACTAGCAGGAGAAATATATATATTTTCTAATAACTTAACGTTAGGTGATAATAATCTAGTAGATGCTGATGGTAAAAAGTTAGAAAACGTAGCAGGCTCATTAGATTTATTCATTGTAGATAAACAAGGTAATAGGTTTATAATAGATTTAAAAACAGGTAAAGCTGATAAATGGGTAAAGTATAATGATCCTAATAATCCTCTAGAATATGGTAAGTTTTTTAGAAACTCTGTACAGCAATTAGCTTATAATAACCTATACTTTAATAAAACAGGTAAGGATGCAACAGTATTAATTTTTCCAATTGCTACAGAAGAAGATCCAGAAACTGGTAAAATCTTAAGTGCATCTCGTCCACCTGAGCAAACATTTGCAGGACAAGAATCTGTATTTACAGAAGATCCAATGTTCATTGAAGTAACAGAAGATATTGCTATTACCAAAGATGGTAAGACTATAACAGCTTCAGCTGTTAATTCTATTGTACCTAGAAAAGGTGAAACAACTCTTGAGGTTGATGACGATGGTAACTTGGTTCCAAGTAAAAAGAAACCTAAACCTAAAACAGAATTTGAAATTTTTGAAGCAAATAGAATAGCAAGAAAGAACAAAGCTATTCAGGATATGAGCGTGATTACCAATGAAGCTGGATTTACAAATGTCATTACTAATTTTGTAGATGCTAGAGGTAAAGTAATGAGACTTGTTGAATCCTTAAACTTTATAGATAAAACAGGAAAGCCTAGAGATTATACTGAAGCTGAAGAACAAAAAGCTAAAAAGAAACTTTTAAACAGAATAAAATCTATCAGTGATTATGAAAAAACTGATTACGGTAGAGACGCTAAAATTGCAGCTACCTTTGATAATATAACTGGTAATGTATTTACAGCATTTATTGGTAAAGTAAGAAATCGGGAATGGAAGTATGGTGATCCTGAAAATGAAAGATTTACAGACATACCTTTAGAAACTGAAGTTAGAATTGATAGTGTTTACTTAAATGAAGATGGTAACTATGTTATATCTAGTGAAAGCTTATCAAATGGTAATATTTATGATGTAACAGTTACTCCTGAAGGTAATGTAGTACAATATGTGCGAGATGGAAAAATACAAAAGCTAGATAGTTCTAAAACTACAGATCAATATTTCTTTACAGATGATGTTATAGTAAGAGATAAAACACAAGAAGAGATTGATGCAGAAACTCCTACAGAAGAAGTATTGCCAGAAGGCTTTAGATATGTAGAAGATGGTGAAGTTCTACCTGCAGGAAACTATATTACTAGATTATCTGTTGATGGTAAAAGATCTATTACTAATGCACCTGTGGGCAGAGCACCTGCTGTAGTAGGAGACAATGTAATACTAAAAGAAAACCAGTTTATATCTGAAGATACGTTACCTAAAGATATAAGAGGTATGATTATTTATGGTACTCCTGGATCAGGTAAAAGTACTTTTATTGCTGAATCTGAAAATGGTAATATAATAGACGGAGATAATGTTTTAATAGAACTTATTGAATCCACAGGCTTTAGAAAAATACGTAAAGATGAGCCAGCTAATTTATACATAGAAGATTTCTCATGGAGTGATGAAGGAAAAGCTACAGGTTACCGCAAAAGTGATATTGACGCTATGGCTAAAGAGGCAATGGAAAAATTAGCTGCAGAAGGTAAAACTATATTTATAGGTACTGTAGCATTATTACCTATAGCTGACTTTTTAGTATTAGCTCCTTCTAATCATGTGGGTGTATTAGAAAAGTTTGATAGTGTAGAAATCATACAAAAGTTTAAGTCAAGAGAGTCTGCACTTGTAGAACAATTTAAATCAAAAGGACCAACATCTACAGTAAATGAAAGTTTGTTAACTAGAATACAAACTGAGGATGATACATTGGCATTATACAACGAGCTTAACTCTCAAAATGAAAAGTTAACTAGTGAAGAGATGGCTGAGTTACGTGCTGAGTTAGATGAAAAAGCTTCTATTCTTTTAAATCCTACTGCTCCAATTTATATAAATACAAATGAAGTTGTTATCTTTATAAATGACATTCAAAAGCTTAAAATTCAAAGTGGACAAGACATGAAAGTAATTGCTATTGATACTATAAATAAAAAGATTGTTGTTAAGAAAAGTGGTCCTGGCAACTTTAAAAATATTACTATGAACTATCAAGATTATTTAGATGCTGTTGGTGCTGAAATAAAAAGTAAAGAGGATCCTCAAGGTCAAGATGAAGAAACTACTACGTTTATAAATGAAGTCTTGAATAATGAAGAAAAGTTAGATAGTCTAGATAGCAAAGATGATGATATTAATAATTATCTTGATGAAAGCAATGACGAAGATATATTTGGTTGTTAAAATAAAATAAGATGGCAATAAAGTGCAGTATAACTGAAGGAGAATTTGATTTTGTATATGGAATGACTAAATCATTTATTCAAAACAAAATTGATAATAATCAAGTATTTGATATATCCAGCTATATGGATTACTTGTATGAACGAGTTAAAAAAGCAACAGGTAAATTACCTGATTCTAAAACAAGAACTGCGCAAATACTAGCAGAAGCACCTAAGATAATTGAAGCTGTATACTATAGAAATTTTAATCAACCTAACTTAGATAAATTCTTTATTGACTTTGAAAAGATTGGTTTATTAAAACGTAAGTTTTCACAAAAAGATATTGAACTTGCTAATGTAACAGAGTACTTTGAAAAAGCTAATAAGGTAGATGTAAGAAATAATAAAAAAAGTTTAGAGAATACTAAGGGTGCAACAAAGCTTACTCTTAACCCAACTTTTGACAAAAGTGCATCTCCAAGACTTGTTTCTAGAACAGTACTTAGTGGAACTCTACCTGCATTTCGATCTGTTAAACGTGGTAAGCTTAGAGTAGAAGAACCAGACATTGAAAGAATAATTATTAACAGAAACTTTGAATCTATAATAAATCAGTTAAATGTATTTGGTAGTGCATTAAATCAGTTTGAATATAAAGGTGTTCCTGTTAGATTGACAGCAGTTAATTTAAGTGATTTTACCCTTCCTAGAAATCCTGAGACAGCAGCTAATTTTAAAAAATTGGATGGTACTACACAGCAAGAGATTCTTACATCTAGAACATTAATGCAAAGAGGGT